>OHAE01000136.1_pt1 | contig 66034 bp, 47 predicted proteins | sample 1577061 | NCBI WGS metagenome assembly OHAE01 (sample SAMEA3541535, study PRJEB24748) | human gut metagenome | biome: human gut; feature: human-associated habitat; material: faeces | place: China | collected 2012
CCTCTATGTAAGAGGTGGGAAATGAGGTATAATACGCTTCATATCTGTGTATTATGTTGAACTAAAAAGATCATGGATGTGTTTTTTGAGGAAGAAAAATTATGCTGTTATATTATTTTGGTTTATATTTGCAGCGTTTTAAACAGTAAAGTCCTGCCTCTTACATAGAGGCAGGACTTTACTGTTTAATAAAAATACCGAATTTATTACTGTCGGTATCTTTGTCTTACTTGCCATAAAAACAGTTTGGAAAGTTATCTCGGGCTACGTATTCCTTTCCTTTAATATAGACTATGATTCCCTGTATGTTTTTCAGCTTTGGTAGTTGTGCTTCGTTTTATGGTAATACCACAATCCTATGATATCGGCAAGAAACCAACCTATGGGGATAGACCACCAGATACCGGTTACTCCTATGGACGGGATTGCAGATAAAGCATAGGCTAAGGCTACACGGGTACCAAGCGAAATAATGGTTAGCATGACGGATATTCCGGGCTTTCTTACGGCACGGTAAAAACCGTATAACAGGAATAAGCATCCTATGCCACAGTAAAAAGCTCCTTCTATATGCAGATATTGTACTCCGATGGAAATAATCTCCGTTTCTTGCGGGTGAATGAATATCAGCATAAGTGGTCGGGCGAATATAAATACGGCAAGAGAGATAATGATACAAAATATCGTAGTTGTAATGATGGCGCTCCGGATGCCTTTGCGTATGCGCTCGGATTGTTTTGCTCCGAAATTCTGTGCAATGAACGTGGAAAAAGCATTTCCAAAATCCTGTACCGGCATATAGGCGAAAGAATCTATTTTGACAGCTACTGCAAATGCTGCCATTACCGCTGTGCCGAAACTGTTAATCAATCCCTGTACCATTAAGATGCCGAAATTCATAATCGATTGTTGGGCACAAGTCAGAGAGGAGTAGGATGTAATTTCTTTGACGGTATTCCAATCGAAATGCATATCCCGGCGTTGGATACGCAATAAAGGAAACTTCCGAATCGTATAAATACATAATCCGATGGCAGAAGCCGCCTGAGCAACAACTGTGGCTATTGCAGCTCCGGCAACCCCCCAATTAAATACAAGAATGAAAACGAGGTCGAGGATTATGTTTGTAAAGACGGCTAAAGTTAAGAACCATAGCGGAGTGACGGAGTTGCCTATGGCACGCAGGAGGGAAGCATAATAATTATAGATAAACGTGAAGCTGATACCCCAAAACGTAATCCATAGATACTTGCGCATGAGATGATAGACGTCGGCGGGGACTTGTAAAAGTCTCATAATCGGATCTATCCAGATGAACACAATCGTATTCAGCAGGATGGTAATCGTTCCGATGAGAATCAATGATACAAAGATACTTCGTTTTAAACCCGGTAGATCATTTGCTCCGTACCGAAGTGAGAATATAACGCCGCTTCCCATACATAATCCTAAGAAGACGGAGGTCAGGAATATAATTAATGTATATGCCGACCCTACAGCAGCCAATGCTTCGGCGCCGAGAAATTGTCCTACAATCAATGTATCCGCTATATTGTAAAATTGTTGCAGTAGATTTCCTAATATCATAGGCGCTGCAAACCAAAGCATTGTTTTGGTTATATTTCCGGTAGTCAAATCATGGGCTTTATTTGAGCTTGCAGATGGCTTTCGATATTTCGGGCTTATTAAATTTTGCATTGTATGTCTTTTCGGCTTCAAGAGTACAAAATTATAAAAAGCACGGTTCTTTTGGTTCTTGCATAAGGGGAATTTTACCTGTTAATGATTAATCTGATAAAAACATTTATCTTTGTCCGGAAGTAGTGTATTTATAACGATTGAATATGAAAGAGAACAAGTATGATGATGATTCCTTTTTTAGCCGATATAGTATGATGTCTCGTTCGGTTAATGGTTTGAAAGGAGCAGGAGAGTGGCATGCCTTGAAAACAATCTTGCCGGAATTCAAAGGGAAACGTGTGTTGGATTTGGGTTGCGGTTTCGGTTGGCATTGCCGGTATGCGGTAGAACAAGGTGCGGAGTGCGTATTAGGAATAGATATTTCTCATAAAATGATTGAGGAAGCTAAAAAGAGAAATGCTTCTCCCTGCATTGATTACAGATGTATGGCGATAGAGGACTTTGATTTTCTACCGGATAGCTTTGATGTCGTTGTCAGTTCATTAACTTTTCATTATTTGGAGTCCTTTGATGATATTTGCCGGAAAGTAAATACTTGCCTGGTAAAAGGCGGGGTATTTGTCTTTTCAGTTGAGCATCCGGTATTTACGGCTTATGGTAGTCAGGATTGGTATTATGGTGAGGATGGTAAACCGATGCATTGGCCTGTAGATCATTATTTTAAGGAGGGTAAACGTAAAGCGGTTTTCTTGGGGGAGGAAGTGGTGAAGTTCCATAAAACATTGACTACTTATGTCAACGGACTGATTAAAACCGGCTTTAAGATAACGGCTTTAATAGAACCTGAACCTGATAGAGCTCTTTTTGACGCGATTCCGGGTATGGAAGATGAACTGCGCAGACCTATGATGCTTCTGGTGTCATCTGTTAAGGAATAAATCGGATATAAAAAGGGATAAAATAAGAAAGGCTGTATTTCTGATTCCATAGAATCGAAACACAGCCTACTTTATACTAAAAAGAAGATTAATTTCTAGGTAAAGCTTCTTTTACTACCATTGGACGACCTGCATATTCTGCACCGTTCAATTCTTTAATTACGTTTTTTGCTTCTTCAGCGTTTGGCATTTCAACGAAAGCGAAACCTTTAGATCTTCTTGTGTCACGGTCTGTGATGAGTTTTACAGATTCAACTGTACCATACTCTTCCATTACTTGTCTCAAATCTGATTCCTTAACGTTATAGCTAAGGTTTCCAATGTACATGTTCATAAAAAATAATATAAATAAATTGATAAAAAAGTTGAAACAATAAAGGTTTATGAAATGTCTAAATCAGCAATGGAAGTACTCAATTATTGGGTAAATACATACGAAGAGTAAGAACAATGCAAACTTCTTATTGTTTGTTGCGACAAAGGAAAGCATAATATTTGGATAATGCATCATAAAAGCCGTTTTATTTTTAATAATATTTCTTTTTTAATGAATGGATAGTTCCTTTTACAGTTAAATACCCCTACGACTTTTATTTGAACAAAAGGAAACGGAAGCTGTTTCTTATGAAAATCAAATTAATTGTTCACTTTAAAAATAAGAGATTATGGGCTTTTTATTGTATATTATTATAGGTATTATCTCGGGCTTTGTAGCCGGTAAGATAATGAGAGGCGGTGGTTTTGGCATATTGGTCAATCTGGTAGTGGGTATTATCGGAGGGTTGCTTGGCGGATGGCTGTTTAGTCTGCTGGGTATCTATTCTTGGGGGATTATCGGGAGTTTGATAACTTCGGTTATCGGTGCGATTGTCTTTTTATGGATATTGTCCTTTTTTACTCCTACTTCAAAATAACCGGAGGACGCTTGATGTCAGGACGTATATATAAGGTAGGATTGTTTACTTGGATGACGTTCTTTGCCGGAGTGACTTACGCTCAGGAAGCAGGAATGAACCTTACGTTGGAGCAGTCTGTCGGAATAATGCGTAAAGAGAACCGTACTTTAAAAATAGCGGGTAAGGAAATCGAATTGGCAAAGAATGAGCATCAGAAATTGAATTCTTTTTGGTATCCTATGATTAATGCTTCGGGAGCCTATGTTCATTTGTCAAACAGGATAGAAGTAAAAGAACCGCTAAGCCAATTCACAGATCCGGCAAAAGATTTTGTACATTCCATTCTTCCGGATGATCAGCTTATATCTTCTATCTTGGATAAGGTAGGTTCTTATTCGTTGGCTTTTCCGTTGATGCCGCAAGACTTGACCTCGATTGATGCGAGTATTACATGGCCGGTGTTTACAGGAGGAAAACGTATTTATGCCGGTAAGATAGGGAAGACAATGGTGTCTATCGCGGAAGTAAACCGTGAGCAGGTGGATGCAAACTTGCAATCTTTGCTTATTGAAACATATTTTGCACTCCGACTGGGGCAGAAAGTTGTACAGGTACGCGAAGAAACTTATAACGGGTTGAAGAAGCATTATGAAAATGCGTTGAAGCTGGAAGCTAACGGAATCATTAATAAAGCCGAGCGGTTATTTGCCCAAGTATCCATGGATGAGGCAAAACGGGAGCTGGAAAGTGCACGGAAGGATCTGAATGTGGCACAGAATGCCTTGAAAAGTATTTTGAATCTTACTTCGGATGAGGCTGTCAATCCTGTTACCCCATTGTTTATCAATGAGGATATTCCTTCCGAACTCTATTTCAAGAATCTTATCGGGGGTAACAGTTATATCGTAAATGAGCTGCGTTTGCAGGAGAATATTGCTTCGAATCAACTAAAAATAGGACGTACGGGATACATACCCAATATCGCATTGTTTGGTAAGCAAACAATTTATTCCCATGGTACTCCGAAGAATCTGTTACCCCGTACAATGATTGGAGTCGGGTTTACATGGAACATCTTCGATGGGTTGGACCGGGAGAAAAATATCCGGCAGGCTAAGTTGACCCGGCAATCGTTGTCATTGGGAAAGGAGAAAGCGGTGAGTGATCTTGGCGTTGGGGTAGATAAACTTTATAGCCAGATACGGAACGCATTGGATAATGTTACCGCTCTGAATACGACGATCGAAATGAGCAAAGAGCTTTTGCGTATGCGCAAGAAATCGTTTCAGGAGGGAATGGCTACTTCTACGGATGTAATTGATGCGGAGATAATGCTCTCGAAAGTACAGATTGCTTATTTAATGGCCTTTTATCAGTATGATGTATCGCTAGCTAACTTGTTATCGACTTGTGGCATACCCGATTCATTCTGGGAGTATAGTAGGAATGGGAAAACAGAACACTTTATATTTGAATAAAATCGAATCTTAAAATAAAAAAGAATGGAGAAGTCGAGAAGATATTTGATGGTGGCTTTTATTGTCATCCTTATCGTGGTTATTATTGTGTCTGTGCTTGGTATTTTACTTTTAGGCAGAAAGCCTGTGGTGTTGCAGGGAGAGATTGAAACAACGGAAATACGTATCTCAGGAAAGTTACCCGGAAGAATAGATACTTTTCTTGTGAAAGAAGGTCAGAATGTGAGGCAGGGAGATACTTTGGTGGTAATCAACAGTCCCGAAGCTCAAGCCAAATACCAACAGGTGAATGCTTTGGAAGACGTTGCACGTTACCAGAATAAGAAAATAGATGATGGAACCCGCAAACAGATTGTGCAATCGGTGCTTCAACTTTGGAACAAGTCAAGGTCTGATTTACAGTTGGCAAAGACCACGTATGACCGGATTCAGGCATTGTATAAAGATAGTGTCGTGACCTCTCAGCGCAGGGATGAAGTGAAAGCATTGTATGATGCTGCCGTGGCGAATGAGCGGGCGGCTTATCAACAGTATCAGCTAGTGCTGGATGGTGCTCAACAGGAAGATAAAGAGAGCGCACGTTCTTTGGTGGATGCCGCACGCGGAACGGTCAATGAAGTGGAAGCGTTGCTTCAGGATGCCCGTCTCGTTGCACCTGAATCGGGACAGATTGCAACTATTTATCCTAAACGGGGAGAATTGGTCGGTGCGGGTATGCCTATCATGAGTCTTGTTGTACTGGATGATTCATACGTGGTTCTGAATGTACGTGAAGATTTGATGCCGCATTTTAAAATGGGGGATACTTTTCTTGGAGACGTGCCTGCCCTTGCTGCGAAAAATATAGAATTCAAGATATATTATATCAGTCCGTTAGGCAGTTATGCAACGTGGAAATCTACCAAGCAGACCGGATCGTATGATATGAAAACATTTGAGATACATGCACGGCCTGTACAGCGGATGGAGGATTTAAGGCCGGGAATGTCGGTCTTGGTGAATATGAATGGTGTGAAATAGAAGTAAGATATGAAGCGAACGACTGATTCTCCTTTTGTTGATGTACTGAAGCGTGAACTGACGCGGATGATTTCCCGGAGGCTTTACTTCGGGGTATGTATTGTCTTGCCTTTGTTCTGTCTTTTTTATATGGCAACCATCTTTGGTGACGGACAGATGGAGAATATACCGATCGGCATCGTAGACTTAGACCAGACGGCTACTTCACGTAATATTTCCCGTACCATATCCTCTGTTCCTACTTTTAAGGTGACGAAACGTTTTACCGATGCGGAACAGGCTCGTAAGTCCACACAAGCCAAGGATATATATGGCTATCTGGTCATTCCCCGTAATTTTGAGGCTAGTCTGATGGATGGTAAGGAGATCGCATTATCTTATTATTATCATTATGCTTTACTCAGTGTGGGTAGTGAAGTTATGGCCGCTTTCGAGACTGTGCTTAAAACCGTTTCTTTGGCTCCGGTGGTAATGCAGGCTACGGCATTGGGCGTTTCTCCCGAGCAGACGCAGACCTTTCTGCTTCCGGTCAAGACACAAGGACATCCTTTGTTTAATCCGGATTTGGATTATTCGGTCTATTTAAGTCAGCCTTTTTTCTTTGTCTTGTTTCAAGTGTTGATTCTTCTGACAACAGTATATGCGATAGGAAGTGAGATTAAGTTTCGTACGGCGGATGAATGGTTGAAGAAAGCTGATGGTAATATATTTATTGCCGTTACCGCCAAGCTCCTTCCTTATACTATTATATATATACTAATGAGTATTCTTGCCAATTATGTCTTATTCGGTATAATGGAATTGCCTTTTTCTTGTGGCTTTTTACCTTTGAATCTGGCAGCGGGGCTCTTTGTCTTGGCAACGCAGGCATTAGGTGTTTTTGTCTTTTCATTGTTTCCCGCTATCAGCATCATTATCAGTATTGTTTCTATGATCGGTTCTTTGGGGGCAACATTGTCGGGAGTTACTTTCCCGGCTCCGTTTATGTTTCCGGTAGTCTATTATGCTTCCTTTCTGTTTCCTATCCGGCATTTCGTAGAGATATGCCAGAATCTTTTGTATGGTGATTATGGTTTTGCTTATACCTGGCAGAATGTAGCCGCACTCTTTTTGTTTCTGCTTCCGGCATTACTGATCCTGCCTCATTTGAAGAATGCTATATTAAGTCATAAGTATGAAAACATCAAATAAAATAACACGGGATTTATCGGATATAGCTTCGGTTATTGCCAATGAATTTAAGACAATCGGGACGAGCTATGCTATCTTGCTTGTATTGATAGGAGGTATTTTTGTTTATGGCTTCCTCTATAATTATATGTACGAGCCGAATGTGGTGCGTGATGCACCGATTGCAGTGGTCGATAATTCCCATAGTTCGCTCAGCAGGGAATATACCCGTTTGATAGATGCATCTTCACAGGTCAAAGTCCTGACAAATAATGTTGATTTCCCGGCGGCAAAGGATTTGATGAAAGAAAACAAAGTAATCGGAATTATTTATCTTCCGCATGATTTTGATACGCGTGTGGCACGTGGCGAAGAATCCGTTTTTATCATGTATGGCACAACGGATGCATTCCTTTACTATTTGGCAATGCAGGAATCCTCGTCGGGAGCCATGTTAGAGTTGAATGACAGATATCGTCCCGATATGTTGGTGTTTCTGCCTCAGCAAGATGTGCAACAACTGACCATGACTAAATCTGCCGATGTAGTAGGAACGGCTCTTTATAATTATACGGAAGGATATGGAACTTATCTGATTCCTGCTGTACTGGTTATTATAATCTTTCAAACCCTGCTGATGGTAATAGGGATGGTGAGTGGAGATGAACGGAATACCGGTTCGATACGTAACTTTGCTGTAAATGGCTTGTCTTTCGGTAAGATGGCGAATATCATTATAGGTAAGACCTTTGTTTATACGATGCTTTATGCTGTGTTTTCTTTATTCCTTTTATGGCTGATGCCTGTTGTCTATCAATTACCGAATATTGGAAACTCTTTTGATATTATTGCCATGCTTGTGCCATACCTGATGGCTACAAGCTTTTTCGGACTTGCTGCTTCTGTCTTTTTTACCGATTCGGAAGCCCCTTTGCTGATGATTGCCTTTTTCTCGGTAGGTTTGATATTTCTTTCCGGAGTGTCATATCCTTTGGAATTGATGCCTTGGTATTGGCGCATGGTACATTTTATTTTTCCGGCAGCTCCTGCGGCTTTGGCTTTTGTGAAACTTAATTCGATGGGTGCGACGATGGCGGAAATTCATGTCGAGTACATTACTTTATGGGTGCAATGCATTGTTTATTTTGTATTGGCATGTCTGGCTTACCGCTATAACATTCGTAAGTCAATGAATAATAATTCCTGATTCCGGTATGACTAATTTGTTACTTTCGGATGTAAGAATGACTACCTCTGTTGGTATTCAGCAATTTATTATTCATCAATTCTGTTATAATTATATTTTTTTTCTTATTTTTGTAACGCATTGATAAATCTCATATAGCAACAGGTATAATGATAAAGAAAGCCTCTTATATATTAATCATAAGTTTATCAATTTCCCTTTTATTACATTCGGAGAACAGAAATGAAGATCACCTTTCTACTCTAAAACGTCTGATAGATGCTAATTTACCATATGATTCTTTAGCGCCGATGGATAGTGTAATCTCTTGGGGAGAACAAATAAGCCCGATGTTGGAGGAGGAGAATCAAATGGAATTATTCTTCGTTACCAAACAGCTGGTCGTGCATCTCTATTCTTTACGCGGAAGTATTGGGCGTTCCATTGATGAGGCGCGCAGAATGTACGAAAAGGCGATAGATATGGACTATGATTTGGGAATAGCTCTTTCGAGTGTGGCAATCGGGAATGCTTATTATTGTTCAAATATGCTTCCGGAGGCAATAGCTTCTTATAGGGAAGCGATTCATTACCCTGTTACTGTTTCAAATGATAATTGTTTTAGGGAGAGAGCTATCCTGCAACTTGTTCCGATTCTTATGAAAGAAGGGAAGATGGAAGAGGTAGAAACTTATAGGACTATGTTTATGAAATCGGCAGCGGTACAGACGAGTAAAGTATTGCAGTTTTTTGCTTTGGTAACCGATGTCTCCTATTATATTCATAGAAATGAAATAGAAAAAGCCCATGATAGTTTGCTGAAGGCGGAACAGATTTACGAATCGGACAGGCAACCTCATTTCTATAATTTATTTTATTACGCTCAGGGGCAATATTACGAGGCTATTGGTGAATATCAACAGGCATTGCAATATTATGATGATGTGTTGGGGAAAATCCCACGGAAAATGAGGTCGATAAATTATTTGCAGGTAGCTTATACGAAAGCCAATTTATTGGTTAAGCTGGATAATAAAGTGGATGCGGCTCATTTATATGATGAAATCAGTGCGATAACAGACTCGATTGTTGTGCCCAGTTATGCACACCGTATCAACAGTTTGAGAGCTTCTTTTCAGGAAAATCGTATGAAGATAGAGAATAAGGTGGAAGCCAATCGGATTTTTTTCGGTGAGCTTTTAATCGGTCTTGTTCTTTTGACTGTGATTGTTTATTTGGCAATGCATATTCGAAAACAAAATAAGAAAATAGTAGAGTCTACCGCTTTATTGGAACAATCTAAGCAAGAGGCGGAAAATGCCATGCGCACCAAAAGCCTTTTATTATCCAATATGAGCCATGAAATACGCACGCCTCTTAGTGCTTTATCCGGTTTTTCCAATCTTTTGACCGAACAAGAATTGGATGCGGAGACACGTCGTCAATGTGGTGAGATAATACAACAGAATTCGGACTTACTACTGAAATTAATTGATGATGTAATAGATCTTTCCAACCTTGAAATAGGTAATATGGAGTTTAACTTTGGTTATCATGACGCTATTGCCATTTGTCATAATGTAGTGGATACGGTTAACAAGGTAAAGCAAACTCAGGCTGATGTCTTGTTTGAAACGTCGATGGATTCGCTGGAATTATATACAGATGATTCCCGTTTGCAACAGTTGTTAATCAACTTACTGATTAATGCCACAAAGTTTACTCCTCAGGGAAGTATTACTCTGGAAATTCATAAACAATCGGAGACCGATGTGTTCTTTTCTGTAACCGATACAGGCTGCGGGATTCCGTTGGAAAAGCAGAGTAAGATATTCAATCGGTTTGAAAAACTGAATGAAAATGCGCAAGGTACGGGGCTGGGACTATCCATTTGCCAATTAATTATAGAACGTATTGGCGGTAAGATATGGATTGATTCAAGTTATACGTCAGGGTGTCGGTTCTGTTTTGTTCATCCTATTAATCCGGTGGGGGAAGAAAAGGAGGTGCAGGCATGAAACGGCTGCTAATATTCTTTATCGTACTTTTGTTTATGGGAGGGCCGAAAGTCTTTTCCAATGATTCTGTCGCTATTAAAGATAGTTTATTGAAGGTCTTGGATACGCTGCCGGCTGACAGTTCGCGCTTGAAAGTACTTTATTCGTTGGCTCGTTTGGAACCGATGTCACCCTCTTGCATCCATTATTTAGATAAATTGCTGGAAGAAGCTGTCAGGCAGAATAATAAAGAATATCAGTGTAACGCTATGTATCGGCACGTCGTCTATTACTTTAATCATCAAGACGAAGAAAATACGGAACTTTGGATGGATAAACTCTCAAAAGTGGCATTAGAGCATAAATGCTATGATTTATATTTTCAGGGAAAGAGAGCGGAAATAACCATGCATCTTTTAAATCGGAAGATAGAATATGGTATCACCGAAGCCGATGAAATGTATAAGTTTGCCTATAAATTGGATAATGCATTGGGCATGTCCTCTGCTAAGTTATGCCTGATGACCGCTTATCTGATGACTGCACGTTATAAGGAAGGGATGAAAGCCGCCACGGAAGCCTATCGGCTTTTGCCGGTTTCTGCACCTTTGGATGTACGCAAGGATGTGTTGCAGGAGATAACCTTATCTTGCTTTTCCATAGACAATAAGAAAGTCTTAAAGTATCTGTATGAGTTTAAGACGGTACTGGACGAATTGTTGCGGCAGAATCATAAACTGCGGAACTACAAAGGCAGTTATCTGTTGTTGGAAAGTTTGTTTGCGGAATATTATTTAAATGTGAATGATTTGGAAAAAGCCCGTTATCATTTAAAAGAAATGGATCGATATTTTTCCCCGGCGACTTATGTTACTTCCCGCGGACTGTATTATAATGCGTATGCTCATTATTATCGGATGATAAAAGAGTATGATAAATCTTTGGCTTATTCCGATTCTGCGATTATGCTTCTTTCCGAAGTGTCGGACGATGGTGGGTTGAATTACAGGATAAGGAAGGCGGGAATCTTGGCAGAAGCGGGACGTTTGGACGAAGCTATTCCGCTATATCAAAGTTTGTTGGCAAAGAAAGATTCTTTTTACAGGAATTTATCGACTACCCAGATGGATGAGATTTACCAGATGCGTGATATCGATGATTTACTCCTTGAGAAAGAGCAAAACAAAGAACTCATACATCTTATTCTTATAGCATTGATTGCTATTGCGTTGCTTGTTTTGATACCGTCTACCATTCGTATTTTTAGGGTACGTAAGAGATTAAAAAGAGAAGAAGAGGAAATCCGTGAGATGAGCCGGATAGCCGAAGAGGCTAATGAAGTGAAAAGTCGTTTCCTTGCCAATATGAGCTATAATATACGTATCCCGTTGAACAATGTATTAGGTTTCTCGCGGTTAATGACTGCCAATCCTGATGATGTGGATGCGGCGCGGTGGAAGAAATATTCCGAAATAGTTCAATCCAATTCTGACGAGCTTATACAGTTGGTCAATGATGTACTTGACTTATCGAGACTTGAAGCCGGTAAGATGAAGTGGCAAGTGCAAGAGTATGATATTGCTCCGCTATGTTCGGACACCATAAGTATGGCTCGTATGAAATGTGGAGACAAGATACAGGTTGATTTCCAAACAGACATAGAAAGCCAGCCGTTTCAGGTCGATATTGCCCGTTTCAGCCAAGTGATATTAAGCACATTGATTTATGCTGATCCGTGTGAAGATAAAAGAACTGTTACTTTCTTTCTGCATCGTGATACGCAAAAAGAACTTTTCCGTTTTCGTGTGGTAAACAGTCCGCTAGCCGATCCGGCATTACAGACGCAGAAAGTAGAAGTTCGTCACGGCATCAACCGACTGACAATTACGTATTTCGGAGGTAAGTACACTATTGAATCCAATGCATCGGAAGGCCCTACTATCACGTTTACGTATCCTTATTCCGAAAAGAAGTAAAATCAGGATTATTTTCCGGCATAAATTCTCATTTTGATGGATACTTTAAATTACTATTTATTACCTTCACCTTATCACTGTTTTGATGTAAGTGCTTGATCTGTAATTTATAAAAGTGAAGGCACTTTTTTCGTCCTTATGTTTTTAAAAAACATCGAGGTGATTAAAAAAAACATCGGGATGTTTGATTCAACTTTTGGGGTGCAGTTCAAAAAAGAGTGCCTTCACTTTACTGTCTTATGTACCAGATGTTTATCTTCAAAGAGTGATAAGGTGAAGGTAGTTTCAACTAAAACTAAAAAACGCTTAAAGGGACATTGGCAATCGCCTAAGGGAGCGTTGCCGATCGCTCAAGGGGGCATCGGCTGACGCTCCCTTAGGTGATTACCGACACTCCCTTAGGCGATTGGCTCATTTTATATGAGCATTAAAGTGTTCTTATGTTTATAAATGAAGGACCGTACGATTGAAATTAATCATACGGTCCTTTGTTTGCAAACGATAGGAGTTTGTAGACAACCGACCGTATGCTAAACAGGGGGTATCAATAAGTTGCTTTTATTCTTTGATAATCATGATTGCCGTTCCTCCTCCCGGAGCTTGTTTTAATGTTAATACAGTGCTGGAGTTAACATTCTCTTCTGTGATTGTCACGGGATAAGGATTGTTTTTATAATTAGCTTCTTCGCCGTCTGCGAATATGTGTGCTTTGTAAGAAGCATTTGCGTCCAAGAAAGATAAGGGTAAATTAACCTCACGCGGTGAAGCATTGGTGATGCTTCCTATGAACCAGTTTTCACTGTCACGGTCTTTACGGGCTATGGTTACATATTCACCTATTTTAGCTTCGGGCACTACGGTCTTGGCCCAGTTCGTCGGGCAGGACGTAATAAAGTCGAAAGCCGGATTGTTTTCATAGTTTTCAATCATATCCGACGCCATTTGCAAAGGACTGTATAATACCACGGCAAGTGCAAGTTGCTTGGCCAATGTCGTTTGCGGATGAGTTTGCGGATGCACCGGATTATTGAAATTAAATGTTCCGGGCGTAAAATCCATTGGTCCTGCAAGCCCACGGGTGAATGGAATGGTTGTTGTATGTTCAGGAGGATTGCCACCGTCTGCCGACCATGCGTCATATTCTTGTCCGCGTACGCCTTCCTGTGTCATCAGGTTAGGGTAGGTGCGTTGAAGTCCCGTAGGCATCACCGGTTCATGATTGTCAATCATGATCTTGTATTTCGCCGCTGTTTCGATTACTTTTCTGTAATGGCGTACACCGTATTGACTTCCATGCAGCTCTTTATGGTCTAATAAGGGATTGACATATCCGGTTTTAACGGCATTGATACCATATTTTTGATAGAGTGCGAAAGCGCTGTCAAGTTGTGCCTCATAATTTTGTGCCGCTCCTCCCGTTTCATTATGTCCGATCAGACGGACTCCTTTGGAAGCGGCATAAGAGGTGATTTTCTCCAAATCAAAATCGGGATAGGCTTTTGTGAAACTGAATTGGTCGCCGTTTGCACTCCAATCTCCATCCCATCCGTAATTCCAGCCTTCTACCAATACCCCTGAAAAACCATGCTTCGCTGCAAAATCAATGTAATTCATGGTGTTCTCTGTTGTTGCACCATGTTTGGGACCTTGTTCCCATGTTTGTTTCTTCATGTGCATACCCCACCATATTCCTATATATCTGCCCGGCTGAATCCAAGAAGTATCTTCAATCTTGCAGGGTTCATTCAGGTTAAGCATTAATCGGGATAGGATTAAATCGCCCGGTTTATCTGCGATGATGATTGTTCTCCACGGTGTTTGCATAGGAGTATTGGCAAATACTTTTTCTCCCGTAGACCACGGAGTAAGAAATGTTTTTAGTGTAGTGGTATTATGTTTTGGAGTTAAATTGAGAGATGCGTAATCTGTCAGGTTAGCCTCGTGTATCGTCAGATAGAGTTTTTCATTTACCTTCATTGTTAAGGGAGTGCATACCGTATCCAACCGGCTGACTAAAGAGGGCTTGAACAATCCTTCATAGTATTCTGTATCCCATGGTATTGACCATGCAATCGCATCTTCGGGTAAAGCAAACTCTGTTTGTTCATCCATTATGGTAAATTCTTTCAGATCGGGCTGTTCCGGGATAACGTAGCGGAAACCGATACCGTTGTTGAACGCCCGGAATACAACGGAAAAGTTCCGTTTGGGTTCGTCGGATTCCTCTACATCAACAATCATTTGGTTGTATTTATTCTCTATCGATGATTCTTCTCCCCAAGGCTGATGCCATGTCTCGTTAAATGAAGAGTGCTCTATCTTTTTTATCTTCAGATTTTCGCCGAGATATCCTTCTTTCAAGGTTAATCCCAAGAAAGAAGTATCAATGACTTCCGTTTCTTTACGGCTTACAGTATAATACATTTTTCCGTCTTTTATGCCTGCACTCAACTGGATATTCTTATCCGGTGAAGAAACCTTTTGAGAGTCTTCTTTTGTACAACTGGTAATGCTCAATATTGAAAGCGAAACAGTGAAAAGCAACGAATAGATTTTTAAAGTTTTCATGTTTTTCATATTAAAGGATATTTAAATCAATATGATGAAAATATAGAAGACACTCTGTCTCTATTTAATAGAAGCAAAAGTACTGTATCGCAAACTAATAAGTAAGTAATAAAATAAAAGTATAATGATATATTTTATACTTATGTGGCTAAGGTGTTGAAAAACAGCGTTGTGTATTAAACAACGCTGTACATAAATATAAAGATAGTTAGATGGGAATTTAGGTCAAATTTAAGAAACGGATTCTATTTCCATGATCTTTTGCTCGAATTGTTCGTTCGGAATGATGGATTTATTTTTTGTTTTGGTTTTGTAAGTATTCACCGTATTCACGGAATAGTTCAGGAAATTGGCAATGTTGCTGCTTTCATTGATACCCAAACGTATTAAAGCAAATATACGCATTTCCGGTGTAAGCATCTTACTGTTTTCGGGGCAAGCTATATCCTCAGGTTTAAATAGCTGATTGTAGGATTTGATGAAAGAGGGGAATAGCTTTAAAAAGACGCTGTCAAAAGAGGTGTGCATATTCTCCCTTTCCTTTTTTAAGTCGCTTTCTTTGAAAGACATTCGTAAATCTTCGTATTGTTTAGCCATGATCTTACGATTTACAAATTTATAAAGGTCTTCCATCCTGCCGATATACTCGGAGTTCAAGAAGAAAGCATATCCTATATATTCGTCTTTTATATTATTGCTTTCCGCCAATTTTTTGTTGGTCTCTTGTAATTGTATGTTTTGTTCTTCTATTTGAGCGTTATGTTTTTCTATTTGTTCATTGCGTTCTTCAATGATACCTTGTGCATTATTGAGTTTCCTTACTTGCTTGATAATCACAAATATGGTAATGGTCAGGGATATAAGAAGTAATGACACGAAAGTAACGATACCGAATAATATGTTTCTTTCATTGGTGACCGCATAATAGCGTGCTTGCTCTATTAACGGCAATACAGTGCTGATTTCTATTTTACGATGGCGGGCATTATAAAAGTTAGCATCCTCGAGTGCTAATTTTATATACTGGCTTGCCTTTGTCAGGTCTCCTTTATCATAAAAGTATAAGGCCAGATCTTTTTTGGCGGTAGTTTCTCTTTTTGCCGATTCGGTATCTAAAATAGAGGCGAGAGCCTTATAATAAATCGCATTCTCCAAATCACCTTTTTCTTTGTAAAGGTCTCCGAGTATGGAACTGAGCAATGCTTGCCATCCCTTGTCGATATCGGGCCTGTGGAATAGTGTACTGAAGCAATCTATTCTTTCTTCAACACTATGAGAGTGAGTGGATCTGGAGGCACTTGCATAGATGTAATAGAAATTATCCGGTGGTAAACAATCTAATACGGAGTCACTGTAAACGTGATATAATTGGGCGTATTTATCCGTAAATGTACCGTCTGTATAATTACTCATGTCAGAAAATAAACGGATACATTGGAAATAGAATTCGGCACGAATGTTTTTAGGGATGTTGTTTAAATTGGTGGAATTAACCACATCGCATGCATCTTTAAATATTCCGGCAGAGATATAGCTGAATATCAAATTGCAATTTGCAATAACTTTCAATGAGTCATTCTGGCTGGCTAAAGCCATCTCTTGCACTTTTATAGCGTAGGCATGTGCAGAATCAAATTGATATGATTTATACTCATTGAACAGTCTGTTGTAAATATCATATTTTTCATGAACTTCATTCGTTCCTTTCAAACATTGTTTGAGACTGTCGATTCGGATTTCCCTACTCATAAAATAGATGTCCCGTTTCTCGACTACTTTGTCTAGAACATTGAGTATGGAATCTATTTTGTTTTGAGCGGATGTGATTGTTGCAGATAGCAAAAATAAGATGAATAGTATGATATTTTTCATAACATTTAAAATGCGTTAAGACTACTTGTTTACTGCAAAAATATGATTTTTTTTCTCTTGAACCTAATATATTCAAACTATTTTTTCACAAATATTTTCTTTCCAACCGTATCGGTATCTGATTTTACAATATATAAGCCGGGCTTAAAACCGGGTATTGTTATCTTATCCGATGAAGAAATAGCTTGATAACATTCTTTTCCTGTTATATCATAAATTGAAATCTGTATATTCCTGCAACCTGATAGAATGATATTTCCATTGATGGAATAGACTTTTAAATTATCTTCTTCATTTACCGGATGCATTCCTTGAGGGTTACAATCTTCTATGAAAATAAAACTGTCCGGCTTATCATTAGTATCGGTTGATGCACCGATATTTTCGTAAGACATTGAGCAATAATAACCGTTTCCTTGTGCGTTATCGTAGAAAATCCCATATCTTCCTGTCCCGTTTATATGGATGTTTTTCATTTGAAGATTCTTGATTTTATGGTTACTGCTTGCAATATGGATAGCATCGTTTTTGGAGTCGTAAAGGTTTATATTTTCGAATTTGATATTTTGCAAGTCATAATATGCACTGCTTGCAATATGGATTGCTCCTTGTCTGTTTCCCCAGAAATCGCCCTCAACACCCGGAGTACCGTTGTTTACACCACCTCTGTAGATGGATATATCGTTAAATTCGTTATAGTCTTCAGTACCGAATCCTTTACCTGCAAAATCGCAATTAACTCTTAGTCCGGCTTCCATCGGATCAATAATAACGCAATGGCTTGCTTTGTTCTGTTGTCCGCCAAAAAATCCCAGGCTGGATGCACGCCAGTTATTTTCCGCCGTGTTATATCGGTAGATGTTATTGATACATAGCTCTGAAGAAGACCATGATGCCATGTCGTCATCTCCATTATTTCGGAAACTACATTTCTCTACAATTGCATTTTTTATGCCGGAGCAGAGATTCAGCCCGTCGGCATAGTTATTCCGGAAACGGGAATGCTGAATTAAAAGATTATCAGAGTTCTTTCCATTGTAATTAGCTATCCATCCTCCACATTCGAAATGTTCTACCCATACGTTTCTGATAATGGAATTGGCTCCGAAACTTCCCATGAATCCTTTCCCTACCTGGTAGCTGGCATTGTTATCGTAGTATCTTTTGTTGTTTATCGTATTGATGTATAGTCCTTCAATAACGATATTGCTATTATCGGTTTCTATTCCTCTTTTATTGTATGTGGAACGATCGTCGGAAGAGGCTGTGAAGTATAATTCTGTGTACCACATACCTGCTCCTATGATTTTGGTATTGTCACTTGTTATGTTTATTTTTCTGTCGACTTCATATCTTCCTTCCGGTATAAATATTGTTTTTCCACCATTAACTTGAATAAATGCTCCTAAATTTTTTGTAGGGTCATCGAATATAATTTTATTATCATCAGTGATGTCGTCAAAGGTTATGGCAGCGGGTATTGGCTCTAATTCAATAAAATCAATCGTATATACAGAGCTGTTATCCGTACTCTTTACTATTTTGAAGGTAGCTCCTGCCGGGATTTTTTTAGCCAATCTGTAATGGCTTTCATCAAACCGCATACGGGGGAATTTATTTGAAGCCGGGGTATTATCCGGATATTTGTTGTTTCCATATTTTAATGTGTATTGCCATGCCCAATAGGAGTCTAAGGTTATATCTTGCACATATTCATCATTTACATATAAAGCCAATGTACCTTTTGTTCCTTTGCCGTCTTCACTGTCCGGCAGAGAAAAACGAATGGTGAGTCCGTCGGCAGCTTCATCATTTGTCCATTGGATATATGAGCCTTTTTCGGTCAGCTGTGCGGCTATTTGATTGGATGCTTCACTTTGTAACTCGGTTTGCGAAGTAGTAGGGTTCAGAAATAGAGCATTTCCTAAACATTTATCCGGTTCTGCTTCATATCTTTTATAAGGCCGGTCATAATATCCCCTTTCAATATCATCATCGGGAAATGTAACGGATTGAGCAGATAGATTAAAGTTTGATATGAATAGGACTAATAGTAAATAGATGGAGTTTCTCATAGCTTAACAATGTTAAAAAATAAATTGAGAACAAAATAAGATAAATTAATATGGAAAAGGAAATAATATAATCGAAAATTACGTAGACTAATTCTTATTATGCTTATATTCAATAGTTTACTAATAAAATCTCTCTCTCCCGGATAAGAAATGTATAACAATAAAAAGAAATAAAATAGATTAATTTTTAGGAATATTCGTCCGAATTTTCTATAGATTTGGGCTTTCATGCTTATATTCTATTTATACTTTCTTATATTTTTATATTCGCATATTGCTGATTATTAGTGACATATATGCTTTCTGAATAATATTTTTTTATATTGGAATAATAGATTTTTTTATTTCTTTTTAAGGTGTATACATTTGCTAATGATTTTTTAACCGATTTATTCACTTTAAAATTTAATAGTTATGAAAATGAAGAATTTTACTATGTTATTGGCGGCATTATCAGTGAGTACGTTTGCTAATGCGCAAGATCCGGTTTTAAATAACCCGGTAAAGGATGGTCATATGATTATTCAGTGGGATTATGCAAACGGTAAATTTGCTGAAGATGTAAATTTTGAGATAGATGAGACATTTGTTTATGCCGTAGATATAACCGGTACTCCTTTGGTAGATTGGGTTGCCGATGCTCCTGCTGGCATTACAAGATCTATTGGATGTACATTCTGGACTAATTTTTCGGATCAGGGAACATGTGATGCGCGTTTGATAAATATTAAAGGAAATATTTATGGTGCAACATTTAATCTTAAACAATTCATGATGGTTAGATCCGTTGATCCGATGTTGGGTTTACAAGAAGATGGAACTTACTTGGCTATGACTCCTGGAACTGTTACGGAAATTTACTGTAATGTTTTCGGCTTTGGTTGGGAAGGAGAAGAATGGGGAAAAGAATGGTGGCAGTTAGCAATGCCTGTTGCTGTATCCACTGTTACTCTTCCATATACCGGAACTAAAACAGGTGCTGAATTTTATAAAGATGATTATGATGATTCTAATTTCTTCCCCGGAGCCTTTACTGATTGGACAGGATATGCTGCTCCGGGTGTAGTCCCTACGGCTATTGATAGTAAAACCGTATCTTCTTCTCCGGTTGTAGGGTATGAATATTATAATATGGTAGGACAAAAACTGGCTGTTGCTCCGGCTAAAGGATTCTATATTGAGAGAATAGTCAGAGCAGACGGAACATCAGAGTCTAATAAAATATTGAAGTAAAAAAGATAAATAGATTGTTTTAGGATTTTTAGATAAGCAAAGTTTAAAATATAAACTTTGCTTATCGTTAGTATGTAACGATATTCTAAGTAAAGTATTTTTTTAATGCTTTCTTTGTGAGTATATCTTTATTAACCCAATAATTGAGTATATGAAAAACAAATTAAAATTATTGTTTTTCCTGATTGCTGGTTTTAGTAGTTTGTCTTTTATTCAAACTTATGCACAGACAAGTGGGAAAAGAATTTCAGGAACAGTATTTGATTCTAATAATGAGATTGTTATAGGAGCTGCTGTTAGCGTTGTTGGTACTACTACCGGAGTTGTAACTGATATTGACGGTAAATTTGTTTTGACAGTGCCTGTGGGGAGTACAATTAAAGTAACTTATCTTGGTTATGCTCCTTATCAGGAAAAAGTTATTGCTTCCAAGAATGTTTATAATGTAGTATTAAAAGAGGATTATCAGGCATTGGATGAGGTTGTCGTTGTTGGATATGGAACTCAAAAGCGTTCGGAATTAACCGGGGCAATAACTACGGTCAAGTCTGATGAAATAAAAGATTTCTCAGCCAAAAGTATAGCAGAGGCTCTTACGGGTATGGCTGCCGGAGTAATGGTAACTAAAGGAAGCGGTTCACCGGGAGAGACTCCGGATATTATAATTCGCGGTGCGGCTTCAGTAAATGGAATGTCTCCTTTGTACATTGTCGACGGCGTGAAACAAGGCACAGGTTTCGAGTTCAATATGCGTGATGTGGAGTCTATTGAAATCTTAAAAGATGCGGGTTCATGCGCTATTTATGGTGCACAGGCTGCCGGAGGTGTTATCCTTATTACAACAAAACGTGGCTCACAAGGAGAAAAAACTACAATAAACGCTAATGCGCGATTTGGAATCCGTAATATTTATACTGATATTAAGCTGCTGAACAGAGATGATTTCATCCGGGCTAAAGGTTATCAAGGAGCAGATATTCTAAGTTTTGAAGGCGTAGGAGATAAATCGGAATTACCGGATGTTGATTGGATGGATGTGATGTATGATACGGGCATAGAACAAGAGTATAATATTTCAATATCCGGCTCTACAAAGAAATCAAATTTCTTTTTGTCCGGTGGTTATTATAGTGAAGAAGGTGTTTTTCTGGACACAAAAGCAGACCGTTTCTCACTTCGAACTAATTTCGATTATACAATAAATAAGCATGTAACAATCGGTACATCTTTATATGGTAATTTGAGAAAAAATAATCCGGCTAAAGTATATTCTGTATATACAAATGCAATGCCGTTTCGTACGGTTCCTACAATGAAACCGGTGGATGAAGATGGAAAATTTTCCATGACTCCTTCTTATTTGAATGGTCCTAATCTTTATGGAAATGAAATGACTTATCATTATAGAGATAACAATTATAGCTTGAACGCATTGGTTTATGCTAATGTTAATATTATCAAGGGACTGGACTTTAAAATAAACGCAGCTGGAAAGTTTTACGGATTCTCTAATAATGCTTTTTCCGAAGCCTTTAATTTTAGAGCTGTTACAGAAAATGAATGGATGCAGGCTAAAGCCGGAACTTCTCAGGAGTTGACTTATAATGCGACTTTAACTTATGACAGGACATTTGGAGATCATGGCATTAAAGTGATGATCGGTACGGAGGCTACCAAATATGACGGCTATAATATAACGACAAATGCGAATGATTTTCCTGTTAAGATAGCAGAATCATTGAATCTTTCTTCTAATCCTGATAAAACAGCTTCTGACTTTATAGGAGTGGGCAGGGCTATGTCTTTCTTCGGTCGAATCAATTATTCTTATATGGGAAAATATCTTCTTACTGCTAATTTGCGTAGAGATGGTTCGGATAGATTTGGTCCTAAAAATCGTTGGGGTACGTTCCCTTCCGTCAATGGAGCATGGAGAATGAGTGAAGAATCTTTTATTAAGAATAATTTGTCTTGGCTTTCCAATGCTAAACTGCGAGCCAGCTGGGGTATCTTAGGTAATGACGGTATTGCACAGTTTTTGTATGAAGAAGCCTATGTAGGTGACCAGATTGTATATGACTTTGGAGGCAAAGGACAAGTACAAGGTTGGGCGAACTTTAAAGTGCCAAATGAGAAAATAAAATGGGAAGAAGTGCATCAGACGGATGTTGGAGTTGACCTCGGATTCCTGAATAATAGATTGACAGTGACTTATGACTATTATAATCGCCAAACTAAAGATATGCTTTATTGGCGTATCGTACCATTGGCAAGCGGTATAGGTTATTATACAGATATGAATACCAAGATGCCGATTAATATAGGTAAAGTGGAAAATATAGGGCATGAAATCTCTGTAACTTGGAATGACCGTAGAGGAGGATTTAATTATATGATTGGTGTTAATGCTTCTTTCAATAGAAATAAAGTTCGTCAGTTAGGTGAAGAAGGAGCTGCTCCGTTGGTATATGGTATAAATCGTACTGAAAATGGTAAGGCGATGGGATTACTTTACGGCTATAAGGCTGTTGGAATCTTCCAAAGTCAGGAGCAGGTTGATGAATATAATGCTAAGGCTCAGGCAATGGGTCGGAATTATTATTGGAAAGAAAAAACAGGTGTCGGGGATTTGATTTATGATGATTGTGGAAAAGGTTATGTTGATGAAAGTTGTCAGACGTATATCGGTAATCCTTGGCCTAAAATGTTTTATGGCATTAATCTCAAATTAGAATATAAAGGCTTTGATTTAGCGCTACTTTTCCAAGGGGCTACAGGCTTTGATATTTATAACGGAGTAAAAAGATATACGCAGAATTTTGGTGATGACGGTAATACCACAAAAGATATTTTCAAGAATTCCTTTTTTGGTGAAAATGGCTTGACGGATATGCCTCGTTGCGGAACGTTTGATGAAAATAATCAATGGGTAGGTGATCCCAGCCAAAATTATTCGACAGTATCTTCATTTTGGGTAGAAAAGGGTAATTATCTTAAATTGAAAAATCTTGTTTTTGGTTATTCTCTGCCTAAGAATTTGTTGAAGAAAGCCTCAATAGAGAATGTTCGTGTATATTTCAGTGCATCTAACTTGTTTACTATTACAAAATATTCCGGTATCGATCCTGAAATAGCCGGAACTTCGAATAGTGGCAGTCAAAGTGTTTTGGAACGTGGAGTAGATAGATATGACCGTTATTTACCTTCCCGTTTGATTTCATTTGGTATAGATTTGACCTTTTAGTTAATCACAATAAGAAATAACGAATTATTATGAAGAATAAGATTAATCGATTTATATACACAGCTTTTTTGGCTACGACTTTAGTAGGATGTTCAGATTTCTTTGAAGTCACAGATAAAGGCTCTATATCTCCTGATATATTTCCGACGACTTTAGATCAGGTAGATTTAATGTTGAATGCAAGTTATGCGGGAAGTCATACAAAAGGATTGTATACTTTTTATTGGTTTCCGATGGGAGTTTATCTTTATGATAATACTTCCAATACGGATGCGACCTATGATAGTAGGGCGAATCAGATGAGTAATAATACCGATACGGATTGCGAATATAATGCTCAAACTTATTGCGATGTGTTGCGATGGATAGAGCTGTCTAATGCAGCTTTAGAAGGTATCGCTGATTATCGTGAACATTATGCTGTAGAGAATGAAGCTGCCGCTTTGGATTTTATGAAGGGACAAGCATTATTTAATCGTGCTTTAGCATATTGGCATGGGCAAATATTCTTTGAAATCGAAAGTAAGAAAGATGGATTGGGATTGCCCTTGATAGACAAGGTTCCTAAAGCTCTTGATGAGATGATGCCGCAACGTGCGACGACCGAACAGACTTGGGATTTTGTGATAGAAACTTTAAAGGATGCGATTTCTTTATTGAAAGGTCACAATAGTGATCCTACCCGTGCTACTGAGTGGGCGGCAAAAGGTCTTTTAGCTAAAGTATATATGCAGGCAAGGCGTCCGGCTGAGGCAAAGCCCATACTCGAAGATATTATCAATAATAGTGGGAAGAAACTGGTTCCTTATTCCGTTTATTCAAATATGTTTTATGCAGATGAAGCGTATGAATTTAACGAAGAATCTCTGTATGAGATCGATATGACGATGAATGATAAGCAGAATGGTCCTTGGGGTGGCTTTACAACTGGTAGTGGTATGCCTATGGTTTTTGCTCCATGGCCGCTTAATCTTGATTTTCGCGATAGACCGTCTACTACGGAATATGATATAATAACCAATTCCACCGGAGGTTGGGGTAATAATTATGTTCACGATAAGAATGTTCATCGTTTTGGTTTTGGATTGGGTGCTCCAGGCAATAGAATAAAGAATCCCGATTTTAAAAGTAGTGATCCTCGTTCTATTACGAATCTGCCGTATATCATTGATCCTGCTTATTATCAAAGAAGTTTGGAAATCCGCCAAAATAAAGAAGCCGATCCTCGTTTGTATATCAGCGCGGGGCAACCTTATGTGGATACAATGAAGGATTCCAAAGGAAAGGTGACATTTTATGATAAATCACCGGGCATGAATAATCAGCCGGGTATATTATCATGGAACCATAAGAAATTCACGAATCGCGAAGGTTTCGAAAATCAGCTGAACTTTAGTAGTCCGGCAAATTATCCAATCGTACGTTTGGCCGATATTTATTTACTGTATGCTGAAGTTCTTAAAGATTCGGATTCGTCTACTGCATTGGAGTATATTAATAAAATACACCGTCGCGCTTATGATTATCCGATAGACCAACCTTCTCCGATAGATTATACAAGTTTGACTGACCGGACGAAAGCCGAACCGGATGACCATTTGGCAAATGATCCTTTGAAGTATGAACGTTGGGCAGAGCTATTTGCCGAAGGTCAATGGTGGTTTGATATACGGCGTTGGGAAATAGGAGAACAGGAGATGAAATACTTTAAGGAAAATAGAAACGGTTCCTTGATTTGGAGAGGTATCGATTGTTATGTACAGCCTATTCCTAAGACGGAAATAGAACGATATAACGGTAATATTAAGCAATCGGGAAATTATTAATCAAAAGATTATAGTCTGATATAACTTACATAAAAGCGCAATCATTAGTCATTCAGAATTGAATGATAAATCATAGACAGAAAATATATGAGGTATATTATTCTGAGTGACAGAAATGGTTGCTGTTTTTATGATGTTATGTTATTGTCTTTTTCTTAATCCATAGATAAGTATGAAGGATAGATATCTGTTAATTGTGTTGTTGATCACAATTCTGATTCCGATAGGGAAAGTTGCGGCTCAAAGTGTCGTATTTCCTGACGATGATAAAGAACGTGGATATTACAACCGGCCATATAAAAGGTATGAGGCTGAATCCGGGAAATGTTCGGGTAATGCATTATTTTTGAACCCCACTTATATTCAGACGGAGTTGCAGAGTGAAGCATCTAATCAGATGGCAGCCCAATTGATTGAAAAGGGATCATTTGTTCAATGGACAAATGATGAAGCGGCTGACGGACTCACCATTCGTTTTTCCCTGCTGGATGGTGAAGACGGTAAAGGAACAAAAGGCACCTTGGCTTTATATGTAAATAATGAATATGTACAAGATATAGTTTTGGACTCTTATTGGGCATGGCAGTATGCGTTGAAGAAAGGACAAACGTATCCTGATAATATTCCTTCCGGCAACAAATTTGCCAGAATGCGGTTTGATGAGATGCATGTCAGATTAGACCGTAAGATTCCTGATGGAAGCAGCTTCAAGTTGGTGAAAACGGATGATAATCAAATTCCATATACAATAGACTTTGTAGAGTTGGAAGCCGTTCCTGAAGCTGTAACGTTTGAATCCATACAAGATGCGAATAAAGTCATGTATCTTCCTTCTGAAGGAAGGCTTGATCAGTTTATAGCAAAGAATGGTGGGAGAACAATTTATATTCCGGTCGGAAAATATGATGTAGAGGAGCGTATTTCTATTTCGAGACCGAATACAAAAGTAATAGGAGCCGGTATGTGGTATACGGAAATTTACTTTTCGGCTTCTTCGGATAATAAACAGACTTATAATAAAAGAGGCATTGAGGCCGATGCTGATAATATAGTTTTGGAGGGTTTGTATCTCAACACTGTAAATAACAAGAGGTATTATAATGATAATTCCAATTATCAGGTAGGGAAAGGTCTGATGGGTAGCTTTGGGGCTAACTCTGTTATTAAAAATGTCTGGGTAGAACATTTTGAATGTGGAGGCTGGATTGATGGGACTGATTGCCTGAGAGTATCGCATTGCCGTTTTCGGAATAATTATGCCGATGGGATAAATTTGTCTTTTGGAAGTCGGAATTCTTATGTTGAGTATTGTAGCTTCCGTAACAATGGAGATGATGACATGGCATCATGGTCACGAGGCCAGAGGATGTGTGAGTATATAACCTATCGATATTGTACAGCGGAAAATAATTGGCGTGCGTCCAGCGTGGGTTTTTTCGGTGGAAAAGGTCATAAAGCTCAAAACCTTGTTGTCATTGACCCTATGGAGGCCGGTTTGCGGGTAACTACAGATTTTCCGGGCAGGGAGTTTAGTGACGAGGATTTTATTGTGTATGATAATATCTCTGTTTATAGAGCGGGATGTCCAAAAGGAATACTGGGAGTCAGTGGTGACATCATTAATGGGAGTGCATCAGGAGCGATACATATAACCAGTTATTTGCAGTATGATCTTCATCATGTGAAGTTCTCTAATATTGATATTTTTAATTCAAAGGACGTGGCTATTTTCATTGGCTGCAAGAATAGAAAAAAAATAGATCAGCTTTATCTGGAGAATATTCTAATTGATGGGACACAAGGAGACGGTGTGTATTTTTCTCGTGCAAAGGGTAAAGCGTATTATTCTAACTTACAATTTAAAAATGTGAAAGGAAAGAATATAGGAGAAGTATCAAACGGTTTTGAATTCTCTACGAACATTAAAACCGGGCTCCTCCAATAATTATCGGGGATAAGCATAAATCGGATTTTTTATAAATAATGTATTTATCCATATTGTTTCACCTCTTTACTGGTTGGTGACACCTGTTGTTCAGCATACGGTCGATTGTCTGCAAACTCCTATCGTTTGCAAACAAACGACCGTATCTTTGTCAACAAACGACCTGATGTTTTTTTCAATCAACCCTATGTTTTTTTCAAACGACCTGATGTTTTTTAAAAACATCAAGGTGTTTATAAGTGAAATACAGTATAAAAAACGAATTACCTTCAAATAACCTTCAATCTTTCAGCTTACTAATTTATGATTGATTATCAGATTGTTATCCTGAACCTTTCTTAGGAAAAAGATTCAGCCAAAGATGAATGATGAGTTTATGTGCTGAAGGATTCTATCTTTCAGGGCAACTCGCTCATTACCAGAGTGAAATTAGCAAATTGAAGGATGAAACTTATAGGCAATTATTGCTCTGAGAGTACACAAGTTAGACAATGTTACTTGGTGAAGTATTTTCATTTTCACAGTCACTGTCTTTCTTCTCATTTTCTTCTTCCTCTTCATCTTCTTCGTCTGCAAACGGATCCGGCTTTTGCGGGCCTTTGCCGGCAAAAAGTACAGAAGCTACCATACCTGCGATGGCTCCGCCAAGATGGCCTTCCCAAGAAACCGAATCTCTGGCAAAGAATGGAAGCATATCCCACACAAGCCCTCCATAGAGGAAAGTGACCAGCAAGGACACTGCTATAAGTGGTACGTGTTTGCGAATAATACCACTAAAAAATAGGAAGAAAGCAAGACCATAGATTAATCCGCTTGCACCGACGTGCCAACCCGGTTTCCCGATGATAAAGGTGATGATGCCTCCTAGAATCCATACAAAGAAAAAGATCAGGGCTCCTAAATCCTTGTAGAAATAGAATAAACACCATAATAGAAAAAGTAAAGGTATTGTGTTGGCAAATAGATGTTTAAAGCTGGCATGTACCAATGGATGCGCAAAAATACCAAATACTCCTTTTTTCTCCATCGGGTAAACCCCCAGTCGGGTGAAATCCCAATCCATACCCGTTTCCAAGACTTTTATCATGTAAAGGATGAAAATAAAGAAAAGAGGGATAACCATTGCTAGTAAAATACGGCGTATTTCGGGTTTCATACGATTGTTCTTATAAATATTTCTGCAATGCTACGAATATTTGCGGAAAAAATGAAAAATAATCAGGTAATTAATTTTGCTTTTGTGTTATAATTACTATTTTTGAGGCACTACAAATGGTTGTAGGGTATATTAAAGTAAAATTTTAACCTTAAAATATGCACAGCTATGAGCTATTTACGATTTGATAAGACTCTGATGGTGAACTTGGAAGAATCCTTGCAAAGAGAGATTCTCCGCACAAACAGATCGGGAGCCTATCATTGCACTACGGTTGTAGATTGCAATACCAGAAAATACCATGGACTGCTGGTTATTCCTGTTCCTGAACTGGATGACGAGAACCATGTGCTTCTGTCTTCGCTCGATGAGACTGTTATCCAGCATGGTGCGGAGTTCAATCTTGGGCTTCATAAGTATCAGGGTAATAATTACAGTCCCAACGGTCATAAGTATATTCGTGAGTTTGATTGTGAGAAAGTTCCAACAACTACATATCGTGTCGGCGGAGTAATAATGAAAAAGGAAAAGGTTTTCGTTCATCACGAAAACCGTATTCTTATTCGTTATACTTTGGTTGATGCGCATTCTGCGACAAAACTTCGTTTTCGCCCGTTTCTTGCTTTCCGTAGCGTGAAGCAGTATACTCACGAGAATGCACAGGCCAGCCGGGAATATCAGGAAGTGGAGAACGGAATTAAAACATGTATGTATCCGGGTTATCCCGAATTATATATGCAACTTAACAAAAAGTGTGAGTTTCATTTTGAACCGAATTGGTACAGAGGCATCGAGTATACGAAAGAGCAGGAGAGGGGATATGATTTCAATGAAGACCTTTATGTTCCGGGATATTTTGAAGTAGATATCAAAAAGGGTGAGAGCGTAGTCTTCTCTGCCGGAATTTCGGAAGTAAATACGCGTCAGTTGAAGAAAGTGTTTCAAGAAGAAGTGGATGACCGTACTCCGCGCGACAGTTTTTTGCATTGCCTGATAAATTCAGCTCATCAATTTCATAATAAACAAGGAGATAAGCATTATATTTTAGCCGGTTATCCATGGTTTAATTGCCGTGCACGGGATATGTTCATTGCTTTGCCCGGTCTTACACTGGCCATTGATGAAATTGATGAATTTGAATCGACAATGGCAACGGCGGAAGTCGCCATCCGGAATTTTATTAAGAGCGGGTCAAGCGAATGTAAAATTTATGAGATGGAACATCCTGATGTGCTTCTTTGGGCGGTATGGAGTTTGCAGCAGTATGCAAAAACAACCTCACGTGAGCAATGCCGACAGAAGTACGGGGATCTGCTTGAAAAGATTATAGAATATATCCGTAGGGAGAAACATGATAATTTGTTTTTGCATGACAACGGATTGCTTTATGCCAACGGAAAAGAAAAAGCCATTACATGGATGAATTCTACGGTTGACGGACATCCGGTTATTCCCCGTACAGGATATATCGTGGAATTTAACGCATTATGGTATAATGCTCTACGTTTCGTGGCAGAAATATCCCGTGAAGGTGGTAATGCTGATTATGCCGAACTGTTGGATGGCTTGGCTGCTAAAGCAGCTGAATCATTTATTGAAACATTCCGTAACGAATATGGTTATTTATTCGATTATGTGGATGGAAACATGATGGATTGGAGTGTTCGTCCGAATATGATATTTACAGTTGCTTTTGATTATTCTCCGCTTGATCAGGCTCAGAAGAAAAAAGTATTGGATATAGTGACGAGAGAATTGGTAACCCCCAAGGGAATACGTTCGTTAAGTCCCAAGAGTGGAGGTTACAATCCTAATTATGTCGGTCCTCAGATTCAGCGTGACTATGCTTATCATCAGGGTACGGCATGGCCATGGCTAATGGGATTTTATATGGAGGCTTATTTACGTATTTATAAGATGAGTGGCATTTCGTTTGTGGAACGCCAATTGATTGGCTTTGAAGAAGAGATGACGCGTCATTGTATTGGTTCTATTCCGGAATTATTTGATGGAAATCCTCCTTTCAAAGGGCGTGGAGCTGTATCTTTTGCAATGAATATTGCTGAGTTCTTACGTATATTAAAGCTTTTGAGTAGATATAACCAATAAGGAGGAGGAACGAATATGAAAGTATTAATGTTTGGATGGGAGTTCCCTCCGCATATTTTAGGTGGTTTAGGTACTGCCAGTTATGGATTGACAAAAGGTATGTCCATGCAGGAAGATATGGAGATAACTTTCTGTATACCGAAACCTTGGGGTGATGAGGATCAGAGTTTTCTCAAAATATTGGGAATGAATAGTGTTCCCATTGTATGGAAAGATGTAAATTGGGATTATGTAAATGGTCGCGTGGGCAGCTATATGAATCCGCAGGATTATTTTGATTTGAGAGATCATATCTATGCTGATTTTAATTATATGAACACGAATGACCTTGGCTGTATGGAGTTCTCCGGTCGTTATCCGGATAATTTGCATGAGGAGATTAATAACTATTCCATTGTTGCGGGAGTGGTTGCACGTCAGCAGGAATTTGATATTATTCATTCTCATGACTGGTTGACATATCCTGCTGGTATCCATGCAAAGCAAGTTTCCGGTAAACCGTTAGTTATCCATGTGCATGCAACGGATTTTGACCGTAGTCGTGGAAATGTAAACCCGACTGTTTATGCAATTGAAAAGAATGGTATGGACCATGCGGATCATATCATGTGTGTAAGTGAATTGACACGGCAAACTGTAATTCAAAAGTATTTCCAAGATCCGAAGAAAGTATCTACGGTACATAATGCCGTATCTCCACTTTCTCAAGAAATTTTGGATATAGTGCCGAAGAGGAATCCGAAAGAGAAAATTGTTACATTCCTCGGGCGTATTACCATGCAGAAAGGCCCGGAATATTTTGTGGAAGCGGCAGCGATGGTATTGGCAAAGACCAAGAATATCCGTTTTGTAATGGCAGGTAGTGGCGATATGATGACACAGATGATTCATCTGGCAGCGGAGCGTGGCATTGCGGATCGTTTTCACTTCCCCGGTTTTATGAAAGGAAAACAGGTTTATGAAGTGTTGAAAGCAAGTGATGTTTATATCATGCCGTCGGTTTCCGAACCGTTCGGTATTTCCCCATTGGAGGCAATGCAATGCAGTGTGCCTACTATCATATCTAAACAATCAGGATGTGCTGAGATTCTCGACAAATGTATTAAAACAGATTATTGGGATATTCATGCAATGGCTGATGCCATTTATTCTATTTGTACTTATCCGGCTATGTATGACTATTTGAAAGTGGAAGGTAAGAAAGAAGTCGATAATATCAAATGGGAGAATGTAGGATATAAAGTTCGTGGTATATACGACGAGATTTTGAAAAATTATAGATAACAATAAAATAATATAGATATGAAAACAATCTGTCTTTATTTCGAGATTCATCAAATTGTCCACTTGAAACGTTACCGTTTCTTCGATATAGGCACAGACCATTATTATTATGATGATTATGCAAATGAAACGGGAATGTCCGATGTTGTGGAACGCTCTTATAAACCGGCTTTGTCTGCATTGATTGAGATGGTGAAAAACTCGGATGGAGCTTTTAAAGTGGCTTTGTCTGTTTCCGGTGTGGCGTTAGAACAAATGGAAATGCATGCCCCTTGTGTGATTGATTTGCTTAATCAATTAAATGACACCGGATGCTGTGAATTCTTATGTGAACCTTACTCTCATGGCTTATCCTCGCTTGTTAATGAGGATTGTTTCCGTGAAGAAGTGAAACGTCAGAGTGATAAGATCAAGCAATTGTTTGGTAAGGCGCCGAAAGTATTCCGTAATTCAAGTCTGATTTATTCGGATGAGATTGGTGCGACTGTAGCCGGTATGGGATTTAAAGGCATGCTGACAGAAGGCGCTAAACATGTGCTTGGCTGGAAGAGTCCGCATTATTTGTACCATTGTAATCAAGCTCCGAGCCTTAAATTATTATTGAGAGATTTCAAGCTATCGGATGATATCAGTTTGCGTTTCTCAAATGCGGATTGGAGTGAATATCCGTTATTTGCCGATAAGTATGTAGATTGGATTGCTGCATTGCCGCAAGAAGAGCAAGTAATCAATATCTTTATGGAATTGAGCGCGTTAGGCGTAGCTCAACCCCTTTCTTCTAATATTCTTGAATTTTTGAAAGCTCTTCCGGCTTGTGCAAAGGCTAAGGGCATAACTTTCTCTACTCCATCGGAGATTATTGGAAAGCTTAAGTCTGTATCACAGATTGATGTGCCTTATCCGATGTCTTGGTGTGACGAAGAACGTGACATTAGTCCATGGCTTGGAAATCCTCTTCAAAGAGAGGCATTCAATAAACTGTATAGTGTTGCGGAACGTGTACATTTATGTGATGATCGTCGTATCAAGCAGGATTGGGATTATTTGCAAGCAAGCAATAATTTCCGTTTTATGACGACAAAGAATTCCGGAGTAGGAATAAACCGTGGAATATATGATTCTCCCTATGATGCTTTCACGAATTATATGAATATTTTGGGTGATTTTATTAACCGTGTGAATTCTCTTTATCCGGAAGATGTGGATGATGAAGAACTAAACTCTTTACTTACCACAATAAAAAATCAGGGTGAAGAATTAGTTGAGCTTCATAAAGAACTGGATAAACTCGAAGGTAAGTTGGAGAAGGCAAAATCAACTTCTGCTCCGAAGGTTAAGCCGGCAGTTAAAGCTACTGCAAAAGTTGCAAAGCCTAAAGCTGCAGAAGCTAAAAAAGCTCCGGCTAAGAAAGAAAAATAAGAAGTCTCATTTAGGTATAATAAAAAAGCAGCTTTTAAAAGCTGCTTTTTTTATTATCATGTTATTGTTATTTGAAAGTCGTATAAGTAACGTATAAATTGATCTTTTCTCCTTCCGAACCACCCTCCAGCTTGGCACTTGTAAGTTTCAAATCATGGCTGACGGCAACTACCGACTGATCCGTCCCCGAACTTTGAGTGATACTAACCGGTATTAATACAATTTTATTCCAATCCGGATTCTTGTTTACCCAATCGGCATCTTTACTTTCTCCTTCTTTTCTCTCGGCAATACAAGCATTTACTAAATTGTTGATGTTACTGAATTTATAAATGTTATTACTACCTAATGTTGTCACATAAGATGTTTTGTTATCGTACAATTCATTCTTCTCAAAGAAAGAGTACATCTCTTTTTTGCGTACCATTAAGATATATCCGGCTTTAGGCATCTTATACGGCGTGAGATTGCTTCCCGTTTCGTTGTAGGTAGTAAAGCTTAATTGCACTGAATTGAGTGTGTCTTTGGCATACTCTCCTGCATTTATTTGATCTATCGGTAATGTCGCTTCCGTGAAAATTCCGGCAGGGCTTTTTAAATAAGTCCAATTGTTCTGGGCTACTAAGTCTTTGAGCTTTTCTGAATTTTGGAATCTGTTTGCCTGAATGACTTCTTTGGTTGCGGAGAATACTGCCAGACTTTTTACCTTTATGGAGTCTTTATCAGGTTCTCGAGTCGTTTTATCACGGATTATATTCCCTAATGTATCAGTCCCATATATATCAGCTGTTAGAATTAAATCCATGTCACTTAAATAAAGGATGTTTCCGTCGCCACTTTCATGTTTGACATAAACTCCTTTGAATACATTTTGGATAAAAGACTCTGAGTTTGCAAAATAACCGGGGTTATTTTTATTCGCTTCTATAATTCTGTTTGCTAACTCCTTGGATAGGTCGGTTCTTATAGAATATGAATAGTAAGTGTTCCATAAGGAATCTTTTACCGACATATCTTTAATCGTATAATATTTACTTCCTAATGGTTGTGAAGCAGGATTGTAATATTTCTCAGGATCGACAGCCGAATAATAATAGTCTTTATTACTTTGTAGATAATTATTTAGCTCATAAACGACCAATTTGTTTTGCGCGGTTGAGTCTCCGTAGAAATCGTTTTTATTGTAGTATAAATATAGAAGCGCTTTATAGGAATCTTTGACTATTAAACTGTCAGGAATTGTATCTAATCTGATTGTCAGGTTATCTATACAGTTAAATTGAGTCATAAAGTCCGCTTCAAAGACGCCAAAGTCCGGGTCGGTGTATTTTCCTAAATACGCAGTACTTGTTCTGGCATATATAGAATCCGCCAAAATAGATCTGGTTGTAACTTTAAATATCGCATTCTTGACTTTGATTTTATCTCCGTCCTGCATCATACTTTCTCCTAAGTTTCCGGTATTGTCATCGCATCCGAAAAGAACAAGGGCGAGTAAAGTTACCCACAAATATTTTATTTTCATTGATTTGTCTGATTTGAATTTATTTCTTTTCAGTTTCCCATACTTGGTCGTAGAATTGGTCAAAGGCCTCTATATAGTTATCCGGTGATTGATAATCAAGGATAGGAATACCTGACTCATTTGCGAATTTCATGACGTCTTGGTTCACAGATTCGCTGTTTTGAATCACTCCGTCGGAATAAGAGATTGCCAATTTCATCAATTCGGTATAGTCAACCGGTTTATTTATTGATTTTAAATTGTCTTCTTCAATACCTTTTAATAGTAATTTAGACGTAAAATCATTATTAAAGCTGGATTTAAAATCATCTTCATATACAGAGAAAATCACTTTTGAATCCCGGAAAGACGGTTCATCTTTATATGCTTTCTTTATATATAAAGGGGCTAATGCTGTCATCCATCCGTGACAATGGATAATATCCGGACACCAACGTAGTTTTTTTACTGTTTCCAATACTCCTCTGGCATAGAAGATTGCACGGCTGTCATTATCTTCATATTCGACATCGTTTTCGTCAACCTTTTGCAATCTGTTCTGGAAATAGTCGTCATTATCGATGAAATAGACCTGCATTCTTGCTGATTGGATGGAAGCCACTTTTATGATAAGAGGATGGTCCGTATCATCAATGATAAGGTTCATTCCTGAAAGGCGGATAACTTCATGCAGTTGGTTTCTGCGTTCATTGATATTCCCCCATTTAGGCATAAATGTCCTTATCTCTCTACCTTTCTCCTGAATAGCTTGTGGAAGGTATCTGCCGATATTGGCCATTTCTGATTCCGGAACGTAAGGAGTAATTTCTTGTGTAATAAATAAAACCTTGTTAGCTTTCATCATTTATAATATCTTTCTCTTCAAATATTCTGCAAAGATAATAAAAAAAAAGCGCATTTATACAAGTTTCTTAAGGCAATAATTGGAATGGAGATGTTAACTCCTTATTATTCAGTCTTTAAATAGATACTGTAGGCTGATCTTAAATCGTCAGCTTTTGCATTAATTTATAATATTTCTTCTTTATATGGTAAATTATCGTTTATTTTGCACGGTTTTTTTGTGGAACAAGGAATAAACATTAGAATAGAAATGAAATTAGTACATACTATCAGTGACTTACAAGCTGAATTGTCGGCTTTGAAAGCTCAGAATAAAAAGGTAGGGTTGGTTCCCACGATGGGTGCTTTGCATGCCGGGCATGCTTCGTTGGTTAAACGTTGTGTAGAGGAAAACGATGTGGCTGTGGTTAGCGTTTTTGTAAATCCTACACAGTTTAATGATAAGAATGATTTAATCAAATATCCGCGTACACTGGATGCTGACTGTGAATTGTTGGAATCGGTAGGAGCGAGTTTCGTTTTTGCTCCTTCTGTGGAGGAAATGTATCCGGAACCTGATACTCGTGTCTTTAGCTTTTCTCCGTTGGATACTGTCATGGAAGGTAAGTTCCGTCCGGGACATTTTAACGGTGTGGCACAGATTGTTAGTAAATTGTTTGATGCGGTACAACCGGATCGCGCTTATTTCGGTGAGAAAGATTTTCAGCAGTTGGCTATCATTCGCGAAATGGTGAAACAGCTGCATTATAACTTGGAAATAGTAGGATGTCCTATTGTACGTGAAGAGGATGGGTTGGCTTTAAGTAGCAGAAATGCAAGACTTTCTACCGTAGAACGTGAAATAGCTTTAAATATATCGAAGACTTTATATAAAAGTCGTACCTTTGCTGTCGATCATTCGGTGGAAGAGATTTTGCAGTTTGTTGAAAGTGAAATAGGAAAGGTGCAGGGATTGCAACTTGAGTATTTTGAGATTGTGGACGGAAATACATTGCAAAGTATTGCCAACTGGGATGATACAACGTATGCCGTAGGGTGCATAACTGTATTTTGCGGTGAAGTGCGTTTGATAGATAATATCAAATATAAAGAATAACTAAATAAACTAAGCCTTATGATGATTGAAGTGATAAAGTCTAAATTACACTGTGTACGTGTGACGGAGGCTGATTTGAATTACATGGGTAGTATAACGATTGATGAGGACTTAATGGATGCGGCGAATATGATTGCCGGAGAGAAAGTTCATATCGTAGACAATAATAATGGGGAACGTTTTGAAACTTATATTATAAAAGGAGAACGAGGTTCCGGTAAGATTTGTTTGAATGGGGCGGCTGCCCGTAAAGTTCAGGTGGGTGATATTGTCATTATTATGTCGTATGCCATGATGGATTTTGAAGAAGCTAAGACTTTTAAGCCGACAATCGTTTTTCCCGATTCTACTACCAATAAATTAGTAAAGTGAGTCTATTCGTATAAGCGAAACTCATAAACATATATTCCTACATCTTTAGAGATTTCTTTTTGGAAGTTTTCTGACTGATGTAGGATTTTTTGTTTTCATCTTACTGGTACTTGTTATTAAACATACGGTCGGTTGTTTGCAAACGATAGGAGTTTGCCATCAAACGACCGTATGTTTGTCTTCAATTGTCCGGGTGTTTTTGTAAATCACCCAAGGGAGCGTTGTCTAACACTCAAGGGAGCGATAGCTTACAGCTACTGGAGCGTTAGCCAACGCTCCCTTGAGCGTTTTTAGTTTGCTTATTTCGCTGAATTAACTGTTTTGCAATTTACTTTAAACTGTCTTCACCTTATCACTCTTTATGTGCTTGTACTTGATAATTAGTTTATTACAGTGAAGGTGGATTTTTTGAGTTGAGGATTGATAGCTAAAAATAAGCCGTTTCGTTGTGATACGAAACGGCTTAAATACAGAGGTCTATAATTCAATAATCAATGATTGACGAGCATTTAATTGCATGTTTTTTGTTAAGTCAATCTTTTTACCGCTAACGAGTTCTTGTCCGTATTGTGAACCATCAAGGATTTCCTTGTACTGATGTATCGGTAATTCCTGTGCATCATTGGTTCCATTTAGGATTATTAACTCACTTTTACCCTGGTGCTTGCGCACATACACATATATTCCCCCTGCAGGAACATTGTGCTTCACTGTTTTTGTTGTCATAATCAATCAATATTTGATGAATAACGGGGGCAAAGATAATGAAATAATCCATATATGGACTGGAAATATTTTCTCAAAAAGTACCAGATATGGCGCAAACTGTATTTGGAATAGTTATATAATATATTGAAAATGTAACTTAATATTTCTTTGAGCAGAACGCAGAAGTGTACTGTTGATAAGGGAATTGTATGTGCTCAGACTGCTTTTTACTGCATTTTACTGTATAAAAAAACTCCTGTTCTATAATAGAGCAGGAGTTTTTCTCTATAGAATATTTTTTGATTTACATCAAGAAACCTAATAGGATACCGGCAGCAACAGCTGAACCGATAACACCGGCAACATTCGGACCCATAGCATGCATCAACAGATAGTTGGTCGGATCATATTCCAAACCTATTACTTGTGAGATACGTGCAGAATCGGGAACGGCAGACACACCGGCATTTCCGATAAGCGGATTGATCTTGTTGTCTTTCTTCAATATCAGGTTGAATAGTTTCACAAAGATTACTCCGGAAGCTGTTGCGATAACAAATGATAAAGCTCCTAAAGCAAATATCTTCACTGAATCGAGTGTTAAGAACTCGGATGCTTGAGTAGAAGCACCTACTGTTAAACCTAATAGTATAGTAATCGTATCGATTAGCGGACCACGTGCCGTTTCTGCTAAACGACGGGTTACTCCACTTTCTTTCAATAAGTTACCGAAGAACAACATTCCTAACAATGGCAAACCGGATGGCACTAAGAAACAAGTAAGTAACAAACCGATAATCGGGAATATTACTTTTTCTGTATGAGAAACGGCGCGAGGAGGTCTCATACGGATGACACGTTCTTTCTTGGTCGTTAGTAATCGCATGATAGGCGGTTGTATAACAGGAACCAATGCCATATATGAATATGCCGAGACAGCAATTGCTCCCATCAAGTTAGGTGCAAGTTTGGATGAAAGGAAGATGGCGGTAGGTCCGTCTGCACCACCGATAATACCGATAGCACCTGCCTGCATAGGGTCAAATCCCATTTCCAATGCAATCATATAGGCTCCGAAGATACCGAATTGTGCTGCGGCACCAATGAGCATTAGTTTTGGATTCGATATCAGTGCCGAGAAGTCGGTCATTGCTCCGATTCCGAGGAAAATCAGTGGTGGATACCAACCTGATGTCACTCCCTGATATAGAATGTTAAGTACAGAACCTTCTTCATAAATGCCGACTTTTAAACCGGCTTCCATGTTGAAAGGAATATTACCAATGAGGATACCGAAACCAATAGGAATCAGCAGCATCGGTTCAAACTCTTTAGCTACTGCTAAATAGATGAACACCAAACCGATTGCTAGCATGATTATATGTCCGGTTGTTGCATTGGCAAAACCGGTATATGTCCAGAAATCGGCAAGGTTATTTCCTAAGAATGTTACGAATTCTCCCATATTATTCGATGATTATGAGGTCAGTACCTTCGAGAACAGAATCCCCTTTGCTAACATTGATAGCTGCAATCTTACCATCCTTGTCTGCATTGATGTTATTTTCCATCTTCATTGCTTCAAGGATAATGATTGTTTGTCCTCTTTTTACAGTATCTCCTACGTTTACTTTGATATCAAGAATGACACCCGGTAGCGGAGATTTAACTCCAGATTTACCTGTAGATGCCGCAGCCGGTTTTGCTACAGGAGCTGTTGGAGCTGAAACTGGAGCTGAAGCAGCAGGAGCTGCCGGCCGTGCAACTGGTTTCGGAGTTGCTTTTTTAATTACTTTTTCCATCTCTACATTATATGGAGTGCCGTTTACTTCAACGTGAGCGATATTGTCTTCAATGTCACCGATTGTAACTTTATATACGTTACCGTTGATTGTATATTTATATTCTTTCATCGTTTTTTCTTTAATCGTTAGTAATTGTTACTTTCTATGCGGAGTTTCGCGAAGTGTATATATCTTAGAACTCCATGGAGAATATGTACGTTTTACCTTATTAATGGTAAGAATTGTATTTTCCACATCGTGTACATCACTTTGCAACTCGTGCATAGCCAAAGCTATTGCTGCGTAAACTTCACCCGGACTTTCTCCTAGATTTGCATCTTTAGCTTCTTTCTTATCTGTAATACCTTGAGCTTTCATCGCATTACGCTTACTTAGGTTAGTTGCAACTGTGCCAACAATCTTAAATAAGATGAAAAGAAGAATTAAGCCGCAGAATACTACACTCATAGCAGAAATGGACATACCTATACCAACACTATCATGCTCTTCAAACTTTTCTTGTTTGGCGTTTGAATCAATCGTTTTATTATTGGTACTTGGGGTAACGTATTTGTCACCTGTTCCATCTTTTATTTCCCATTTATCAGAAGCATCACTGACACGTCCGTATGATTGGTTGGCTTGTAATGTTCCCGCAGGGATAACAATTTGGTCTAACAGCTTATTGCCTGAGTCGTACAATCCAATCCAGTTATTTGTTTCCGGATTCAATACAAAATTCGTATGGAATGTACCGCGTCGGGGTTCTCCATCTGCCCATAAGAGAGCATGCTGGCGTGGCTTTATTTGAGTTAGTATATCACCTTTTGGGATGAAATAGCTAATTGTATCTCCCGGAGTGCTGCTTGCTTTTAATCTGAATGCTGCAAGGTCTGCACTTCCGTATGATCTGTTAAATATTTCAATCCATGCACTATGACATCCGTAGTCGTCTTGATAGTTGTTCTCATTGAGGATCAACACTTCGTTCAATAATAATTTTGACTTTGTGTTTGATTCCCCACAAGAACTTAGACCCAACCCCAGCGTTAGTAGCAGTGAAAGAAATATTCCTGTTTTTTTCTTCATAATTGTCTTTGTTTAAATACGACTTGAATTACAATGGAATATTACCGTGCTTCTTGGCAGGGTTTGTCAGTTTCTTAGTTTGCAACTGTTGCAATGCGCGAATGATACGGAAACGAGTGTTTCTCGGTTCGATAACATCGTCAATGTAACCATATTTAGCTGCGTTATAAGGATTAGCAAACAGTTTAGTGTATTCAGCTTCTTTTTCTGCCATGAATGCAGCCGGATCTGCCGCTTCTTTTGCTTCTTTTGCATAAAGAACCTCAACGGCACCTGCACCACCCATCACTGCAATTTCTGCTGTAGGCCATGCATAGTTCATGTCACCACGAAGTTGTTTACAACTCATTACGATGTGAGAACCACCATAAGATTTACGCAATGTAATGGTTACTTTAGGTACTGTTGCTTCACCGTAAGCATAAAGTAATTTAGCACCGTGAAGGATTACGCCATTGTATTCCTGACCTGTACCCGGAAGGAATCCCGGAACGTCTACCAATGAAACAATAGGAATATTGAATGCATCGCAGAAACGAACGAATCGTCCACCTTTACGTGAAGCGTTGCTATCAAGTACACCTGCTAAATATTTAGGTTGGTTAGCTACGATACCGACTGATTGTCCGTTGAAACGTGCGAAACCGATAATTATGTTCTTGGCATAGTCCTTTTGAACTTCCAAAAACTCTCCGTTATCTACAATCGCAGCGATAACTTCATACATATCGTATGGCTTGTTGGGGCTGTCAGGGATAATTTCATTTAAAGAATCTTCCAAACGGTCGATAGGATCATTACATTCTACCAAAGGAGCTTCTTCCAAATTGTTTTGAGGAATATAGCTGAGAAGACTACGGATTAAAGCTAAACCTTCTTCTTCTGTTTTTGCTGTAAAGTGGGTTACTCCGGATTTGGTTGAGTGAACACTTGCACCACCAAGGTTTTCCTGAGATACATCTTCCCCGGTTACGGTCTTTACTACTTTCGGTCCGGTAAGGAACATATAAGAAGTACCTTCCATCATCAAAGTGAAGTCGGTCAAAGCCGGAGAATATACGGCACCACCGGCACAAGGACCGAAAATACCTGAGATTTGTGGAATAACACCGGAAGCAAGAATATTACGTTGGAAGATTTCCGCATATCCGCCTAAAGCGTTGATACCTTCCTGAATACGAGCACCACCCGAGTCATTGATACCGATACATGGAGCGCCCATCTTCATAGCCATATCCATGACCTTACATATTTTTAATGCCATTGTTTCAGACAAAGAACCTCCGAATACGGTAAAGTCCTGTGCGAAAACATATACTAATCTTCCATCAATTGTTCCGTATCCAGTAACAACACCGTCACCAAGGAAAGATTTCTTTTCTTGTCCGAAGTTAGTACATCTGTGCTTAACAAACATATCCAGCTCTTCGAAACTGCCTTCATCAAGAAGCATCGCAATACGTTCGCGAGCAGTGTATTTTCCTTTAGCGTGTTGCTTTTCAATAGCTTTTTCGCCACCGCCTAAGCGAGCCTGTGCACGTAGCTCAATCAGCTCTTTTACTTTTTCAAGTTGGTTACTCATGAATTTGTTATTTAATTATGGATTATAATATTATTTCTCACAAAGTTCTGTTAATACTCCTAATGTAGATTTAGGGTGTAAGAATGCAATGTGCAAACCTTCAGCTCCTTTGCGGGGGGCTTTGTCTATCAAGCGTATGCCTTTTTCTTCTGCTTCAGCGAGCGCATTGGCAACTCCGTCTTCGATAGCAAATGCTACATGATGAACACCGGCACCTTTATTCTCTATAAACTTAGCGATTGTACTCTCCGGGCTGGTTGGCTCAAGTAATTCGATTTTGGTATCACCTACTTTCAAAAAAGCTGTTTTCACTTTTTGGTCTTCAACGACTTCAATATTATAACATTTTAGTCCTAAGACGTTTTCATAGTAAGGCAGTGCTTCTTCGATACTTTTTACAGCGATGCCTAAATGCTCGATGTGTGAGATCTTCATGGTTAATTATATTTTAGTTAGTAAACAGTTTGTATACTTGTCTTTAAACAGTACAAAGTAAGTCATTTTGAAATAAATAAAGAAATATTTCTTCATTTTATTTTTTGCATCGTGGCTTTTGAATTCTTAATTCGGTTCTTTATAGTTCGTTTTGCCTTGGTGAGCCTTGCGTTTACCCGTGGGAAACCTGCTGTTTAACCATGGGCAAACGACAGGATTCCCATGGGCAAACGATTCAGATATACTGATGTTTGGATTCTGTGATACTGTACTTCTTAAAACTCAATAAGAATTCTTGCATTTATCTGCCTGGATGTCAGATAATTGGGGACGGCGTATTGCTGGTTGTACACATCGGTTACCCAATAGTAAGAATTGACATTATTTATATCTAAGAGGTTGAATACATCGATTCCCAACCAGATGTTCTTGAAACATCGACTTATTCTGCCTTGTTTGTCTCTGTTCTCGTTATCCAAAAGTCGGTAGGACATACCGATATCTACTCGTTTGTAGGCAGGACTACGGAACACCGCTTGCTCGCGTCCGCTATGGGGAGGGCCGAATGGCAGACCGTCAGCGAACGTCGCTTTCAAGTTCATTTTCCATCGATCACTTTTCGGGAAATAGTCACTAAAGTAGAATGATAAACTATAACGTTGGTCGGTTGGACGAGGAATCCATGTGCCGTTTATTTTTTCTTTTGTCTGCATCAAACTAAAGCTTAGCCATGAATCCGTACCCGGCACGAATTCTCCGAACAGTTTCATGTCGATACCTGTGGCATATCCTCGTGACATATTTCGACCGTAATAACTGATGCGCACGTTGTCTACATTATAAGGTACAAGATTGCTTAGAATCTTATAGTAAATCTCTGTGGTGAACTTGAATGGCCGGTTCATTGCCCGGAATTTATAGTCACCGGCTAAAACAAAATGGATGGAGCGTTGTGATTTTATATTTTTGTTCAGATTAACAATCGCTCTGCCGTTAACGGTGGTCGTATCTCTGAATTCTTTATAAAATGGGGCTTGATAATACAAACCTGTCGCTGCCCGGAAAGTGAAATCTTCATTGAATTTCGGTATTAATGCTGCCGAGACACGAGGGCTGAATATAAATTCTTTGTTCCAGTCCCAATAACTGCCACGTATACCGCCTATTAGTGTAACTAATCCTATTTTTGAGGAAAACTTATAGGTGTCTTGTGCGAAGAAAGAATACCTGTTGCTGCTTATCTCATTTTGAGAGGACAGATTATAGATGAGTTCCACATCGTTTGCAGTGTGGGGCAATGAGTATCCTGCAGAGTCGCGCATCTCCCATTCACGGAGTTTCTCTTTTATCTTTTCTTGTTTTAATTCTAATCCCCATTTAATTTGATGTCTTTTCAGCTGGCTGTTTCCTGTCAAGGCGTAGCTCTGTACTGTTGCAGTCAGATAGTTGCGGGCATGCTCCATATAGGTGCCTACTCCTACGGTTTGATCTTCGCTTACTTCACCGTTTTCTCCTGTCTCATCCAGTGCATTGAGCCAATATTGTCCGGTTATGTCATACGTTTCTTCCTCTTTAGTTTTGAAAGCTGACATTTGAAACGTAATGTCGTTGTATTTGTTAAACCGATGCGTCAGGTTTATAGAGCCGAAATATGTACGGAATAAATCCTTTTCCTGTCCGTCGAAATAAACCTTGAATTCCTTGACGGATTCTAGTGTACCGAACTTCGTGGTACGGTCTTCCGGTTTAAAATTATAATGGTTTTGTGAGAAGTTACCAATGAAACCTACTTCCCAACGTTTGTTGGGGGAGTAAGTCATATAAGTTTGGTAATCAACGAAATTAGGATTGTATTCGCCTTTGGTATCCAAACTTCCCAATAAGTAGCGATTGGTTTTATAACGAACCCCGTTTGTCATTGAAAAATGCTTCGTCGCAAAGCCTACATAGGCGCTTCCGCCCAATAAACTGACAGAACCACTCGCTTCAAAGTGCGTTGGCTTTTTGTAGGTTATATCCAATACTGACGCCATCTTGTCTCCGTATTTAGCTTCATAGCCACCTGCTGAAAAGCCTATGTTTTCTACCATATCCGGATTGATGAAACTTAACCCTTCTTGTTGTCCGGAACGGATTAATAAAGGACGATACACTTCTACTCCGTTCACATAAACGATGTTTTCATCAAAGCTACCTCCGCGTACGTTATATTGGGAGCTTAACTCGTTGTTTGAGCTGACTCCGGCTTGAGTAGCGATAAAGGACTCTACACTCCCCCCGGTAGCATCAGGCATCAGGCGTGCACCTTTTAAATCTAATTGCGCAGTAGAACTGGTTTGCCTCTTGCTTTCAGTAATGGTTACTTCTCCTAATTCATATTCGGAATTTGGAAGCATTACATTCAGCGTGATATTACCGTGTGGGTTTCTTAATATCTTTTTTCTGGTTTGATATCCCAGCATTGAATAGACTATAACGACGGTATCTTTGCTGGATACGGTCAAAGAATAACGTCCTTTCAAATCACTGACTGTTCCGATAAGTTGTTTCTCCACATGGATATTGACTATTTCCAGCGGATTACCTTCTTCGTCCGTGACCAGACCCGATACCTTTGCTTTTCCCTGCGCTAAGATTCCTATAGAGGATAATATAAATAAAAGTGCTATTAACGCACGTAATTTCATAGTTCGTCTTTCTTTAATGTATAGTGTATAACGTAAAAAAAAGATTATACGTATATCTTCTCTAATAATTTATTTAAAAAATTCCATTGAAAACGGAACCATCTTCGTGTACTACTCTGCTTTCCTCCGAAACGAAGGATAAAATCTCGATAACCATGTTCTTTAAATGGTAATCCCGCATCCATAAACTCTAAGTGTTGGTATTTATGTTCGTAAGAGTATTCGATCGCTTTCCATACGGCAAGAATGCCCGGGTACTGTTTCGCATAAGTTTTTCTCATACCGCCGGAGAAGAGCAAGTATGCGTCATCACCGGAAAATAAGCAAACAGAGCCGCCAATTATTTTATTTTTGTATTTTACAATGAATATCTTGGCAATTTCAGAGAGACGCTTATCCTTGACGATGATCCGGAAGAAGTTGGGGTCGGGAAAATGCTTTTGTATATGTGCTGAATAGTTTTTACTTAACATTTTTGCGAAACTCATAATTTCTTCTTCTGTTTTTGCTTCACTTATCGTTGCACCATTTTGAATCCCTTTTTTTATTTGTCGTCTACGGGATTCGCTAATTCTTTGCATTGGCTGTTTAAGACTGTGAAGTGAGTTTCTTACCCGTAGCCAATTAATCGGGAAATAATTATTGTTTCTGAAGTATTTGTAGCCGAATAAAGAATTATCCAGATTGCGGAACTCTATTAAAAAGGATTTTCTTAGCGCTTCAAGGGTTATATGCTCCAGCATTTCACCAAAAACACTTTCTTTATCAATTGTTTCATCAAAATATTCTCCTGTTCCATAGATCTCGCAACGCTTGATAAAAGAAGGGGGAAACATTCGTTTCGACTTTCTGATTACGGCTAAAAGTTTTGCAACAGGTTTGTTATCGGCATATACTACGATTAAAAAAGGTTCGTATCCGGATGTTGCTTCATAAATAAGAAACAGTCCTTTGGAATGGAATATATTGTTCCCCGGTAATTCCGGGATTTGATTTCCTTCGTAATATGTGGTGAGTTGCAATAACATAGTGTTTGCAAATTTATTATTTTTTGTTTATGATTCCACATTCTAGTTGTATATTTGTACAAAATAATCTGGCGAATTAAAACTTTATACAATAGATGATATGGAAAATTTCAGTGAATTAATAGAAAACAGACGCAGTATGAGAAAGTTCACTTCCGATGAATTGACTCAAGAAGAGGTGGTCGCTTTGTTAAAAGCCGGCTTAATGTCTCCTTCGTCCAAGCGTGCTAATTGCTGGCAGTTTATAGCAGTAGATGATAAAGAAGTCTTGAAAAAACTGTCTCTTTGCAAAGAGCAAAGCGCAAGTTTTATAGCAGATGCGGCTTTAGCTATTGTTGTTGTTGCAGATCCTTTGGCCAGTGATGTCTGGATAGAAGATGCTTCAATAGCTTCTATTATAATTCAGCTTCAGGCAGAAGATTTAGGCTTGGGTAGTTGTTGGGTACAAGTTCGTGAGCGTTTTACTGCGGAAGGAATACCTTCTGACGAATATGTTCGTAACCTTTTGGATGTTCCATTGCAATTACAGGTGCTTTCTGTTATAGCAGTTGGATATAAAGGTATGGAACGTAAACCTTTTAATGAAGAGCATCTTCAATGGGAAAAGATCCATATAAATAAATATGGTGCTAAATAAGCTGATGGAGAAGGAGAAAAGTTTGCATAAAATAGTATTGATAGGGGCGGGAAACTTAGCCACCAACTTAGGAAAAGTATTGGTATCCAAGGGATATTCTGTTGTACAAGTTTATAGTCGGACGGAAGAGTCGGCAAAGAATCTGGCCACAACATTGTCTGCTGTATATACCACTTCATTGGATGAGGTAAGAAAGGATGCAACATTGTATATTGTTTCTCTAAAAGATTCGGCTTTAATAGAACTGCTTCCTGAAATTGTTGCTAACAAACAAGACTCTTTTTTTGTCCATACTGCGGGTAGCATATCAATGGATATATGGAAAGGATATGTGAAACATTATGGAGTCTTTTATCCGATGCAGACTTTTAGTAAATCAAGAAAAGTAGACTTCTGTCGGATTCCTATCTTTTTGGAGGCAAATGAACCATCGGGGTTAAGTATTCTTCGAGAAATAGCAAATGAGTTGTCTGTTTCAGTTCATGAGGTGTCTTCAGAACAACGACGCTATTTGCATTTGTCTGCCGTGTTTGCTTGTAATTTTACCAATCACATGTATACATTGACAGAAAAGCTTCTGCATAAATATGGAATACCTTTTGATGTAATGCTGCCTTTGATAGATGAGACAGCCAATAAAATACATGAACTCTCTCCGGAAAAGGCGCAGACCGGCCCTGCTGTCAGGTATGATCTGAATGTAATAAACAAACAGTTGGAACTGCTTTCAGATGAACCTGAGATGCGTCAACTTTATGAATTGATTAGTAAAGATATTCATCGTATAAATGAAAATAAGCGATAGAAATGAGTAATATAGATTATGATTTAAGAAAGATAAAAGCATTGGTTTTCGATGTCGATGGAGTGTTGAGTAAGGAAACGATTTCATTACATCCGTCCGGTGAACCGATGCGTACGATTAATATAAAAGATGGTTATGCTTTACAGTTAGCGGTAAAACGTGGTTTTCAGGTCGCTATTATTACCGGAGGCAGGGGAGAAGCAACTCGGATTCGTTATGAAGGTCTTGGTATTCAAGATGTTTATATGGGAGCAGCTGTTAAAATAAACGAATATGCTCAATTAAAGAAGAAATATGATTTGCAGGATGAAGAAATAATGTATATGGGAGATGATATTCCTGATTATGAGGTCATGTCTTTGTGCGGATTACCTTGCTGTCCTGCCGATGCAGCACCCGAAATAAAAGAAATAGCTAAATATATTTCTCATCGTAACGGTGGAGATGGTTGTTGTCGTGATGTGGTAGAACAGGTGCTAAAGTCGCAGGGAAAATGGATGTCTCACGACGCTTTTGGTTGGTGATAATTAAATAAGGAATACAGATGTTGAATAATTTAAAGAAATACAAAGTCATACTTGCATCGGGCTCTCCCCGTCGTCGTGAATTGTTGTCCGGTTTAGGTATTGATTATACGATAAAGGTTTTGCCGGATGTGAATGAAGCATATCCTGAAATATTAAAAGGAGAAGATATACCTTTATATATAGCTCGCGAGAAAGCTGAAGCCTATTTAAAAGAAATAGAATCTGACGAACTGATTATAACAGCAGATACAATTGTTTGGCTTGATAATGAAGTTCTTGGTAAACCAACTGACGAACAGCAAGCGAAAGTAATGCTCCGAATGCTTTCGGGAAAGACGCATCATGTTATAACAGGCGTTTGTCTTACTACAAGTGAATTCCAGAAAAGTTTTACAACCACGACAGAAGTAACTTTTGCGAAACTGAGTGAAGAAGAGATCGATTATTATGTGGAAAAGTATCGTCCTTTAGATAAAGCCGGTGCATATGGTATACAGGAATGGATTGGTTTTGTTGGGGTAGAAGCTATTAACGGCTCTTATTTTAATGTAATGGGATTGCCTATTCAAAGGCTTTATAAGGAATTGGCAAAGTTATAAATAGAGGAGCGTTTCATAAACTATTTTATTACTTTATTGTTCAAGATTCATAATCCCCAATTAATAATTGAGATATGAATGTTAAAGAACAATTAGAAAAAGAATCACGGATTAATCATCTGATATTAGTCATGTTTTATGCGGATTGGTCACCTCATTATGAGTGGTTGGAGCCTACTATAAAGGAATATGAACAGCAAGTGGAAGCTGTTATTAAAATAAATATTACTGAAAATGAAAACCTGGCAGCTTTATATGATGCGGAGGATGTTCCAACTTTTATTTTAATGCGTAAAGGGCATCAATTATGGAAATATACAGGTGAATTGACTCCGGAAAGTTTAAGATATGTCTTAGAACAGTATAAGTGAGGACTTATACTGTTCCTTTTTTATGCTCTTCTTTGAATTTTGATGGAGAATTACCTGTTGCTTGTTTGAAGACTGTGCTGAAATAACGTTGATTACTGAAACCTGTCATATCAGATATTTCCATGATAGTAAGATCGGTCTGTGTCAGTAATTGGATAGCCTTTTCTATTCGGAATTTATTTATATAATCATTTACTCCCATATCTGTGAGCTGTTTCAATTTATTATATAATGAAGCACGGCTCATTCCCATATTTTCAGTAATGAATTTGACATCCATTTCTGTATTGGATAAATTCTCATGAATCAGGTTATTTAATTTAAGTAGAAACTTTTCATCTGCATTACTGAACGTTGCTTCTTCCGGCGATATAAGCAGAGTGCTGTTTTTGTATCGCGATTTTATAAATTCTCTATTCTTTAGCAGATTTGTGATTAATGTTTGTAAGAACTCTACCTCGAAGGGTTTAGACAGATAGGCATCGGCACCCAGTTTATATCCGAGTGACTGACTTTCTGCGTCATTTCGAGCTGTGAGCAAGATGATTGGAATCTGGCTGATGTTAATATCTTCTTTGACTCGTTTGCAAAGTTCAAAACCATCCATTTGGGGCATCATAACGTCGCTGACAACAATATCCGGGACATATTGTTTTATTATGCTTAATGCTTCGATGCCATTTTCAGCGGTATAAATCGTTTTAAAATGTTCAGCTAAAGTTTCTTTTAAGAAATTTCGTAACTCCGGTTCATCTTCCGTAATTAAGAGAGAATAATTTTGAGTAGATATATCAATTACTTCCGGGAAAGTTTCTATCGGAGAGTACAATAGTTCGTTTAAATAGGGCTTTTCTTCACATGCTATTTTTTCAATAGTTGTATTTAAAGGTAGTTCGTAGAAGAACGTTGCACCTTTATCGGAGTTATTGATTGCACCGATTTTCCCTTTGTGCATTTCTATCAATGTTTTTGCATAAGATAACCCTATGCCACTACCTTTTCTGTCATGATTACCTTGGTAGAAACGAGTAAATAGTTTGCTTGTATCGACACCTGCCAATCCGATTCCCTGGTCTTTAATTGATATGCGTACCATATTTTCGTCTGTAATCTGTGTTGAGACGATTATGATTGTATCATCTTCGCTGAATTTAAATGCATTCATTAATAGATTGGATAAGACTATTTCACACTTGTTTTCATCGAATGAAATTTCAGTGATAGACTCATCTAAATCATAGATTAGCTTTATGTTTTTGGATTCGAATTCATTTTGAAAATCATCAGTAACGGATTTTATCCATTCATTTAGGAGATGAGGCTGTAAATTCAGTGAGTCTTGTCCGACCTCCATTTTCCGTATATCAAGAACCATATTAATAATGTTCTTCATTTGTTTGGCTTGCTTGTAGATGCCGGTAAGCTGCCGTTTCATTTCATTGTCTTGTATATCCCGGCTAAGTAATCTTTTCAAGGGTGCATAAATAAGTGTAAGCGGTGTACGTAATTCATGACTTATATTGATAAGGAATCTGACTTTTTCTTCATAAGTTTTCTGCTCATGCTCTTTCATATCCCATTTTAACTTATTCTCTTTTTGACGAATAATAATGGCAGAGGTAAGAACAACTCCTCCTAAAATCAATACGATGACCAGGCTGATAAACCACGAACTTTTCCACCAAGGCGGGGTAACTGATATGGTTAATACTTTTACAGGGAAACTCCAACTGCCGTCTTTGGCACTGCAAGATACTAATATTTCATATTCTCCGGCAGGGAGTGAATGTAATGTTAATGTATGGTCGTATGTTTCAATATAGTATTTATTTAAGCCGACGACATTATAGCGGAACATCTTTTTCCTGAAGACATCTTGTTCTCTTGCCATATTCTTGATAACCAAAGACGTATGATTCCATGGTATAGATAAGGTTAAATCCTTATTGACTTTATTGATGATTGATATCCCGTTGAGCATTACGTCGATAAGTTCAATGAATGGGGGAGTGTCATCATCTAATTGAATATTTTTGTTTATTTGCATTAATCCCATTATTCCTCCCATATAGATATCTCCGGTGCGCGATATTAGTTTGGCTTTACTAAGAAATTCGTTTGGATAAGCTCCGTCTGATTCTCCGAGAATGGCAAATTTGTTCTCGTTAATGATGTAAGCAAAAAGCATACTTTGTGCTCCGATCCATAACCTCTCCTGTTTATCATAAATGATTGAAGATACTTCGTGAAAGAGTTTTGTTTCAATCTTACGGGTGGTGGAGTATAAAGGATCGTAACATTCCAACCCTTTTGTTGTGCCTATCCAGAACCGACCTTTCCCGTCACGGTATACAGAGGTAATCATTGTTGATTTGTTTTCGGGAGCATATATTGAACTGATGGTATTTTGTTTGTTGTTTAGTTCGAAAATATTATGCTGTCCAAACAAGTAAGTCACATATTCGTTGGAAGATATTATTTGAAGTGAGCTTAATATAGCAGCTTTAGGCCCGATATATTTGACTGTACTGAATTCGTCCTTTTTAATATCGTATACATATATCTTATCTGCAAAGAAGTGGATTTTATCTTCTGAGAATTTATTAATATTCACGGAACTTCCGGAACGGCATATGAATTCATTCCTTTCTTTATCAATAAGAATAAACGGACGTGTATTTCCTGTTTTTTTGTTGAAAATATAAAGACCTTTACTGAATATGGAAACCAGTAATTCGTCCTCTTTATATTCGGTAATAGATGCCACTTTATCTTTGTATGTAGAAGGGTAATGTGTAAATAATCCTATTACAGGATCAAATTTGTTGATTCCTCCTCCATCTGTACCAATCCATAGAAGGCCATTTTTATCTTCTAATATTGATAATACCGTTTTTTCACTCAATCCGTATTGATTGCTAAGTGGGGCATCCCGATATGTTCTTATGGATACTTGCCGTATGCCTAAAAGCCCTCCGCGTATACTGCCGGCCCACATATTGTCTTCATTGTCTTTGTAAAGACAGAAAATGGAATTTACAGGCAATGAATATAAATTTCCTGGTATATGTTCAATGACAGAAAATGTGTTATTGACAGGATTAAGAATACTGATTCCCCCACCATCTGTTGCAAACCATATTTGATTATCTTTCTCTTCTATATCCAGAACTACATTATTACTTAAATTCGAATTTTGTGCAGTATATTCGCGTAATAATTTTCCGGACGGAGAGAAACAAAGAACTCCCTTACCATAAGGGGATATCCAGACATTTCTTTTAGAATCTATAAATTGTGAAATGACTTTCTTTTCGTGATAGAATGTGGTCCTTTTTAACTCACATGTTTGTAAATCATAGGTCCAGATGCCATTCCAGCGGCTACCAACCAAGATTAGATTATCTTTCCATAGTTGGAGTGAATTGAATAAAGAAGTATGGGATTCTTCCGCTTTTATCGGAAGCAGATCCATTTTTTTTGTTGAATAATTGTATTTGTATATCTTGTTTGACCCACCGAATAATATTCCGCCATCTGTCAACATGAAAGAGCGTACCTTTATGTGGTTTCCTTTATAATATTCAGGTATAAAACAGTCGTCATTATGGTTATAACGTGCGAGGCCTGTTTCCGTTGATACCCAAATATTATTTAAAGAATCTTCTGTGATAAAATGGATGTAGTTACTGGGAAGGCTATGCTGATCGTCTTCCGGAATATTCAAATAGGTTTTCAATTCATGTCTATCGTAACGGTTTAATCCGGAATTTGTTCCTATCCAAATAAAACCTTTATGGTCATTCAATATGCATCGGACAGTAGATTGGGTTAAACCATCTTGAAGAGATATTTGCTTGAAATAGTATTCCGGATTGGCTGATACCTGAGTAATTGCAAATAAGATTCCAAGTAAAAAAGATCCATATTGTGTTTTTAGTGTCATAGTATTCTTGATTTATGATACAAATATAGCAAATAATTATATTTTTACTGTTTTATTGATTTAAAAAAGGGAAAGTATTCTAATTAAAGTAGAAGTTTCTGATGATATTTAGTATGGGATTATGCTGTGATATAAAGGCAAACAATAAACAATAGGAGATTGGAGATAAAGGTACGGTCCTTTGTTCTCGATCGACCGTATGTTTGTTCCCAATCGACCGTATGTTTCTTTTAAACATTAAATCTGTTTTTAGAAACTTCATACTGTATTTGCATAAATGGAAATGACTTTTTTTGCTTTCACCTTATCACTCTTGATTCCTTTATGGCTGATTGGTAACCTGTTACAGTGAAGGCACCGAGAGACTAATTTAAATTAGTCCAATTTTGTCTAAAAGGCATCTGTAAATTGCTATGAAGCATTTATTATATCAGAAATAGCTAAAAACGAACCTTAATTAGCTATTATTGAACATGGCTTTTGTGAACTCTCAATACATTTGCAGCAATTAAAACAGATTAATGCTTTTTCCTTTGTGGGCTTAATCTTTAACTTATTTAATAACTTAAAATTTTATTTATTATGAAAAAGAGATTTTTACTTGCTTCTGCAGCTGCCTTGATGATGGCTGCTAATGTTTCTGCTCAGGATATTACACCTGATAATTATGTTTTTTCAAATGCAGAAAATGGTCCTTTTGTGATTGATGGTGTTGTTTATGGTAAAGCTAACTCTATAAATAATTGGAAAGAAGTCAATGATCCGTTTACGGCTTCAGCATCTGATGCTACAAAAGCCGGTAATTTTGATGCATTTGCAGGTGGGGTTTATGTAGAAAAATGGGTGGCACAAGATGAAGCTGAATATAAAACAGAAGATGTAAAACTCGACGCTTTGCGTAAAGGTACAAATATTGTTGATTTGGGTGGTAAAGTGGGTAAAGTTCTTTGTATCTGTGGTAATGAATCAGATTGGGCTCCGGCTGCTCAATCCGGGGAAGATGCTGCTGATGGTGATTTGACTTTTTTCTTAAAATGCCAAAGTGGCGTGAACACACGCGTTCAAATCGTTTATCAACAATACAGCAAATCAGCTTTGGCTGAAGGTGATGAAACAGTAAAAGGCCTAAGCTCACAGGTAAAAACCAGTGGAGGTGTAGCTAAAGCACAGATTGCGAGTGTTGCTTATACTGATTTTTCAACGAAAGAACCGGATCCTTCAGAATTTGGAAAGTATAATTATAAGTTTGATAATACAAAATGGAGAGTTGCAGAAGGTGATTATAGTTTGGGTACTGCATTTCCATATCGTTTAGCTGTAAGTGGTGCTCTAGGACATGATGTTGTAACTCTGATTAAGAGTATTACTATCACTCAGAATCCGGAGGGAGAACCAAAATCTGAATTTAAAACTTATGAGCCGGCAACATCTATTGAAAGTATCTTATCGGATCTGAATAAAGTCTCAGTACTCGTAGTTGGTAATAACGTTGTTGTTTCTAATCTGAATGCAGGTGAAAATGTTGCCGTTTATAGTGTAAATGGCAGTTTGGTAAAATCATTTGTGGCAGATAAGGAAAATGCACAGGTAACTTTAACAAATGGACTGTATTTGGTAAAAACTCAAACAGGGACAGTAAAAGTTCTTGTTAAATAAATATAGGAATGTACAATCCCGTCAATTCTTGATGCTTTGACGGGATTTTTTTTCTTAATCTATAAATTAATATTATGAGAAAACATCTGATTTCTTTCTTTTTATTGGGTGCTTTAGTCTTTTGCGTTCATTCGGTAAAAGCCCAAGTTACAAATTATGCAGCTCAGTTTACGGGAAATTCTACAATTACTATTGAACCTATCACTGAGTTAAGTGGCTCAACATCCTATACCGTACAATTCTGGATGAATCCGTCTGTATGGCATGCTAATTCTTCTTTGTATGCTACCGGTTCCGGAAATAAAATTTTCTCGGCTGTGTTAGGGGCGACCTCCGGTGAGTTGATTTTTAAAGCAGGTAATGAAACTATTAAGATTACAGATTCTTCTATAGCCGTCAATTCTTGGGCGCAAGTTACTTTTATCAATGATGAGGGGAATGTTAAAGTTTTTATTAATAATACACAAGTAACTCCGGATATTACTTCTCTTCGGAATTCTATCCCTGACATGACTTCTGAATTTCTCATTGGAGGTAATGGTTATGAAGGTCGCATTGATGAATTTCGTTTATGGGGAACGGCACTTGATAATGAGTATACCTTATATAATAATACGTTGAATAAATTTCATCCTCAATGGGATCAATTAATTGTTTACTATAAGTTTGATCAAGATTTATGTCCGAATGTGGTTGATTATAAATTTGCACATCATGGTTCTTTTGTGAATGGATCATCACGATCAGTAGTTACCGATAACCCGGATTTTGTTTATCGAAAAACAATAGCTTATACTTCTTTCAGCCGTTGGGCAGACCGGAAAATTGATAGAGATAAGTATTTGTTGGCTAATGAAGTGTTGATTTTGGGTATAGGTATTGATGAAAATGGAGAAGCAAGTATTAATTTTCCGGATAATACCGGTACGATAACCAATGGAAGTTATTTGTCTGAATATGAAGGTCGGCAGGGGGTACTTTCTCTGAATGGAGCAGGTGCTGGTATGAATGTTGGCCCAGGTGCGTTACAACCTTCTGATTATTATAGTTTCCAGACATGGATTTATTTAAATGAGTGGACGGAAGGTGCTTTTCTTTTCAAGAAAGAAGTTTCGGATGTACAGGGTTTTTCCATTCGTTTAGGTTCGGAAAACACAAAATCCCTTATCGTGCGCTTGAATGGTGCGGAATATCGTAAAGATAATGCTATAACGACTAGGCAATGGATGTTTATCGGAGTAACTCTATACGAGAAAGAACCGAAAGCTGAAAATAATAATGTGTATAAGACCTTTATGTTTACAGTGAATAGCACTTCAGGTTTTCCTTTAGAATCGGATTGTCCTACTACTACTCCTTCTACAACTTTGCCTGTGGGAGTAAATGAAACAGATGCCTATATCGGAGTTAATTTGAATGCGAAATTGGACAATACGGCAATTTATCATAAAACATTTGATTCTTCTTCAATGAAGAATATGAAAGATGCCCCGTATATAACTCCGGATTTTACTACAATGGTGGCTGCGGCAGATCCTTTCCAGTTATGTAATTCTCTGTGGAAATATGATTTAGCAGATAATGTTGGTTTCGATACATATTCTCATACTAATTATATAAACATAATGAAGAGTGCAGCGAAAAATTATCGTGGACAAAAATACATTATGAGCATATCGGCTTACGGAACTGCAAAGAATTTATTTTCTTATGCAGAGAAACGGGCTAAATTGGCTGCATCGTTGGCTAAAGTTGCAATGGTTTATGACGGGGTCGATCTTGACATGGAATGGCCTTCAGGAGATACAGAGTGGAAAAATTATGGGCTATTTATAAAAGATCTTCGAGAAGCAATGACGGCAATCGATCCTAATAAAACAAAGACTTTGTCTGTTTCTTTGCATAATGTGGCTAGAAGTTTGCCCAAAGAATATCACCAATATGTAGATGAGTTTACATTCCAGCAATATGGTCCGGCAAACGATCCGTTTACTTGGAATAATTTTATAAGTAATTCAAATTCTATATTAGACAATTATGAACCATCGAAAGTTATATTGTCTTATGCAACAACGACATCAAAAGGTCGTAAAAGTCCGAGTGGAGAATCTTCCACAACTGGTATTCGTAATTTAATTGATGATAGTTATACACCGGATGTAAATATTTTGACAGGAAAAGACGGGTATACTTATTATTTTACTGGTATTAATCAAGTAAAAGATCGTGCTCGATATGTCATAGAACATAATGCCGGAGGTCTCTTTTATTGGGATATGGGAAATGATTTGTTGACTTCCGATAAGAATAGTTTTGTAAAACATGCCAGCTATGTTATTAATAGTAATGTTGATACATTGGTGGTCGATATACATGCATCTTCAATAGATGAACATCAAAGAATGGCAAAAACAAAGAAAGCCGTTTTAAGTCCGAATCCGGCACTGGATTATGTCTCAATTATTCTTCCGGCAGGAGCGATACTTCAGGGGGTGAATGTTTTTGATATGTCAGGGTGTTTGGTGTTGTCGGAAGATTCTACTAAAAGTAACAACCTTAATGTGTCTTCTCTAACATTAGGCCTTTATACATTACGAATTACTGATTCTAAAGGAAATATATATCTGTCAAAATTGAATAAAAGTAAATAATCTTTATTCTTGTACATATGAAAAAAAGTTTGTATGGTTTATTAATGTGGCTTTCAGGAATGATAATTTTGGGAGCCTGTGAGAAGGAAGCAAAGAATCCGGGGGATTATAGCATTCCTACGACCTTATCTGTTCTTAGTCTGGAAGATTCATTGGAAACTGTCTATCAATTGACAGAAGATTATCGTAAAGACACAACGTACTTGTATATGCATGTGGAGTCTGATACTTTATTTGAGGCGGATGGTATTACTCCTCAAACAGATAATGCAGGAAAAATGATTATCAATAAAGATACGACTTATTCCCCTGGTAATACCAAAGGTCTATTTGTTGCATATAAAGTGATTATGTTGCCTTCTGATTCAAGTACGATTAAAATCAAAATAACATCGAATGCGCGTTGGAAAGCCAATCTTGCGGATAAAAGTGTCTTCTTTAAGACTTTGACATCAGGTGGCGGAGGTGATGCTACAATAAGGGTGGCTTCTCTTAAGAATCCATGGAATATTTCTACACCGGAATCTTTTTATGCTCATCAGTTAATATATACTTCAGACACAACCATCATGTATGATATCGTATTGGGTATGGAAGGAAGTGTTCCTTCTGCTAAATGATTATTAAACTTTAATAGAATAAAATGAAAACCATATATAAAGTAATGATGTTGTGTTTGTTCGGGTTAATGGCAAACACGGCAATTGCCCAAATTACAGTAACAGGTACTGTTTTGGATGATTTGAATGAAGGACTTCCGGGTGCAAGTATCTCCATAAAAGGAACAAATACCGGGACAATAACAGATTTAGACGGAAAGTTTTCTATTCAGGCACCCAATGCGAAAAGTGTTCTGGTAATCTCTTTTGTGGGATATAAAACACAGGAAATAACGGTTGGAGATAAAAGAAATATAAAAATATCGATGAAAGATGACTCGAAAGTTATGGATGAAGTAGTGGTAGTCGGTTATGCCAATCAGAAAAAAGTCAATTTGACAGGTGCTGTTGCGAGTCTTGATGATAAAGCACTTAAATCCAGGCCTATTTCAAATGCAGTACAAGGTTTGCAAGGAGCTGTTCCCGGTTTGAACATTTCAAATGATAATGGTGGTGCGCTTGGACAGTCCATGGACATCAATATTCGTGGTGTCGGTACGATTGATGAAGGGTCTAGTTCTGCTCCGCTTATTTTGATTGATGGTATGGAAGGAGAGTTATCTTCTATTAACCCGAATGATATTGAGAATATTTCTGTCTTGAAAGATGCTGCAGCTGCTTCCATCTATGGTTCAAGAGCGCCGTTCGGTGTTATTTTGATTACAACTAAAAGTGGTGAAAGAGGTACGCAATTGAGTTATACTGGTAATGTCCGTATTTCCCAACCGATCGCAGTACCAAATCCTGTGGATTCTTATACCTATGCACTAATGATTAATGATGCTTATAGAAATTCTGGCGGTTCTGATCAGTTCAGTGCTTCTGCATTAAGTAAAATATTGAAATATCAGCGTGGAGAGCTACCTTATGGTATTGAACAAGCCGAGGGTCAAAATGATTGGGCTTGGAATCAACGTAGCTTTGGCAACACGAATTGGTATGATACTTACTTGAAAAAAGCTACCGTATCTCAGGAACATAATGTTAGTTTGAGTGGTGGAGGCGATAAAATTATTTATTACTTTTCAGCTAACTATTTGGGACAGAATGGATTGTTTAATTATGCAGATGAAAAGTATGATCGTTTGACTATTAATGGAAAAGTAAATGTGAAGATAACGGATCATATCAATTTGAATTGGAATACCCGTTTGGTAGCAACAGAAAATGACAAGCCGACTGCGATGAATGATTTGTTTTTCCATAATTTGGGGCGTCGTTCTCCATTAAGTCCGGTCTATATGCCTAACGGTGAATATAATCAGGAGTCGTTGATCCCTGCAATGAAAGATGGTGGACGTCAAAATGATAAAAATCAGCTTATTTATAATCAAGCACAATTTACTTATGAGCCTATTAAAAACTGGAAACTTTACTTGGATGTTGGTAGTCGTATAGAGGCTCCCCGTTATACTCGCCAATTTAATAAAATGACTTATACGTTGCCTGATGGTACTAAAAAAGATCTGGCAGTTTTGGAAGGTGTCGCTGATAAATCGAGTGTAGACCCAACCACCGGTAGCTTTAGACGTCAGCCGCCTGCTGGGACAAATTATTATGAAAAGGCTAATGGAAGAGTGAATTTCTTCACGACCAATGTTCGTACGGATTATGAGTTGAAACGTAATGATCATTATTTCAAGGTTTTGGTAGGTATGCAAACAGAATACTATTATGACGAAACAACTCGTGTTTCTTCTGATGATATTTTGTTGGATGAAACTCCCTTCTTTTCGTCGTCCGGAACTAATGTAATGTTATCCGATAAAAAGGGAGAATGGGCTACTGTCGGTATTTTCGGGCGTCTTAATTATAGTTATGCAGACCGATATATGGTGGAAGTTAATTTGCGTGGGGATGGGGCATCTCGTTTCCCAAGTGATCAACGATGGGCAATTTTTCCTTCTTTCTCTGCTGGATGGAATATCGCACAAGAACCGTTCTGGACACCGTTGGCAGAAAAAGGATTTGACATGTTTAAGATCAGGGCTTCTTACGGTAAATTGGGAAACCAGAATACGACTAGTTTCTATCCATATTTCCAGAAAATGTATACGGATTTAGGTACAGTAGTGCTAGGTGATGAACAAGCAATGCTACTTTATGCTCCGGAACCATATTCGACGAAGTTAACATGGGAGAAAATTGAAAATGCGGGTGTTGGTGTTGATATATCAGCATTTTCAAATCGTTTATCTGCATCTTTCGATTGGTATCAACGTACGACGAAAGATATGGTAGGACCATCAAAGGCTTTGCCGAGTATATTTGGTGCAGAAGCTCCGAAGACTAATAATGCTGAACTGAGAACACGCGGTTGGGAATTTCAAATCTCATGGCGTGATAGAGTGAACAAAGATTTCAGTTATGGTATTACCGGAACTTTGAGTGATTATGAAAGCATTATAACTAAATATGATTCTCCTGATGGTAATTTGGATAAATATTATAGCGGTAAGAAACTTGGAGATATCTGGGGATATGAAGTGGAAGGTATAGCTAAAAGTGATGCTGAAATGGATGCTTGGCTGGCTAAACAATCACAATCGTCACTTGGTACGAATTGGGGAGGCGGTGATTTTATGTATCGTGATCTTGATCATAGTGGTAGCGTAGATAATGGAGGTAATTCTGTTACAGATCATGGTGATTTAAAAGTTATTGGTAATGGCACTCCTCGTTTTGCTTTTGGTTTGACATTAGATGCAAAATGGAAGTTTATAGACATCAGGGCGTTTTTCCAAGGAATTGGTAAACGTGATGTATTCTTCCAAGGTAGTGCAACATTCTTTGGAATTGCTTCGGAATGGCAACGTTCTTTATATACAGATCATTTGGACTATTTCCGTTATGCCGGTTCTGAATTAGGTGCAAACTATGAGAACCCTTATTATGCCCGTTTAAGGACTGACGGAAATAATAGGCAGGTTTGTGATTATTATTTGCAGAATGCAGCTTATGTGCGTCTGAAAAATTTACAAATCGGATTCAGCTTACCGGAGAATACTAAATTATCCAGAATATTTAAGAAAGCTCGTTTATATGTATCCGGTGAGAACTTATTTACAATTACTGGTCTACGCATTTATGACCCAGAAGCAATTGGAAGTTCTATTAGTGAATATGGTCCTGGTAAGACATACCCGATGTATCGTGTATGGTCCGCTGGACTAGAATTGACCTTTTAATAACTAAGCAAGTATAACCATTAATAGAAAAACAATGAAAAAGTTCATATATATAAGTGCTGTATTGTTGGGATTAGGAATGTCATCATGTGATGATTTTCTACAACGAAATCCAATGGATTTTGGGAATGATAAAGCTTATTTAAATACGGCAAATGATTTAAGGCTTTATAATAATACGTTTTATAAATTATTCCCATTGATGGAATCAGTCAAATGGGGAGGCGTTTATTCTACTGATAATAATAGTGATAATCAATGTAATAAATCTGCTAATAATTTATTTTATAAAGGGGATAAGAAAACTCCTTTGCAAAAAGATTCCGAATGGAAATTTGAAGATCTTCGTGATATTAATTATTTTATTAATAGAATAGAAGCAAAAGTAAAAGAGGGGGCAATATCAGGCTCCACCGAAGAAATCAACCATTATTTGGGGGAAGCTTATTTTTTTCGTGCTTATGATTATTTTCGTTTATTGCGTAATTACGGAGATGTGCCTATTCTTACAGAGATGATGGGAGATGACTATCAAATTTTAGTTGATAAAAGTAAGCGCGTGCCACGCAATGAAGTTGCTCGTTTTATTCTTTCTGATTTAGATAAGGCTTCTTCTTTAATGACGGAGAAAGCGTTGGAAAACGGACGTTTGACAAAAGATGCTGCTGTTTTTATGAAAGCACGTGTTGCTTTATATGAAGCGACGTGGGAAAAATATCATCAGGGAACTTGCTTCGTACCAGGTAATGATAAATGGCCGGGCAAGACTACTTATCCGAATTTTGCTTTTGCAGGGGGAAGTATAGAGTCTGAATATAATTATTTCTTTGATAGGGCGATTAGTGCTGCAGATTCTATTGCTTCTACACATACTTTGTCTAATAATTATCAAACGTTATTCAATAATACGACCAATATAGAGCAAGAAAACGAGGTAATTCTTGCACGCTATTATTTGAAAGGTGTGAACGGGCATAGTGCGACTTATTTTTTGGGAAAATCCGGTGCCGGAACCGGATATACGCGTGCTTTAGTGGAATCATTCTTGATGAGTAATGGAATGCCTATTTATGCTAGTACAAGTGATTGTCAATATAAGGGGGATAAAACACTTATGGATGCGATATTTTTTAATAGAGATTATAGATTGAAGCAATCTGTTAAATTAGGTGGTTTTTATATTTGTAAGGAGGATGATGAATTTGGAATTGTAGGGATTCATAAAGGTGATACATTACTCAATTATAAGCCGCAAATATGGATAACAGGAACTCAAGGAAATTCTACAGGTTATGAGGTTGCAAAGTGGATTGCTCCATTAGCTGATCAGTATAATTCTGATAGTGGTACAAGTTCTACTCCGATTTTTAGAGCTGCGGAAGCATATTTAATTTATCTTGAGGCTTATTTTGAAAGGCATCAAGATTTAGGAGGGAATTGTGATAAATATTGGAGGGCTTTACGCAAGCGCGCTGGTGTTAATGAAGATTATAATGTGACGATTGCTGCTACAAAGTTAGAAAAAGAAAATGATTTGGCAGTATGGTCAAGAGGGATGCTTATTGATAAGAGATTATATAATATTCGTCGTGAAAGGAGATGTGAATTTATTGCTGAAGGAATGCGTTTGGATGACTTGAAAAGATGGCGCGCTTTAGATAAAATGATAAATTATCAAGTGGAAGGAATGAATTTATGGGATGAGATGTATAAAATATACGATGATGATCAGATAAAAGAAGGTGTCGTTTCTCAATCAGGTTTGAGTAAATATATTCGTCCTCTCCAGATTTCTACTACTTCTGTCGTGTATGAAAATGGATATACCTTTCCTAAACAACATTATTTAGAACCGATTCCTGTTAGTGAATTTTCTTTAACGGGTGGCAGTCAATCTCCTATTTATCAGAATCCGGGATGGCCAAGTAAGACAGCTGGTACTGCAGACTACACTTACGATTGTGATTAGTGATTGATAATAAATAGTGGGGAGTTCTTCTTGTTAATGGTTTGGACTCTTCACTATACTATTTTTAATATGTACGATTTAGACAATACTATAACATCATTTGGATAATAGTGAAAATGGTTTTATGAAGTGTGGGCTATCTTTGTACGGTGTGAAGAAAGTTATTAAGGCTAAAATTCTATTATTATGAAACAACCGAACTTTAATTTATTATATTCAGTTGCCGGACTGGCAGCTTGTACCTCTGTAATGTCATCTTGCCAGCAGAAAAAGGAAGTAACTAAGCCGTATAATATTGTATATATAATGACGGACGATCATACGGCGCAAATGATGAGTTGTTACGATACCCGCTATATTGAAACTCCGAATTTGGACAGAATTGCCAATGACGGGGTACGTTTTACTAATAGTTTTGTTGCCAATTCATTAAGCGGTCCGAGCCGGGCATGTATGATTACAGGTAAGCATAGCCATGCAAATGGATTTACGGATAATACGACTTGTGTCTTTGACGGTTCGCAGCAAACAATGCCTAAGTTGCTTCAAAAGGCAGGTTATCAAACTGCGATTGTGGGGAAATGGCATTTGGAGAGCTTGCCTACCGGGTTCGATTATTGGGAAATAGTGCCGGGACAAGGTGATTACTATAATCCTGATTTTATAACGATGAATAACGATACTATCCAGAAACAGGGATATATAACCAATATTGTGACCGATATGGGGATTGACTGGATGGAAAATCAGAGGGATAGGAATAAACCTTTTTGTTTGTTTATCCATCATAAAGCAATTCATCGTAATTGGTTGCCTGAAACTAAGTATCTTGCTGAATATGAAGAGAAAACATTCCCATTACCTGATAATTTCTTTGATACTTATGAAGGACGTCCTGCTGCGGCATCACAGGAGATGAACATATTTAAAGATATGGATTTGATTTATGATCTTAAGATGCTTAAAGAGAGCAAAGAATCTTCCCTGAAAGAACGATATTTAAGTTATATTGGTCGAATGAACCCGGAAGAACGTAAAGCCTTTGATGATTTTTATGCTCCTATTATTACCGATTTCTATAAGCAGAATTTGAAAGGGAAAGAGCTTGCAGAGTGGAAGTACCAACGCTATATGCGTGATTATGCGAAAACTGTAAAATCTTTGGATGACAATGTAGGTCGGGTTCTTGACTATTTAAAAGAGCATGATATGTTGGATAATACATTAGTTGTTTATACTTCAGATCAAGGATTTTATATGGGTGAGCATGGATGGTTTGATAAACGTTTCATGTATGAAGAATCTATGCATACTCCTTTGATTATGCATTTACCGAAGGGATTGGATAAGCGTGGTGATATACCACAATTAGTACAGAATATCGACTATGCACCGACATTTTTAGAATTGGCTGGTGCGGAGATTCCGGAAGACATTCAAGGCGTTTCTCTTGTTCCATTATTGAAAAGGGAGTCGCCTAAGGATTGGCGTAAATCTTTATATTATCATTTCTATGAATATCCGGCTGAGCATATGGTTAAGAGGCATTATGGGGTTCGTACAGATCATTATAAATTAATCCATTTCTATAATGATATAGATGAATGGGAATTATATGATTTGAAAGAAGACCCAACAGAAATGCATAATATTTATGGAAAACCGGGTATGGAAGAGATAACGAAGAATTTGCGAGAAGAATTGTTACGCTTACAAGAACAATACAATGATCCGATTAGATTCAAATATAATTAATAAGCAGGTATGAAGGTGACAAAGATTTTAGTAGGGATGATGATGCTTTTCTTACTGCCGGGCTGTAATAGTTCCGGTAGTAAAGAGCATCTTTCTACCGAGGCTGTTATTCCTCAGCCTGTAAGATTAGATAAAAAGGAAGGGAGTTTTGTATTCAATGCTAAAACGACTTTTTCTGTGGAAAATGAAGAGCAAGTAAATATTTTGAATCAATTGATTGATAGGTTTTCTTGTGCTGCCGGTTTTAGTCCGATATATGAAATTAATAGTATGAGTGCAAATGTGGTGTTTGTAACTGATACATTATTAGGAGAAGAGGCATATCGTTTAGAAGTCACACCGGATAAGATTATTATAAAAGGAGGAGGAAATAAAGGATTTTTCTATGCGCTTCAAACTATCCGGCAGTTATTACCACCTACTATTGAAAGTAAGGAATTAACTAAGGGGTATGAATGGAGTATTCCTGCATTAAATATAGAAGATAGTCCTCGTTTCGAATACAGGGGGCTATTAATTGATGCGGCACGTTTTTTTATTCCTAAAGAAACCGTTTTAAAGATTATTGATTGTGCGGCTATGCTTAAAATCAATAAACTTCATTTCCATTTGACGGATGATAACGGATGGCGGTTGGAAATAAAGAAATATCCGAAGTTGACAGAAATTGGTGCTTGGAGAGTGGAACGAAATGTTCCTTTCTCGGCACGTCGTAATCCCCAAAAAGGAGAGCCGACTCCTGTTGGAGGCTTTTATACTCAAGAAGATATTAAAGAGATTGTTAGGTTTGCGTCTGACAGACAGATTGAAGTTATTCCGGAAATAGAGATGCCTGCACATACCAATTCATCATTGGCTGCATATCCTCAATTAGCTTGTCCGGTAGTTGACAAGTTTATCGGAGTACTTCCGGGAATGGGAAGTGCCAATTCTGAAATTATTTACTGTGCCGGCAATGACAGTGTCTTTACATTTTTGGAAGATGTGATAGATGAAGTCTTAACTTTATTTCCTTCCAAGTATATTCATTTAGGTGGAGATGAGGCTTCTAAGAAAAATTGGGAGAAATGCCCGAAATGTCAGGCGCGG
>OHAE01000138.1_pt1 | contig 65579 bp, 46 predicted proteins | sample 1577061 | NCBI WGS metagenome assembly OHAE01 (sample SAMEA3541535, study PRJEB24748) | human gut metagenome | biome: human gut; feature: human-associated habitat; material: faeces | place: China | collected 2012
TTAAGCTTCGTCACGCCGATGGTACTGCGCAAGTGGGAGAGTAGGTAGTCGCCGTTTTAACAGAAGCCCTGAGGCAGAAACGCTTCAGGGCTTTTTTTGTGTTTGTACGTTTCTGGATAAGTTTTGGATTCAGTATACAATAATGTAACCTGAGCTGCTTTTAGCGATATTTCAGACAATATTCATGATGAATTTAGTTGCTTTGAATAAAAAAGTTGCTATATTTGGGCGGTTTTAAAAACCTCATATAAATGCAGTAATCTTTAATAAATATAAATTCATCATGGAAAACAAGATTCAAGAGCTAACTGATAAAATCTACCGTGAAGGGGTGGAAAAAGGAAATGAGGAAGCTCAACGCCTTGTGAGCGAGGCTCAGGCTCAGGCGGAAAAACTGATTGAAGATGCAAAAAAGCAGGCTGAGTCTATATTGGCTGAAGCGAAGAAATCAGCCGACGAATTGAATGAGAACACTAAATCGGAATTGAAACTTTTTGCCGGACAGGCTGTAAATGCATTGAAGACGGAAGTGGCAAACTTGCTGACGAATCAGACTGTAGAAGAAACGGTAAAAGGATTTACTGCCGACAAAGAGTTTCTTTATAAATTTATTTTGGCACTGGCAGAAAAATGGTCAGCAAATGAACCGATTGAAATTTCGGTGAAAGATGCGGACAGTCTGAAAAAATACTTTACAGCTAAGGCAAAAGCTTTGCTGGATAAAGGAGTAACTATTAATCAGGTGAACGGAATGAAGATGTTATTCTCTATTTCGCCTGCGGATGGTTCCTATAAAGTAAATTTTGGAGAGGAAGAATTTGAAAACTATTTCAAGGAATTCCTTCGTCCTCAGTTAGTTAAAATGTTGTTTTAATCCAGTGGCATGAGCAACTATTATTATCTGGTAGCTGGTTTGCCGTCTGTGTCATTGGACGATGGCAAACTGAGTTATACCGTTGAAAACTTTAAATCTGAACTTTATCCTTCTCTGTCTGATAAAGACAAAAAGCTGATTGATTTGTTTTACCTGAAATTTGATAATATAAATCTGTTGAAACTTTTAAAGGACAAAGATGCGGGAATTGATGAACGAGGTAACTTCTCGGCAGAAGAATTGCTGCTTCTGATAGAGGCTGTTCGCCAAGGAGATGCTTGCGAGAAAAAGTTCCCTTCTTACTTGTATGATTTCATCGCTTTGTATCTACAAAATTCAGGTGAGGAGCATTTCGTGGCTGAGGAGGCGCTGGCGGCTGCCTATTATGCGTATGCCATGAGATGTGGAAATCGCTTCATAAGCCGTTGGTTTGAGTTTAGTCTGAATGTGAACAATATCCTCTCTGCTTTTATTTTGCGCAAATACAAGATGGAAGTGGCTCCCCGGATTGTGGGAGACACGGAAGTGTGTGAGCAACTGAGAACTTCGAATGCCCGTGATTTCGGATTGGGAGAACAGTTGGCTTATATGGAAGAATTGCAGCGCATTGCAGAAATGGAGGAACTGGTGGAACGTGAAAAGAAGACAGACTTGCTGGCCTGGAAATGGCTGGAAGATGAGTCGTTCTTTAATTATTTCACGGTAGAGCGTTTGTTCGTTTTCCTCTTACAGCTGGAAATGATTGAACGATGGATTTCACTGGACAAAGAAAAAGGAAATGAACTGTTCCGCCAGATGATTCAGCATCTGAAGGAAGAGGTACAGATTCCGGAAGAGTTTAGAAAATAGTAAAAATAAAATAGAATGGCAACAAAAGGAACTGTTTTAGGCGTAATCGCCAATATGGTTACATTGACAGTCGACGGTCCGGTGGCACAGAATGAAATCTGTTACATCTCGACCGGAGGTGACCGCCTGATGGCCGAAGTAATCAAGGTGGTAGGAAAGAATGTGTATGTGCAGGTTTTTGAAAGTACACGTGGACTGAAAGTGGGTGCGGAAGCTGAATTTACAGGCCACATGCTGGAAGTGACATTAGGACCTGGCATGCTTTCGAAGAATTATGACGGGTTGCAGAATGACCTCGATAAAATGGAGGGAGTATTTCTGAAACGTGGTCAGTATACTTATCCGCTGGACAAGGAAAAGAAATGGCTGTTCAAGCCTATTGTGAAAGCGGGTGATGAAGTGGGACCGTCTGCCTGGCTGGGAGAAGTGGAAGAAAACCATCAGCCGTTGAAAATCATGGTACCGTTCCAATTGCAGGGAACTTATAAAGTAAAGTCCATAGTAGAGGAAGGAGAGTATACCATTGAAGATACCGTAGCTGTACTTACAGATGCAGAGGGTAATGACATCCCTGTAAATATGATTCAGAAATGGCCGGTGAAGAAAGCCATGACTAATTATAAGGAGAAACCGCGTCCTTACAAACTGCTGGAAACGGGTGTACGTGTGATTGATACAATGAACCCGATTGTAGAAGGTGGTACAGGATTTATTCCGGGACCGTTTGGTACGGGTAAGACGGTGCTTCAGCATGCCATCTCCAAACAGGCGGAAGCTGACATCGTAATTATCGCGGCTTGTGGTGAACGTGCCAATGAGGTGGTAGAAATCTTTACAGAGTTCCCGGAACTGGTCGACCCGCATACAGGACGTAAGTTGATGGAACGTACCATCATTGTGGCAAATACTTCTAATATGCCGGTTGCGGCTCGTGAAGCATCTGTGTATACCGCCATGACAATGGCCGAGTTCTACCGTGCCATGGGATTGAAAGTTTTGCTGATGGCCGACTCTACTTCACGTTGGGCACAGGCTTTGCGTGAAATGTCTAACCGTATGGAGGAACTTCCTGGGCCGGATGCTTTCCCGATGGATATTTCGGCTATTATTTCTAACTTCTATGGTCGTGCAGGATATGTACATCTGAACAATGGAGCGACGGGATCTATTACCTTTATCGGTACCGTATCGCCTGCCGGAGGTAACTTGAAGGAACCGGTGACAGAAAATACGAAGAAAGTAGCCCGCTGTTTCTATGCATTGGAACAGGAACGTGCAGACCGTAAACGTTATCCGGCTGTGAACCCGATTGATTCTTATTCTAAGTATCTGGAGTATCCTGAATTTGAAGCGTATATCACAGAACATATCAACGCAGAATGGACGGGTAAGGTGACTGAACTGAAGACTCGTCTGTTGCGTGGTAAGGAAATTGCCGAACAGATTAACATCTTGGGTGATGACGGTGTGCCTGTAGAATATCACGTGATTTTCTGGAAGTCAGAACTGATTGACTTTGTCATTTTGCAGCAGGATGCCTTTGATGAAGTGGATGCGGTGACCCCGATGGAACGTCAGGAAGAAATCGTGAATATGGTAATCGACATTTGCCATACAGATTTCAGCTTTGACAATTTCGTAGAAGTAATGGATTACTTCAAGAAGATGATTAATATCTGCAAGCAGATGAACTATGCACAGTTCCGTTCTCCGCAATATGTGGAATTCCAGAAACAGTTGCAGGAGCTGGTTGCCGAAAGAAAAGTAAAATAAGTGAAATCAATAAATGGGTAGAAAATGGCGACAAAAGCTTTTCAAAAAATATATACAAAGATTAGCCAGATAACCAAGGCTACCTGTTCGCTGAAAGCAACAGGGGTTGGTTATGACGAACTGGCTATGGTGAACGGCAAGCTGGCGCAGGTGGTGAAGATTGCCGGAGATGAAGTGACCCTGCAGGTGTTTGAAGGTACGGAAGGTATTCCGACCAATGCAGAGGTGGTATTCTTGGGCAAGTCTCCTACGCTGAAAGTGAGTGACCAGCTGGCCGGACGTTTCTTCAATGCTTTCGGTGAACCGATTGACGGGGGACCGGAGGTTGAAGGTACTGAAGTGGAAATTGGTGGTCCGTCAGTAAATCCGGTACGTCGTAAACAGCCGTCTGAACTGATTGCTACGGGTATTGCTGGTATCGACTTGAACAATACGCTGGTATCCGGGCAGAAGATTCCGTTCTTTGCAGACCCTGACCAGCCTTTTAACCAGGTAATGGCGAACGTAGCTTTGCGTGCAGAGACAGACAAGATTATCCTGGGAGGTATGGGTATGACAAACGATGATTACCTCTACTTTAAGAATGTATTCTCGAATGCCGGTGCGCTGGACCGTATCATCAGCTTTGTGAATACGACAGAGAATCCGCCGGTAGAACGTCTGTTGATTCCGGATATGGCATTGACTGCGGCTGAATATTTTGCCGTAGAACATAATCAGAAGGTATTGGTACTGCTGACCGATATGACTTCGTATGCCGATGCGTTGGCTATTGTATCTAACCGTATGGACCAGATTCCTTCAAAGGATTCTATGCCGGGCTCTTTGTATTCTGATTTGGCTAAGATTTATGAAAAAGCTGTACAGTTCCCGAGTGGTGGTTCTATTACTATCATTGCGGTGACTACTCTTTCCGGTGGTGATATTACTCATGCAGTTCCGGATAATACCGGTTACATCACAGAAGGTCAGCTCTTCTTGCGTCGTGATAGTGACATTGGTAAGGTAATTGTCGACCCGTTCCGTTCGTTGTCACGTTTGAAACAGCTGGTAAGTGGTAAGAAGACACGTAAGGATCATCCGCAGGTGATGAATGCGGCCGTACGTCTGTATGCCGATGCAGCGAATGCCAAGACGAAGATGGAAAACGGTTTCGACCTGACCAACTACGACGAACGTGCGTTGGCCTTTGCCAAGGATTATGCCAACCAGCTGTTGGCTATTGATGTGAACTTGAATACGACAGAAATGTTGGATGTAACCTGGGGCTTGTTCAGCAAATACTTCAAGCCGGAAGAAGTGAACATCAAGAAAGAGTTCGTAGATCAGTATTGGAAGAAATAAAATTATAAGACTTTAAAATGGCAATAAAATTTCAGTATAACAAGACCTCTTTGCAACAGCTTGAAAAGCAGCTGAAGGTCCGTGTGCGTACGCTCCCTATCATTAAGAATAAGGAGAGTGCCCTGCGCATGGAAGTGAAACGCTGCAAGGAAGAAGCTGCCGAACTGGAGGAACGACTGGAAACGCAAATCTCGTCATACGAGCACATGCATGCCCTTTGGAATGAGTTTGACGCTTCATTGGTAAGGGTGAAAGATGTGCATCTGGGTGTGCGAAAGATTGCAGGTGTCCGGGTTCCGTTGCTGGATGAGGTGGAGTTTGATATCCGGCCATTTAGTTTGTTCTGTAGCCCGAAGTGGTATGCCGACGGTATTCATTTATTGAAAAAACTTGCCCAGACTGCCATTGAAAGAGAGTTTGCTCTTGCCAAGTTGGACTTGCTGGAACATGCACGTAAGAAAACAACTCAGAAAGTAAACCTTTTTGAGAAAGTGCAGATTCCGGGTTATCAGGACGCTTTGCGGAAAATCAAACGTTTTATGGAAGACGAGGAAAACTTGTCAAAATCCTCTCAAAAGATTTTGAAGTCTATCCAGGAGAAAAGAAAGGAGGCGGAAGAATGATTGCAAAAATGACAAAAGTTACTTTTTTGGTATACCATAAAGAGTATGATTGCTTTTTGAAAAATATCCGTGACCTGGGAGTGGTACATGTAGCCACCAAAGCACAGGGAGGTGCTGAGAATGCGGCTCTGCAGGAAAGTATCCGTTTGTCTGCACGTTATGCTGCGGCTATCAAATTGTTGCAGGGCATGGAAACTGCTTCTGCCGAAGTGCGTGAAGGAGATGCAGCCAAAGGAGAGCAAGCCTTAAAGCAGACTGATGAGTTGCTGCAACAGTCACAGCAGCTTACGCATCGTGTACAGGCTGCCGAGAAAGAATTGGCTGCGTTGGAACCATGGGGTGATTTTGATCCACAAAATATATCCCGCTTGCGTAAAGCTGGCTATCAGATGGGCTTTTATATTTGCTCCGAAAAGCAGTTTAAACTGGAATGGGTAGACTTGTATCACGCAACAGTCATCAACCGGATTGGCTCGAAGATGTATTTTGTCACTGTGACAAAAGGAATGGTGCTGCCGGAACTGGAAGTAGAAACGGCTAAGTTGCCGGATAGTTCACTTTCAGCCTTGCAAGCAAAGGTGGCCGATTTGAAAGCACAGCAGACAGCTCTTCAAGAAAAATTGAAAGACTTGGCTGCAACGGTGATTTCAGATTTGAAGGCTGCCCAGCATCAGGTACATTCTCAGATTGAGTTTTCGAAAGTCGTACTCAGCACGGATGCTTTGGCCGACAATAAACTGATGTTGCTGGAAGGATGGATTCCTTCGGAACGTCTGCCGGAAATGACCGAATACCTTCGTACACAGGAGGTATATTATGAAACGGCTGCTCCGACACCGGAGGATGATGTGCCTATCCTGCTGGAAAACAAAGGCTTCTTCAGACTGTTTGAGCCTATCATGCGTCTGTATATGCTGCCGAAATATAATGAACTGGATTTGACACCGTTCTTTGCTCCGTTCTTTATGTTGTTTTTCGGTCTCTGTCTAGGCGATTCCGGTTATGGCTTGTTCATGTTATTGGCGGTAACCCTGTATCGTCTGTTTGCCAAGAAACTGAGTGCCTCAATGAAGCCCATCCTGACATTGGTGCAGATTTTAGGAGCTTCGACAATGGTTTGTGGTTTACTCACGGGTACATGCTTTGGATTTAATCTGTATGACATTCAGGTTCCTTTCTTCCAGACGTTAAAGGAAACTATTTCGCTGGACAACCAGCAAATGTTCAACCTTTCTCTGATTTTGGGAGGTGTGCAGATCATTTTTGGTATGATACTGAAGGCGGTAAACCAGACTATTCAGTTTGGTGTGAAGTATGCGATTGCAACTATTGGCTGGATTCTGATTCTGGTCAGTACGGCAGTAGCTTTTGCAGCTCCCGGACTGATGGCAATGGGAGGAACAGTACATCTGATATTATTGGCTATAGGAGGCTTGATGGCTTATCTGTATAACAGTCCTGACAAGAATATTTTTGTGAATATCGGTTTGGGATTGTGGGATAGCTACAATATGGCTACCGGTCTGTTAGGTGATATTCTGTCGTATGTCCGCCTGTTTGCCTTAGGACTTTCAGGTGGCATCCTGGCCAGTGTGTTTAACAGTCTGGCGGTAGGTATGAGCCCGGACAACGTGATTGCCGGTCCGATTGTGATGGTATTGATCTTTGTCATCGGCCATGCCATCAATATTTTTATGAACGTGTTGGGAGCTATGGTACATCCGATGCGTTTGACCTTCGTGGAATTCTTCAAGAATGCCGGATACGAAGGAGGAGGAAAGGAATATAATCCTTTCAAGAATTAATAAACAAAGTATTAAAAACTAAAAAACAAATAATTATGGAAATGAATCTTTTGATTGCCTATATTGGCATCGCAATTATGGTAGGTTTGTCTGGTATTGGTAGTGCGTATGGTGTAACCATTGCAGGTAACGCATCTATCGGTGCATTGAAAAAGAACGACAGTGCATTTGGTAACTTCTTGGTATTGACAGCTCTTCCTGGTACTCAGGGTTTGTATGGATTTGCCGGTTACTTTATGTTCCAGAGTATTTTTGGTGTACTGACTCCGGAAATTACCGGTATTCAGGCTTGTGCCGTATTGGGTTCAGGTATTGGCTTGGGCTTGGTAGCCTTGTTCTCAGCTATCCGTCAGGGACAAGTTTGTGCTAATGGTATTGCAGCTATCGGACAGGGACATAACGTATTCGGTAATACATTGATTTTGGCCGTATTCCCTGAATTGTATGCAATCGTAGCTTTGGCTGCAACCTTCTTGATGGGATCTGCTTTGGCATAATCTTCAGAATTCTTTTTAATTTATCTACTTTGCCCCGCTGCATACTCTTTGTTAGTGTACAGCGGGGACTTTTTTATGTATGATTCTATGATGGAATATGATTTCGTATCGTATTGAAAAAGAAACATCTCTGTATCTTTTCGTTACTATTGGCATGCATAAATTAGTGTAGCAATACAAAACTTTCCTTTTTTTTCTTCCGATTAAATATTTTTTGTATATTCGCGGCTGATTTAGAAGATATTAATGAGACGATGATGAAACAGTTACTAACACCTGATTATATTTTCGAATCCAGTTGGGAAGTATGTAATAAAGTGGGTGGCATATACACTGTATTGTCTACAAGAGCAAAAACCTTGCAGAATACTTTCCCTGATCGAATTTTTTTTATAGGACCAGATTTCTGGTTGGGTAAGGAAAATCCGTTGTTTGTGGAAGATTCAAAACTTCTTCAGGCATGGAGAGAGCATGCAATCAAGAAAGATGATTTGAAAGTACGCGTAGGGCGTTGGAATATTCCAGGTAAGCCGATTGCTATTTTAGTCGATTTCACTCCTTTCTATAAGGATAAAAATGAGATATATACTCAGGCATGGATCGATTTTCAAGTAGATTCCTTGCATGCTTATGGAGATTATGATGAAGCTTCTATGTTCTCGTATGCTGCGGGAAAAGTAGTTGAAAGTTTTTATCGTTACAACCTGACAATGAGCGATAAGGTCATATATCAAGCTCATGAATGGATGACTGGCCTTGGTGCACTATACTTGCAAAAACACGTTCCGGAAATTGCTACAATCTTCACTACGCACGCTACTACTATTGGGCGTTCCATTGCAGGAAATAACAAACCTCTCTATGATTACTTGTTTGCTTATAACGGTGACCAGATGTCCCGTGAACTGAATGTAGAGTCAAAGCACTCTATTGAAAAGCAGACAGCCCATCATGTAGATTGTTTTACTACAGTCAGCGATATTACCAACAATGAATGTAAGGAATTGTTGGACAAAGAGGCGGACGTGGTCCTGATGAATGGGTTTGAAGATGATTTCGTTCCCAAAGGAGAAGAGTTTGAAAAGAAAAGAAAATATGCCCGTGCTTTGTTGCTGAATTTGGCTAACAAGTTGCTGGGTACTCATTTGGGCGATGATACGCTGATTGTAGGAACAAGCGGTCGTTATGAATTCAAGAATAAGGGTATAAACGTGTATTTGGAAGCGTTGAACCGTTTGACACGTAAAAAGAGCCTGAACCGTGAAGTCGTGGCTTTTGTCAATGTGCCAGGATGGGTAGGCGATGCCCGTGAAGACTTGAAACAACGTTTGGAAAGCAATGAAGATTACAATACACCGCTGGAATGTCCTTTTATTACGCACTGGTTGCATAATATGAGCCATGATCAGGTGTTGGATATGTTGAAGTATTTGAACATGTCTAACTCTCCGGAGTCAAAAGTAAAGGTTATATTTGTGCCTTGTTATCTGGATGGCAACGACGGGATATTGAATGAAACCTATTACGATTTGATTATAGGGGCAGACTTGAGCGTATATCCGTCATATTATGAGCCATGGGGCTATACTCCATTGGAAAGTGTGGCATTCAAAGTGCCTGCCATTACGACGGATCTGGCAGGATTCGGTTTGTGGGTAAATTCATTGAAAGATCATCCCGGTACATTGGAAGACGGTGTAAAAGTCATTCATCGTACCGACTACAATTATTCGGAAGTGGCAGATGTAATCCGTGATACGATTACCGAATTTGCTAAGTTGCCGGAATCTGAAGTACAGATAATTCGGAAAAATGCGGCCGACATTGCTGAAAAGGCTTTGTGGAAACATTTTATACGCTATTATTATGAAGCATACGACGTAGCTTTGCGCAATGCAAAAGAACGTTGCAAATCTTATAAACAAAAATGAACTTATAAAACATTAGTGATATGAAAATCAAAACAAACTATGCTAATACTCCTGTTTGGAGAGAAATTAATGTGAAATCTCGCATCCCGGAATCTTTGAAGATGCTGGAAGTGATGGCTCGTAACATTTGGTGGGCATGGAATGATGATGCTACTGAAATGTTTAGAGAACTTGACCCGGAATTGTGGCGTGCTGTCGGACAGAACCCTGTGGCTTTGCTGGAACGTCTTAACTACGAAAAGCTGGAAGCTCTGTCTGTAGATAAAGAAATGCTGGGTAAGATTAATGCAATCTATGATAGATTTACTGAATATATGTCTGTAAAACCAGACAAGAACCGTCCGTCTGTAGCTTATTTCTGTATGGAATACGGTTTGACTCATGTTCTGAAGATTTATTCTGGTGGTCTGGGTATTTTGGCCGGTGACTACCTGAAAGAAGCTTCAGACAGTAATGTGGATATGTGCGGTATCGGTTTCTTGTATCGTTACGGCTACTTCACACAGAGCCTTTCAATGGACGGTCAGCAGATTGCTAACTATGAAGCTCAGAACTTCGGAAGCCTTCCTTTGGAACGCGTGAAGGATGAAAACGACCAGCCGATGGTATTGGATGTACCTTATTTGAACTATTATGTACATGCATACGTATGGAGAGTCAATGTAGGTCGTGTGCCTTTGTATCTGTTGGATACAGACAATGAAATGAACAGCGAATTCGACCGTTCTATTACTCACCAGTTGTATGGTGGTGATTGGGAAAACCGCTTGAAACAGGAAATTTTGCTGGGTATCGGTGGTGTGCTGTTGCTGAAGAAACTGGGTATCAAGAAAGATGTATATCACTGCAACGAAGGACATGCGGCATTGTGTAATGTACAGCGTCTGTGTGACTACGTAGAAAGCGGAATGTCATTTGACGAAGCATTGGAAGTGGTTCGTGCTTCTTCTCTGTATACTGTACATACTCCGGTTCCGGCTGGACATGACTATTTCGATGAAGGTCTGTTTGGTAAGTACATGGGCGGTTATCCGCAGCGTATGGGAATCAGCTGGCAGGATTTGATGGACTTGGGACGTATCAATCCGGGTGATCCGAACGAACGTTTCTGTATGTCTACATTTGCTTGCAACACTTGTCAGGAAGTGAACGGTGTAAGTTGGTTGCACGGAAAGGTTTCTCAGGAAATGTTCTCTGGAATCTGGAAAGGCTATTTCCCAGAAGAAAATCATGTAGGTTATGTAACTAATGGTGTACATTTCCCCACTTGGTGTGCTTCTGAATGGAAAGCTTTGTATAATAAATACTTTGACAAGAACTTCATGCACGACCAGTCAAATCCGAAAATCTGGGAACGTATTTACAACGTGCCTGATGAAGAAATCTGGAAGACTCGTGTGGCTTTGAAGAACAAACTGATTAACTACATCCGCGATCAGTTCCGTGATACATGGTTGAAGAACCAGAGAGACCCGTCACGTGTGGTATCTTTGATGGACAAGATTAACCCGAATGCCTTGCTGATTGGTTTTGCTCGTCGTTTTGCTACTTACAAGCGTGCACACTTGTTGTTCACTGACTTGGATCGTTTGGCTAAGATTGTAAACAATCCTGACTATCCGGTTCAGTTCTTGTTTGCTGGTAAAGCTCACCCGCACGATGGAGCAGGTCAGGGATTGATCAAGAAAATTATTGAAATCTCTAACCGTCCGGAATTCTTAGGAAAGATTATTTTCCTGGAAAACTATGATATGAAGCTGGCTCGTCGCTTGGTATCTGGTGTAGATATCTGGATGAACACTCCGACTCGTCCGTTGGAAGCATCTGGTACATCGGGTGAAAAAGCCTTGATGAACGGTGTGGTTAACTTCTCTGTATTGGACGGATGGTGGCTGGAAGGTTACCGTGAAGGTGCTGGATGGGCATTGACTGAAAAACGTACTTACCAGAACCAGGAACATCAGGATCAGCTGGATGCTGCTACTATTTACAGTATCCTGGAAACAGAAATCCTGCCGTTGTATTATGCAAGAAACAAGAAAGGATATTCTGAAGGCTGGATAAAGACTATTAAGAACTCTATCGCTCAGGTTGCTCCTCATTATACCATGAAACGTCAGTTGGATGATTACTTCGCTAAGTTCTATGGTAAGGAAGCTGAACGTTTCCACGCGCTTGAAGCAAACAACTACGAACAAGTGAAGAAACTGGCTGCATGGAAGGAAGAAGTAGCCGCTAAATGGGATGAAATTCAGGTTGTTTCATTCAACAAGTGCCAGGATTTGTGCAACGGTAACGTAGAAAGCGGTAAAGACTACAAGCTTACTTGCGTGGTAGATGAAAAGGGTCTGGACGATGCAATCGGTATCGAACAGGTGGTTACTTATACCAATGCAGAAGGCCGTGAATACATTTATGCGGTTAACCCGATGAAGATGGTGAAACGTGAAGGTAACTTATTTACTTTCGAGATGATTGCAGGTTTGTCAAATGCGGGTAGCTTTAAGGTAGCTTATCGTATGTTCCCGAAGAACGATGCACTGCCTCACCGTCAGGATTTCTGCTATGTACGCTGGTTTAATGAATAAAGACCTCTGTCTGTTCAGATAATCATATAAACAGGCCATTCCGGATAATTTTGATATCCGGAATGGCTTTTTTTGTTTTCAAAAACTATATGCCATGAAAATATTAATCGTTGAAGATGATGCAGACTTGCGGGAAATTACCACCCGTTCGTTGGAGAAAGAACGCTATGTCGTGTCGCAGGCCCCCGATTATAAAACGGCACTTCGTAAAATAGAGGATTACGACTACGATTGCATATTGCTGGATATAATGTTGCCGGACGGCTCCGGACTTGATTTGCTGGAAGAACTGCATGCGTTGGGAAAACGGACCAATGTCATTATACTGTCGGCCAAGGATTCTTTAGAAGACAAAGTCAAGGGCTTGGATTTAGGAGCGGATGATTATCTCCCTAAGCCATATCATCTGGCAGAGCTCCATGCGCGGTTGAAGAGTCTGTTCCGCCGTAACCAGCGGGAAGGAGAAAAGAAGGTGAGCTATGGCAATGTAGAAGTCATCCCAGACCATTTTAAGGTTGCAGTAGGAGGGAAGGAACTGGACCTGAACCGGAAAGAATACGATATTCTGCTGTATTTTATGCTGCGTCCCGGAAGATTGGTAAACAAAACCACACTGGCTGAATCTGTATGGGGAGACCATATTGACCAGGTAGATAATTTTGACTTTATCTATGCACAAATCAAGAATCTGCGCAAACACTTGAAAGAAGCCGGTGCTACGGTGGAATTGAAAGCAGTGTATGGTATAGGTTATAAACTGGTAGAAGAATGAAACTGTTTCAGTTGGTCATGTGGCGTATGTCCACCATCTTAGTGGTCATACTGACGTGTTGGGCAGTATTGTTTTATCTGGCCATTATGGAGGAGGTGAACGACGAAGTGGATGATTCCTTGAGCGATTATTCCGAGTCGTTGATTATCCGTTCCCTGTCGGGAGAACAGATGCCTGATACAAGCAACGGCTCGAACAATCAGTATTTTCTGTATGAGGTCACTCCAGAATATGCAGCCTCCTATCCTAATATATCCTATCGGGACGAAATGGTATATATTACCGAAAAAGGAGAGACGGAACCTGCTAGAATATTAATGACCATTTTCCAAAAGGAGGATGGGGGATACATGGAGCTGGTGGTCTATACTCCTACCATTGAGAAATTCGACCTTCAGCGTGCCGTTTTAGGGTGGATTGTCTTTCTTTATGTGTTGCTGTTCCTGATGATTTTAGCGGTTAATGCCTGGGTGTTCCATCGCAATATGCGGCCACTTTATACTTTGTTGAAATGGCTGGAAGATTATCGTTTGGGAACGAAGGAAAAACCGCTCGATGAATCACTTCGGATTGTGGAATTCCGGAAACTGAATGAGGCGGCCAATATGTTCTCAGAACGCAGTGAGAAACTCTATGAGCAGCAGAAACTGTTTATCGGAAATGCCTCACATGAGATGCAGACACCGCTGGCTATTTGCCGCAACCGCCTGGAAATGCTGATGGAGGATGAAACATTGACCGAGAAACAACTCTCCGAACTGATGAAAACCCATCGGACACTTGAAAATCTGACACGCCTGAATAAGTCGCTGTTACTATTGTGCAAGATAGAGAACCGTCAGTTTACGGATGTAAAATCTTTGTGCCTGAATGAACTGCTTTTGCAGTATCTGGATGATTACAAGGAGGTATATGCCTATCGTCATGTGCAAGTGGAAGTGCACGTAGAAGAATGTTTTCGTTTGGAAATGAGTGAGTCGCTGGCTATCGTCCTGCTGACCAATCTGCTGAAAAATGCGTTTGTGCATGTGACGGAGGGGGGAGTGATTTCTCTTTCTTTCACGGCTTCCTCTTTCCGTATCAGCAATACCGGAGATGCTTCATTGGATAAGAACCGTATTTTTGAACGTTTCTATAAAGAAGGAAAGGCCGAGGGCTCTACAGGACTTGGACTGGCCTTGGTAGACTCCATCTGTAAGGCCTATCATCTCACTCTTTCATATACCTTTGAAGACGGGCAGCATATTTTTTCTATTGTTTCTTGATTTTTTTGTCGAAAAAGGGGAAATCTTCAGATTCTTTTCAGAATTACATCCCATTTTTGCAGTACAAATAAATCATTAAAGTATTCATCTTATAAAAATAGAACATTATGAAAAAGTTAGTTTTTTTACTGGTGTGTGTGTTTACAGTGTCAACCGTAGCAATGGCAGATAACGAAAAACCGATTCAGGTAGGACAGTTGCCTACGAAGGCGCAGACTTTCATCACTACTTACTTCAAAGGCCACAAGGTAGCTTTGGCAAAACAGGACAGCGATTTGTTCAGCAAGTCATACGATGTGATTTTCACCAACGGCGAAAAGATTGAGTTTGACAAGTCCGGCGACTGGACAGAAGTGAAATGCAAATCCGGCGTACCGACTCAGATTGTTCCATCAGCTATCCGCACGTATGTGAAGAATAATTACCCTGACGCTTCCATCATTCAGATAGAGCGCAAACGCAATGAATATGAAGTGAAATTGTCTAATAGATGGGAGATTACCTTCGACAGCCAGATGCGTGTAATTGATATTGACGATTAAGTTGGTTATATCCTTCGGGAAACTGTAGCCCGTTCCTTTTTCAGAAAAAAGGGGCGGGCTATGTGTTTTTATGTGGGATGAGTTGATGGGTTGAGTGGGGCGAGACTGATACACAATGGCTTGGCGGTTCGCAGTACTTTCTAAGGAGGATTGCAGTACTTCTTTGAAAGTACTGTAGTACTTCCTTTGCAGTACTTCAGTACTTCCACGGAAGTACTGGGAAAACGTAGTTGCTTTTTCCTTGCAGACTGATCATTCTTTTCCCACTTTATCGGTAGAGCCTGCCTTTTCGTAGTTTTTTACATCTTATCCAGTAAATATTCCATTTCCTGCCCTGTTTGTTTTTTGTTATTTTGTATCCGTAATACAATATAACAGAAAATATCATGAAAAATACACTTATCGCTTGGCTGTTTTGCCTTCCTTTTGCTTCGTGTACAAGTCCTGTTACACAGATGGATCTTTCCGGACAGTGGACGGTATGTCTGGATAGTACTGATGTGGGGATGGACGCTTCTTTTGGCGGAAAATTGTTTGATACTTCCATTACTCTTCCGGGCACAACGGATGAAGCTCATCTGGGCACTAAATGCACATTGAAACCTGCATTAGAGAAACCGCAGTTGCTCCATCTTACCCGTGCCTACAGTTATGTAGGTCCGGCCTGGTATTCACGTGAGATTCAGGTACCTTCCGACTGGAAAGAAAAAGATTGTATCCTTCATCTGGAACGTGTATTATGGGATACACAAATATGGATAGACGGACAGAAAGTAGAAGGTCATGAAGAAAGTCTGACGACTCCGCATGAATATGACTTGACTCCTTATATTCAGCCTGGGAAAAAGCAGGTACTGACTGTCAGAGTGGACAACCGCAAGCGCTATGATATGTCGGTGAATGATCTGGCACATGCCTATACAGATGCCACTCAGGTGAAGTGGAATGGTATCTTGGGCGACATGTACATCAAGGCCGTGGAGAAAACACGCGTAGAAAGTCTGCAGCTTTATCCGGATGCTGCTTCACGTACAGTAAAGGCTGTAGTTTCTGTATATAATTCATCTTCACAGACTGCACCGGTTAATCTTAGCCTGCAGGTAAAAGGAAAGGATGATAGCAAATCGTACGCTTCTGTCGAAACTCAAGCAGAAGCCGTAAAAGGCTATTCAACGGTAGAACTGACCTGCCAATTAGGAGATAATGCTCCTCTGTGGGATGAATTCAATCCTTATCTTTACGATGCTTCTGTAGAATTAGTATCCGGAAAATCGACTTCACTTACAACCGAAACTTTCGGATTGCGTGATATACGGCATGAAGGAAACAAGTTAGTGCTGAACGAAAAACCGATATTCCTTCGTGGTACATTGGAGTGCTGCATTTTTCCTTTGACCGGCACACCTCCTACAGATGAGGCTTCGTGGGAAAAACTTTATGCTTCTGCACGCGAATATGGAATGAATCATCTCCGTTTTCACTCCTGGTGTCCGCCGGAAGCTGCGTTCAATGTAGCCGATGAAATGGGATTCTATGTGCAGGTAGAGCTTCCAGTATGGAGTGTGACGCTTGGAAAAGATTCTGCTACGGTCGAGTTCCTGCGTGCCGAGGCAAAGCGTATAAGTAAGGAATATGGCAACCATCCTTCTTTCTGCTTCTGGAGCATCGGAAACGAGCTGCAATATGATTTCAATATTTTGGCATCCATGTTGGGTGAGATGAAGGCTGCAGACGACCGCCATTTATATACCACCACGTCGTTTACATTTGAAAAAGGTCACGGCGACTGGCCGGAAAACCAGGATGATTTCTTCGTCACTCAGTGGACCAAGAAAGGATGGGTACGTGGACAGGGAGTATTCAATCAGGAACTGCCGTCATTCGATAAAGATTTCCGTGCATCCATAGAAGGTATGGAAGTGCCTTTGGTAACTCACGAAGTAGGACAGTACTCTGTCTATCCGGATCTTACGGAGATTCCTAAATATACGGGAACTTTGATGCCGCTGAACTTTATGGCAGTGAAAGAAGACTTGGAGAAAAAAGGATTGATAGACAAGGCCCCGCAATACCTGCAGGCTTCTGGAAAATTGGCTGCCATTCTTTATAAAGAAGAAATAGAACGTGCCTTGAAAACGTCGGGTATCAGTGGATTCCAGTTGCTCGACCTGCACGATTTCCCGGGACAGGGAACGGCACTGGTAGGACTGCTCAATGCATTCTGGGAAAGCAAAGGCATTCTTACAGGTGAAGAATTCCGTGAATTCTGCGCGCCGGTAGTTCCGTTGCTACGTTTTCCGAAAGCTGTATATACGAATAATGAAACATTCGAAGCACAAATAGAACTTTGTAATTACGGAAAGGATGAATTGAAGAACAGCACTCTTTCTTGGGAGATTACTGCAGACGGACGTTCGTTGGGCAAGGGAAAGACTCCGGCAGCTGCATTGGCTTTCGGTCATAACGGTGGACTGGGAAAAATTTCATTTCCATTGCAGCAGGTAACTAACGCTTCGAAATTAGAAGTTTGTTTGTCGCTTGATGGGACAGAATACCGTAACCGTTGGAACGTATGGGTTTATCCGTCATCCGTAGACACAAAATGGGGAGACGTAAAATACACCCGCAGTTACGACGAAGCAATGGCATCGCTCAAGAAAGGTGAGAAAGTATTGTTCAATCCTGACTGGCGCACACTTCAAGGCATTGAAGGAAAGTTTGTGCCGGTATTCTGGAGTCCGGTACACTTCCCGAATCAGGCTGGTACCATGGGTGTACTTTGTAACCCCACTCATCCGGCTTTGGCTGACTTCCCGACCGACATGCACACCGACTGGCAGTGGTGGGATTTGAACATCAATTCGACCACATTGGTCGTAGATAGTTTGCAGGGAGGTGCTTCGGTGGTAGAGATGGTAGACAATTTTGTTCACAACCGTCGCCTGGCTTCTTTGTATGAAGGACGTGTAGGAGAAGGAAAACTGATGCTGGCCACTTTTGATTTGCAGACCGCTCTTGACAAACGTCCGGTAGCCCGTCAGATGCTTTACTCTATCCTGAACTACATGAACAGCGAGGAATTTGCTCCCACTCAGTTGGAAGGACTGGATAAGATAAAAGATATGTTTGGAACCGCACGTAACCAGAAACAGTCAGCTAAGGGTATTTACTAATGAAAAATCTATTATAACCGTATAACCATGAAAAATCATCAATTGTTTATCTATTTTATTTGCCTGGTGTCTGCCATGGGAGGGCTCCTCTTCGGGTATGACTGGGTAGTGATAGGAGGTGCCAAACCTTTCTATGAAGAATATTTCCATATTGCCGGCGATGAGGGCATGCAGGCATTGGCCATGAGCATCGCCTTGTTGGGATGTTTGTTGGGGGCTACTATGGCAGGTTTTCTGGCCGACCGTTATGGACGCAAGAAGCTGCTGGTGTTATCCGCTTTTATCTTTTTTGCTTCTTCGTGGGCCACAGGAGCTGCTACGGCTATTCCTGCCTTCATCATCGCTCGCCTTGTAGGAGGGATGGCCATCGGACTGGCAGCCGACCTTTCTCCGATGTACATCGCGGAAGTGGCACCTACTCAGATTCGTGGTAAACTCGTCACATTGAACCAGCTGACCATCGTATTGGGAATTCTTGGCGCACAGATTGTAAATATGCTGATTGCAGAGCCGGTGCCGGAAGGTGCTACGGCTGCCGATATCTTGAACTCATGGAACGGACAGACCGGATGGCGCTGGATGTTCTGGGCCGTATGCGTTCCTTCGGGACTCTTTTTCCTGCTGGCATTGTTTATTCCAGAAAGTCCGCGCTGGCTGGCCAGCATGAAGCAGATGGAGAAAGCTAGAAAAGTGCTGTGTTCCATTGGGGGAGCAGCGTATGCAGACAGTGAAATTGAAAATTATACTCGTGCAGGTGCTGCTTCACATGCCGAAAAAGGTGTATTGTCCTTGCTCTTCTCTTCTAAAATGCGGAATGTACTGATTATCGGTATTGTGGTAGCTATGTTCCAGCAGTGGAGCGGTACCAATGTCATCTTCAACTATGCGCAGGAAATCTTTCAGGCAGCAGGTTATGGCATTTCAGACGTACTGATGAACATTGTCGTGACAGGTATTGCCAATCTGGTCTTTACGTTTGTGGCCATCTATACTGTCGACCGCCTGGGAAGAAAGACGTTGATGCTGACCGGTTCCATCGGACTGGCAGGTATCTATACTCTGTTGGGATTAAGCTATTTCTTTGAGTTCAAAGGATTCATCATGATTGTGTTTGTGGTATTGGCCATCGGGTTCTATGCCATGTCGTTAGGTCCTGTCACCTGGGTATTGCTTTCCGAAATATTCCCCAATAAGGTGCGTGGGGTAGCCATGGCAGTATGTACGGCTGCGTTGTGGATTGCTTCCTTCCTGCTTACCTACACATTCCCTTTCCTGAATTCCGGACTGGGCACTGGCGGTACCTTCCTGCTTTACGCCGTTATCTGTTTCTGTGGCTTCCTGTTCGTATGGCGCCGTATTCCGGAAACCAAAGGCAAGTCGCTGGAAGAATTGGAAAAAGAACTGATTAAATAAAGGTCTGAAATATTAGGGTTATAGATTGCAATAGGTATGAATAAGTCGATTCTTTGCTTAGGATTTTCTTTGTATGCAGTCTTGGGATGTGCTCAGAATGAACAGAAGCTGGTGTTTGATTTTGCTTCTCCCCGCCAAACCATTCATAGCTTTGGAGCGTCCGACTGCTGGCGTGTGCAATATATCGGTAAAAACTGGCCGTTGGAAAAACGGAATCAGATTGCAGATTTGTTGTTCAGTTCAGAGTTTGATTCATGGGGAAATCCGAAAGGAATCGGACTTTCCATGTGGCGCTTTAATATTGGTTCGGGAAGCCATGAAGCTGGGGATAATGGAGGAGTGACTTCTCAGTGGCGTCGTACAGAATGTTTTTTAGGAAAGGAAGGAGATTGGGATTGGGATAAACAAAAGGGACAACGGTGGATGTTGCAAGCCGCACGCGAACGGGGAGTACGCTATTCTTTGGGCTTCTCCATCACCGCTCCCTATTTTATGACGAAAAACGGAATGGCCCGTGCCAGTGAAAAAACTCCGTATGCGAATATCCGTGAGAATCAGTTTGATGACTATGCTGCTTTTTTGGCAGAAGTCTCCACTCATTTGAAACTGGATTATTTGAGCCCGATTAATGAGCCGCAGTGGGAGTGGGTAGGTAGTGGGCAGGAAGGTATGCAAGCTACTAATGCAGAATGCAGTCGGTTGATTCATTTGTTGGATAAGGAATTGCAACAACGTCATTCAAAAACCAAAGTCGTTTTCGGAGAGGCTGCTGATATCCGGTATCTGTACCGTTCGGAAACGGATAAACCGGAAAGAGACAATCAACTGGAAGAGATTTTTTCTAAAAAGGGAGCATATTCCATTTATGGCCTATCATCAGTAGCTCTTGTTGTGAGTGGTCATTCTTACTGGAGCACATGGCCTGTGGATACATTGGTGCAGACCCGTAAGGAACTGGCTGAAGAGTTGAAAAAACAGCTTTCTTCGAATTATACTTATTGGCAGACAGAATATTGTCCGATGGAAAAGAATCCAGATAATCCACGAGGAGGTGGTTGTCGTGATTTGGGTATGAATACGGCTCTTTATGTGGCGCGTGTGATTCATCATGATCTGACTGTCGCTAATGCAGCTTCCTGGCAATGGTGGACGGCCCTTTCAGAATGGGATTACAAAGACGGTCTCATTTTTGTAGACGATGGCATGCTGGCCAATGGAGCATCGCGTGGCGATGAAAAAATGATTGAAACCTGTAAGCAGGATGGTACATTCCGTACTTCTAAACTGTTGTGGGTTTTAGGCAATTATAGCTTTTTTGTACGTCCGGGTATGGTACGTCTGGGTAGCAGAACAGAGCAGGAAAAGGCTGCTTCTGTGATGTCTTCAGCATTTGCAGACAAAAAAAATAAAAAACTAGTTGTGGTGCTGATTAATTATTCGGATAAGCCTGTGCCGCTGGAAATTTCATTTACGCATCTTCCGAAAGAATACGTATCAGATAAATTTCAAATCTATGAAACTTCTTCTCGTTGCGACCTGGTTTATAAAGGGCAGATTGGCAGTAATATGCTGCTTCCTGCACGTGCGGTAGTAACATTGGTTTCAGCTCAGTAAGATAAAAGAATAATACATCTTTTCCGCTTTTTATTCCATTTTTCGGGTACATAGTTTTACCGAATTTTGTATCAGAAAAATAACAGAAAAACATTGAAAAAACAATCTAACTTATCATGGAAAAAATAACAGAATATTTGATTCAAAGCACGGTAAATACCTCCGGAGTGAAGGCTTGGGAAGAGATCGTGATGTTGCCGACGTATGGCATTGGTAAAGAAGAAAAAAATCCGATTTTTCTTGAAAAGCGTGTGTATCAGGGAAGTTCTGGTTCGGTATATCCTTATCCGGTAATTGAAAAGATTGAAGATGAAAAACACGACCGTCCTTGGAGAGCTTTCTTTATAGAGAATGAATACATCAAGCTGATGATTCTTCCGGAATTGGGCGGACGTATCCAGATGGCATACGATAAGGTGAAGAAACGCCATTTCGTATATTACAATCAGGTTATCAAGCCGGCATTGGTGGGACTGACCGGACCGTGGATCTCAGGTGGTATCGAATTCAACTGGCCGCAGCACCATCGCCCCAGTACATATCTTCCGACCGACTGCATGATTGAAGAATTCCCTGATGGAAGCAAGACCATCTGGTGTAGTGAGGTAGAACGTATGTTCCGTACCAAAGGTATGGCAGGCTTTACCCTCTATCCGGGAAAAGCTTACATCGAAATCAAGGCAAAGGTGTACAACCGTACTCCGTTCCCGCAGACTTTCTTGTGGTGGGCTAATCCGGCAGTAGTAGTGAACAAAGACTATTATTCTGTGTTCCCGCCCGATGTGAATGCGGTGTTCGACCATGGAAAACGTGCCGTATCCAGCTTCCCTATAGCTACAGGTGAATATTATAAAGTGGATTATTCTGCCGGAGTAGATATTTCACGTTACAAAAATATTCCGGTGCCGACTTCTTACATGGCCATCAATTCGAAGTTTGATTTTGTGGGAGGCTATGAAGAACATATTGAATCGGGTCTTCTTCATGTGGCCGATCATCATGTAAATGCCGGTAAGAAACAATGGACCTGGGGACATGGTGACTTCGGACAGGCCTGGGACCGCAACCTGACGGATGAAGACGGACCATACATCGAATTGATGACCGGTATGTACTGCGATAACCAGCCAGACTTTACCTGGTTGCAGCCATACGAAGAGAAATCATGGGTACAATATTTCATGCCTTATCAGAAAGTAGGTATGGTGAAGAACGCTACTCGTGATGCGCTGATCAATATCCTTCCGGAAGAAGGCAACAAAATGAAAGTCATTCTTTACACTACGGCCGCACATCGTGAAGTACGTGTCATGTTGACCAATACCGTGAACGGAAAGATTTATCTGGATGCGTTGACTGCGGTGGCTCCGGATAATTCATATACGAATACCGTAGATTGTGACACTCAGAAGTTGGAAGAACTGAAACTGACCGTGCTCGATGAAAAAGGCAAAGTGCTTGTGAGCTACCAGGCTGCCAAACCTGAAATCAAACCGATTCCGGAACCGGCTAAGGCGGCACTCGATCCGAAGAAGATTGCCAGCATGGAGCAGCTTTTCCTGACAGGTCATCATCTGGAACAGTATCGTCATGCTACTTACCTGCCGATGGATTACTACATGGAGGCTCTGAGCCGCGATGAAAGTGACATCCGTTGTAATAATGCCGTAGGGTTGCTCCTCATGCGTCGCGGACGCTTTGCGGAAGCACAGAAATATTTCGACCGTGCTATCAAGACACAGACAGAACGTAATCCGAACCCATACGAAGGAGAACCTTACTATAATTTAGGCTGGAGCAAGAAAATGCAAGGCGACATAGACGGGGCATACGATGCTTTCTTCAAGGCTACCTGGAATGCCGCATGGCAAGATTCTGGCTACATGGGACTGGCACAGATAGACATGATTCGTGAAGACTATGCAAACGGACTTGACCATATTGACCGTTCGTTGTATCGCAACTGGCTGAACCACAAAGGACGTCAGCTGAAGGTTTCCTTCTTGCGTAAGACTGGTGATTTTGCGAAGGCTGAGGCGCTTATCAATGACTCTTTAGCGATGGATAAGTTCAATATGGGATGCCGTTTCGAATCTTATCTGATTCATACATTGCAGGGAAATACTGAAGCAGCCGCTGCCACAAAGGCTGAAATGAAAGCTTTGATGCGCGGTGCCGTACACAGCTATTTGGAATATGCCATCGACTATGCATCGGCAGGTATGTATGAAGAAGCTGCTCAGCTGTTGTCTTTTGTAACAGAAGAAAATGAAGCCACTTATCCGATGGTATATTATGCACTTGGCTATTTTGCTTCTAAGATGGGTAAGAAAGACGAAGCGCTGAATCTGTACAAGAAAGCTGAAACCATGTGTCCAGACTACTGCTTCCCGAACAAGCTGGAAGAAGTGCTGATGCTGAACGATGCGATGTCGCTTAATCCGGAAGGAGCCAAGGCACCTTATTACTTAGGTAACTTCCACTATGCAGCTCGCATCTATGATGAAGCTGTTGCTTGCTGGGAAAAATCAGCATCTATCGATGATACTTATCCTACAGTATTGCGTAACCTGTCATTGGCTTATTATAACAAACAGCATAATCCGCAGAAGGCATTGGCTACACTGGAAAAAGCTTACAATTTGGATACTACTGATGCACGTATCCTGATGGAACTTGACCAGCTTTACAAGAAACTTCGCTATCCGCACCGCCAGCGCTTGGACTTCCTGGAAGCACACGCCGACGTGGTAGAACAGCGTGATGACTTGTGTATCGAACGTATTACACTCTACAACCAGTTGGGTGAATACCAGAAAGCATACGATTTGATTAATTCCCGTAAGTTTCATCCGTGGGAAGGTGGTGAAGGAAAAGTCACCAGTCAGTATTTGCTCTGCCGTGTAGAGCTGGCTAAGATTGCCATTCGTGAAGGTCGCTTTGCCGATGCTGTCCGCTTGTTGAAGGAAACAGAAAAATATCCGGATAATTTGGGTGAAGGCAAGCTTTCCATGGCCGAAGAGAACGACATCCACTATTGGATGGGCTGTGCTTACGAGGGTCTTGGAGAAGAAGCGTTGGCTAAGGAATACTTTACAAAAGCTACCAAGGGGTCTGCTGAACCTGCCATCGCCTTCTTCTATAACGATCAGCAGCCCGACAAGATTTTCTATCAGGGACTGGCATGGCGTAAGCTGGGTGAAGAAGACAAGGCACGCAGTCGCTTTAACCGCCTGATTAAGCATGGTGAAAAGCATCTGTTCGATAAGGTGAAGATTGACTACTTTGCTGTATCACTTCCCGACTTGCTGATTTGGGACGACGACCTGAACGTACGCAACCAGATTCACTGCAACCTGGTGATGGGTATGGGATATCTCGGATTGGGCGACAAGGAACAGGCTCGCAAGTTCCTGTCTGAAGTAGTCCGTCTGGACATCAACCATCAGGCTGGAAAGCAGCTTCTGGAGATGTGTGATTAAATAGATATTTGATTGTTGAAAGTCAGCCTGTTTGCTTATGTGTAATTATAAGTAAATAGGCTGATTTTTTTGTTATTTTTTATACGATGAAAAACGCAAGTATGTTTTAATCAAAATACTTTGGCGTCTATTCTTAAATGTACTTGTGCTTTATATGAAGTCTCTTTGTGTTTTATATGAAACGTACAAGCGTTTTCTGAGGTAAATATTAGAGATTTCTCTTTTCTGAATTTCAATCAAAATATATTACATTTTTTCATAAATATATTACATTTAAAATAAGTGTGAAAAGTACTTTCTTTGCGTCAGATAATGAAACTTATATGCATATAATCTTTGTTTAGTTATTAATCTTAAAATTAGTAGAAAAACATGTTAAGCAAAAGACGATTGACAACAATCACGGCATTGTTTTCTATAGCATTGTCACAGAATTGTGTTTTAGGGGTTAATGCAACAGAAGCACCTCATGCTTTATCAGTTAGTCAGCAGGTGTCTAAAATCAAGGGAAACGTGGTTGATTCTAATGGTGAACCAATTATTGGAGCCACTATTATGGAAAAAGGAACGACCAACGGTACGGTTACTGACTTAGATGGAAACTTTGTTTTAAATGTGGCTCCTGGTGCTATTATTCAGATTTCTTACATTGGCTTTGCGACTCAGGAACTTAAAGCAAGTGACAATTTAAGGATTAAGTTGAAAGAAGATACAGAGGTCCTTGACGAAGTCGTTGTAGTTGGTTTTGGTACTCAGAAAAAAGTAAATTTGACTGGTTCTGTAAGCGTGGTCGATGAAGAAGAATTAAGAAACAGACCGGTAACAAATGCCACACAAGCTTTGCAGGGTGTTGTACCAGGTTTGCAGATTACACAGTCTAGTGGTGACTTGAATAATGCTCCTAGCATGAATATTCGAGGAACATCTACAATTGGACAAGGTTCAAGCGGTACTCCTTTGGTATTGATTGATGGAATGGAAGGTGATTTGAATTCTTTGAATCCGCAAGATATTGCAAGCATTTCTGTATTGAAAGATGCGGCCGCGTCTTCTATTTATGGTTCGCGTGCGCCTTTTGGTGTTATATTGGTGACTACTAAGTCAGGTTCAACAGGTGGTAAAACACGGTTTAATTATAATAACAGTTTTAGATGGGCAACACCTATTCGTATGACTCGTTCTATGAACTCTGTAGATTTTGGTAGCTGGGTGAATGATGGCAATACGAACAGTGGCGGGGGTATCTTCTTCTCAAAAGATCGTATGGATCAGATTGTGGCATTCCGAAATGCTAAACCTTACGGTCCTGGAACGCGTATCACAGATGACGGTACTATTTTATACGGTATAGCTGCCGGTGAAAATGGATATTGGCTGGATGGATTTGGTTATGGTATTGATGATGTGGACTGGTTCTCTACCATATTTAAAACTTGGACATTCTCTCAAGAACACAATTTTAGTGTAAGTGGTGGAAATGAAAAGTTGAATTACTATGTTTCATTGAATTATCTTGGTCAAGGTGGTTTGATGAATCTGGCAGATGATGGTCTTGACAGATATAATGGTACAGCAAAGATTTCTTCCCAGATTACAAACTGGATGAAAATGAATTATACAATGCGTTTTACTCGGGAAGACTATTTGCGTCCTACAGGACTGAACGATGCATTGTATGATGCAATGGGATGGCCGGTGCTGTCTTTGTATGATGCCAATGGATATTATTATTCTACACCTGCTCCTGCTTTAGGAATTGCAGAAGGCGGTGAAAGTACTCGTCAGACTGATAATATTTATCATCAGTTGGGCTTTGTGATAGAGCCGATAAAGAACTGGAAAACGCATATTGATTTAAACTATAGAATCAAAAATGAAAATCAACATGTAGATAGACAGATGTTGTATAATCATGATGTCAAAGGTAATCCGTATGTGTATGACAAAACTTCATACGTTAGTGAGTCTAATTTGAAGGAGAACTATTTTAATGTAAATATTTATTCTGATTATACATTCTCAGTGAATGATGTACACAATATGCATGTCATGGCGGGTTTCCAGGCTGAGAATCTGAATCAGAAATATTATAGCTTGCAGAGAAATGGTATTATGTTCACGAATAAACCGGATGCGGACTTAACTACAGGCTTGGATTATGATGGTAACCCAATCACTCCTTCAGTTAGAGGATATAGAAACTCCTGGTCTACTGCTGGTTTCTTCGGACGATTCAATTATAACTACAATGACAAATATCTGTTTGAAGCGAATTTGAGATATGATGGAACCTCCAGATTCCAGAAAGGTAATCAGTGGAAATTATTCCCTTCTTTCTCATTGGGATGGAATATTGCCAGAGAAGAATTCTTTGAATCGTTGTCTTCTACAATTGGAACGTTGAAATTAAGAGGTTCATACGGTACACTTGGTAACCAGAATACAACAAACTGGTATCAAACTTACCAGACGATGAGTGTCGGTTCTGCTGATGGTGATTGGATGATGAATGGAAGACGTCCTAATACAGCTGTTGCTCCAGGACTGGTTTCTCCTTTCCTGACATGGGAAACAATAGAGTCATATAATATTGCATTGGATTGGGGTCTGTTGAGCAACAGACTTACCGGAAGTGTTGAATATTATATCAGAAATACGAAGAATATGATTGGTAATGCTCCTGAGTTGCCAAGTATTTTAGGTACAGCTGTTCCTGTAACAAATAATACCGACTTGCGCACCAAAGGATGGGAAGTTTCTATCGGGTGGAATGATATGATAAATGATTTCTCTTATGGTGCTAAATTTAACTTGTCTGATGCTCGTACATTTATTACCAGATACCCGAATAATCCTACCAAATCGATTTCTACCTATATTGAAGGCCGTGAAATTAATGAAATCTGGGGATACACAACCAAGGGTTTGGCAAGAACCGACGAACAGATGGCCGAACATTTACAAAGTTTGCCTAATGGAGGACAGGATGCATTGGGTTCTGACTGGCGTGCGGGAGATGTAATGTATGCTGATGTAAATGGAGATGGTAAGATTTCTAGTGGTTCCGGCAGATTAGGCGATACAGGCGATATTACTTTAATAGGTAACAGTACTCCAAGATTCTTGTTTGGTCTGGATTTATATGCCAGCTGGAAAGGATTCGATATTAGAATGTTCTTCCAGGGAGTCATGAAGAGAGACTACTGGCAAGGTAGTGGTTATCTCTTTGGTGCGAACAGCCGAGGTATGTGGAACTCTTTCGGTATTGAAGAAGTACATGATTACTTTAGAGATGAAAACACCTGGTCTGTAAAAGAAGGATATCAGACAGCCAATGTAGACGCTTATTTACCACGTCCGTTGTATAATGACAAGAATGTGCAGACTCAAACCGGTTATTTGCAGAATGCTGCATACATCAGATTGAAGAACATGCAGATTGGATATACACTGCCTAAATCAGTGGTGTCTAAGATTGGTATTCAAGACTTGAGAATTTATTTCTCTGGAGAGAATTTGTGGACAGGAACAAGCTTGGCTAAACAGTTTGACCCTGAAACTATTTCCAGTGGTGTAGGTGGTATTGGCTATCCTTTGTCTAGAACATTATCTTGTGGTTTGAATGTATCATTTTAATAGTATCTTATTATGAATAAAAATATAATTTTAGGCTGTATTGCCGCAGCGTCAACATTAATGCTTGGCTCATGTGAAGACTTTTTGGATAAGGAGCCGTTATCATCTGTCGTTCCCACTGAATATTACAAGGATGAAGCACAGATTCAGGCTGCTGTAAATAAATTCTATTCGCAAGTGCTTCCTTCTCATGCCAACTGGAGTTTTGGTATTTTTGGAACGGATAACTATACAGATAACCAGGCTGGATTTTACCCTCATAACAGATATACTGCAGGGCAGTGGAAGGTAGCTTTGGAGAACAATAACTGGAACTGGGAGAATATTCGTAATATCAATTATACCTTGAAACAGTCTTTGACTAATTATCAAAATAAAGAGGTAACGGGATCGGAAAAGAATATTCGTCAGTATATAGGTGAGTTGTATTTTTTGAGAGCGTATGCATATTTTACCATGCTTCAAAAGTGGGGTGACTTGCCTATCATAAAGGAAGATTTGCCTTTAGATGAAGAATATTTGGTTGAAATGAATAAGCGTTCTCCAAGAAATGAAGTGGCTCGATTCATTTTGGAAGACTTGGGATATGCCGTAGAGTATATGAGTGATAACTTTGATTCTCGGAAGAATCGTATATCTCCAGATGTAGCTAAGTTGATGATATCAAGAGTTGCTTTGTTTGAAGCTTCTTGGTTAGAGAATTTTAAAGGTACCGCATTCGTTCCGAACGGAGAGGGATGGCCGGGTAAGTCTAAAGATTACAACGCCTCTTATGAGTATCCTTTGGGCACAATAGATAAAGAAATTGAATTTTTCTTGAAAGAAGCGGTAGCTAATGCGGAAGCTGTGTCTGAAAAGTATAAGAATAGCCTGACAAAAAATACAGGTACTGTTCCTCAAGCTGAAACAGATGCGGTGAACCCTTATTTCAGTATGTTTGGAAATACTGATATGTCTACTTTCCCGGATGTTCTGTTGTGGCGTGAATACAGTAAAGGACTCGGTATTGTAAATAATGTGGAAGTAGGTATCCAGCATGGAAATAATGGCGTTGGATTGACCAGAAGTATGGTTGAGTCTTTTGTGATGAAGGATGGAAAACCAATTTATGCTTCACATGATGGGTTTGCTTATAATGATGAAACGTTGGCTGCTGTAAGAGAAAATGCAGATCCTCGCTTGCATATTTTCTTGAAAGAGCCTGACCAGAAGAACTTGTTTAAGAACTTGTCCTCACAGGAAACTCATGGAGTTGAGATAGAGCCGAAACCGGATATCTTGACAATGAATGTGGAGATTGGTTATAGTACAGGTTATGCTATCCGTAAAGGTGGAACATTTGATAAAGCATTGTGTGGAAATGGTAATGGATATACTGGTGCTATTGTATTTAGAGCAACAGAAGCCTTGTTGAATTACATGGAAGCCCAGTATCTGTTGACAAAGAACTTGACTTCTGGTAAGATTCTGGAATATTGGAAACTGGTAAGAGAAGCAGCTGGCTTTGAGGGGGCTGCGGCAGATCCTAATACTATGATTGGTGCGACTGAAATGGACAAGGAGAAGTTAGACTGGGGAGCTTATACAGCAGGTACTCTGTTACAGGATGAAGTTCTGTATAATATTCGTCGTGAACGTCGCTGTGAGTTGATGGCAGAAGGTCTACGCTGGATGGACTTGTTGCGTTGGCGTTCAATGGACCAGATGATTTCTACTCCATATCATGTGGAAGGATTCCATTTATGGAATACACCGATGCAAAGCTGGTATGAACCTGAAAGATTAGTGGCTGATGGTTCTTCTTCTGCTACTGTTTCTAATGTAAGCCTCAGTGAATATTTGAGACCTTTTGAAAAGAATATGACATCAGGTAACTTGTATCGTGATGGATATATATGGTTTATGGCTCATTATTTGGAACCTCTTCCAATTAAGCAGTTCCAGTTGACTGCTTCTGATAGAGTAACGGTAGAAAAATCTACGTTATATCAGAATCCATATTGGCCAATGAAGGCAGATTCTCCTGCTGAGAGATAAAATCTTGTATTTATTTCACTCATGTGCATCTTAATTATTAAGATGCACATGTTTTTACAATTTAGTTTGATTGTATTTTATGAGAGCTTGTTTTTATGCTTTTGCACTATTTGTATTGTGTGGGTGTTCCAGGCAGAATCCGACAGACTCTTCTCTCAAACTCTGGTATAAATCTCCCGCAGATGCTACAGTGGCAGACAGCCCGAACGGCTGGCAGGACGATGCTGAATGGCTGAAAAGTCTGCCTTTGGGGAATGGCTCATTGGGAGCCGTAGTGTTTGGCGATGTGGCAATGGAACGCATCCAGTTGAACGAAGAAACCATGTGGTCGGGTAGTCCACAGGACTGTGATAACCCGGATGCGCCTCAGTATCTGGATAAAATCAGACAGTTGCTTTTTGAGGGTAAATATAAGGAAGCCACAGAACTGACCAACCGCACGCAGGTATGTACAGGGCAAGGTTCCGGAGGAGGAAATGGTTCTACGGTTCCTTTCGGGTGTTTTCAGACTATGGGTGACCTTTGGATTGATTTTGCCAACAAAGAGGCTTATTCAGACTATCGCCGGGAATTGAATTTAGAGGATGCGACAGCTACGGTGACTTACACGCAGGGGGATGTGCATTTCAAACGTGAAATATTTATCAGTCATCCCGACCAGGTGATGGTGATTCGTTTGTCGGCAGACAAACAGCAGCAAATGTCTTTCACTTGCCGTATGACGCGTCCGGAATACTTCTCTACGCATACCGAAGACGGACAACTGATTATGAGCGGCGCCTTGTCCGACGGAAAAGGGGGAGATGGATTGCAGTATATGGCTCGCCTGAAAGCGGTGACCAAGGGAGGGGATGTGATTTGTACAGATTCTACTCTGACCGTAAGCGGAGCTGATGAGGCGATGCTGCTTCTGGCGGCCTCTACAGATTATCAGTTGGCTTATCCGCACTATAAAGGACGTGATTACCTTTCATTGACACGTGAATCTATTGCCAAAGCAGAGAAGAAATCATTTGAGTCTTTGTATCAGGCTCATCGGAAAGAGTATGCGGCTTATTTTGACCGTGCTTCTTTCCAGTTGACAGAATCACCGGATACGTTGGCTACTGATGTACTGGTTGCTGAGGCTAAAGCTGGTAAAATTAATCCGCACCTGTATGAGCTGATGTTCCAGTATGGCCGCTACTTGCTGATTTCTTCTTCTCGTCCGGGTACGATGCCTGCTAACCTGCAAGGTATCTGGGCTAATAAATTGCAGACTCCATGGAACGGCGATTATCATACGGATGTCAACATTGAGATGAATTACTGGCCTGCCGAGGTAGCTAATCTGTCGGAAATGCATTTGCCTATGTTCGATTTGATAGCTTCACTGGTTGAACCAGGCACGAAAACAGCACAGACTCAATATCAGAAAGAAGGTTGGGTGGTTCATCCTATCACAAATGTGTGGGGGTATACTTCGCCCGGAGAGTCTGCTTCGTGGGGAATGCACACGGGAGCTCCTGCATGGATTTGCCAGCACATTGGAGAACATTATCGCTTTACGGGCGACAAGGATTTCCTGAGAAAAATGTATCCGGTGCTGAAAGGAGCGGTAGAGTTTTATATGGACTGGCTGGTGACAGATCCGAAGACGGGTAAGCTGGTATCCGGTCCGGCAGTTTCTCCGGAAAATACGTTTGTGGCTCCTGATGGAAGTCAGTGTCAGATTAGTATGGGGCCGACTCACGATCAGCAGACCATCTGGCAGTTGTTTGATGATTTTGCGATGGCATCTGAAGCTCTTCAGATAAATGATGCGTTTACACAGGAAGTAGCTGATGCAAAAGGAAGATTGCTGGAAACACGTATCGCTTCCGACGGCCGTATTATGGAATGGGCACAGGAATTTCCGGAAGCGGAACCGGGGCATCGTCATATCTCTCATTTGTTTGCCGTACATCCGGGTTCGCAAATCAATTTGTTACAGACACCTGAACTGGCTGAGGCTGCCAGCAAGTCGATGGATTATCGTATCTCGCACGGTGGGGGACATACCGGTTGGAGTTCAGCTTGGCTGGTTAGTCAGTATGCTCGTCTGCATCGGGCAGAAAAAGCCAAGGAAAGCTTGGATAAGGTATTGGAGAAGAGTTTAAACCCGAATTTGTTTACCCAGTGCCCTCCGTTCCAGATTGATGCGAATTTTGGTACTACGGCCGGAATTGCAGAAATGCTGTTGCAAAGCCATGTATGCGAACAGGATGCTTATATCATTCAGTTACTTCCTTCACTTCCTGAAGGATGGAAGAACGGAAAATTCTCGGGCTTGAAAGCCCGTGGCGGGTTTGAAGTATCTGTAGAATGGAAAGATGGTGTGATGGTATATGCGGAAATCAAATCCTTGTTAGGTAACCCTTTCCGGGTGTGGTATCAAGGTGAATTTATGGAAACAGGTAAATTGGAAAAAGGAAAAAGTTGGAAATGGGAAAAAATGTAATAAAACGTTATGGAGAGGGAGTCTTGTTCTCTTTGATGCTTGGGAGTAGCCTGAATGGCTATTCCCAAGGTCTTACGTTTGACGTGAATGCGGCTCCGAAAGGAAATATCCCGGGAACACTTTATGGGGTATTTTTTGAGGATATTAATTTTGGTGCAGATGGAGGTTTGTATGCCGAACTGGTCAAGAACCGTTCGTTTGAATTTCCCCAGTCTTTTATGGGGTGGCAGGTGTTTGGCAATGTGATCTTGCAAGATGATGGCCCGTTTGAAAACAATCCTCATTATGTGCGTCTGAAACCGACGGGGCATCGCTGGAAACATACGGGATTGCAAAATGAGGGTTTCTTTGGAGTCGGACTTCGGAAAGGGGCGTCTTATCGTTTTTCTGTATGGGCGCGTTTGCCGGAAGGTGGTGAATCTCAGAAAATCAGTATAGAGTTAGGTAATTCCTCGTCTGATGAGTGGGGACAGGCTTACGCCAAGTCGGAGCTGGTTATTGACTCCAAGGAATGGAAGAAATATGAGGTAGAACTTCAGTCTCCGGTGTCAGACCCGGAAGCTTTTCTTCGGATTTTCCTGGAATCTGCCGGAACTGTCGACTTGGAACATGTGTCTCTTTTCCCTGTGGATACCTGGAAAGGGCATCGGAACGGGCTGAGAAAGGATTTGGCACAGGCACTTGCTGACTTGAAACCTGGGGTATTTCGTTTCCCTGGAGGTTGTATTGTGGAAGGTACGGAGCTGGGAACGCATTATGACTGGAAAAAGTCGGTGGGACCGGTTGAGAACCGTCCTTTGAATGAGAACAGATGGCATTTTACGTTTAAGCATCGTTTGTATCCGGATTATAACCAGACGTATGGACTGGGCTTTTATGAATACTTCCTGTTTGCAGAAGAAATAGGCGCCGAACCTTTGCCCATTATGAATTGCGGATTGATTTGCCAGTATATGTCGGCCACTTGCGAGGAACATGTACCCGTGGATAGCCTGGATTGTTATATTCAGGATGTGCTCGACTTGATTGAGTTTGCCAATGGAGATGCCACTTCCCGCTGGGGAAAGGTACGTGCAGAAATGGGGCATCCGGAACCTTTCCACTTGAAATATGTCGGGATTGGAAATGAGCAGTGGGGACCAGAATATATAGAGCGTCTGGAGCCTTTTATTGCGGCGGTGCGCCGTCAGTATCCGGATATTAAGATTGTGGGAAGTTCTGGCCCTCAGTCCGAAGGAAAGGAGTTTGATTATTTGTGGCCGGAAATGAAACGGTTGAAAGTCGATCTGGTAGACGAACATTTCTATCGTGATGACAACTGGTTCTTGTCGCAGGGAAAACGATACGATGACTATGACCGGAAAGGGCCGAAGGTTTTTGCCGGAGAGTATGCTTGTCATGTGAAAGGAAACGCCCGTAATCAGTTTTGGGGCGCTTTGTGTGAGGCTGCTTTCCTGACGGGAGTAGAGCGCAATGCCGATGTGGTAGAGATGGCTACATACGCTCCGTTGCTGGCTCATCAGAAGGGATGGCAGTGGCGTCCGGATATGATTTGGTTTGATAATCTGTCGGTATGCAAAACCAGCAGTTATTGGGTGCAGTATCTTTTTTCACACTATAAAGGCACGGATGTGCTGAAACTGACAATGGACAAGAATGTGGTAGCAGGACAGGAAGGTCAGCAGGGAATGTTTGCCAGTGCGGTGTGGGATGAGAATATGAATTCTTACATTGTGAAGGTAGTCAATACCTCTGACAAGATGCAACCGGTAGAAATCAATTTCAAAGGTTTGAAAAAGAAACAGAAACTGTCTGCTGGTCGTAGAATACTTTTGCAAACCAATCAGATAAATAGCGAGAATACGTTTACCCGCACAGATGCCATTGCTCCCTGTGAAAAGGAGAATGACATGCAGGTGACGGGAAATAAGGTTTCGTTTTCTTCTGCACCTTATAGCCTGAATATCTGTATCATCCCTTCTTCTTCATCCGATACTCTTTAGGCGACATGTGCATGTATTTGGTGAATACTTTTGAAAAATAATACGGATCATTAAAGGCGAGTTCAAAAGCTATTTCTTTTGCTTTCTTGTCGGTAAAGTCCAAGAGCTGGCATGCCTTCTGAATTTTCAACTGATTGAAATAGTTGATGGGAGACATGCCAGATTTTTGTGTAAAGAGTGTACTCAGATAAGTAGGTGAGTAGTTCACGCTTTCGGCCATGTCTTCCAGCGTCAGTTGTTTGTCCAGATTAGCCTTCATGTAGTTAATGACTTTCTGTATGGTATCTTGTGTCTTGGGCTTGTTGATTTCGCGGAACTGAGGTATGTACCGGAAGGAGCCGAGCAGGTACCATAAGCAGAGCGTGATGTACTCTAAGTTTTCAATGCTGTATCCCATTTCAAGGTTCACTAAAATCTCATTGAACAACTGGATGCGATCGTTGAAGCGGTCTGTTGGTGAATCATCGATGTAGATGGTACGGTTGAACAGCTCGGAAAACAGGTGGCTCTGCTCACCGCTGAAATGAATTCAGTAAATGCTCCACGGATGGCTGGTTGAAGCGGCGTATACATGCGGTGTACCTGCTTCGATAATGAAGAAATCGTTCTTTTTTACTGTACATCTTCCTTTTCCGATATTGTACCAGCCTTCTCCTTCGTGGCAGTAAATCAGAATGTGCTGCGGGCTTCCTTCTGGACGCTCCCGGTAGTGACCTTCGGCGTGAGGATAGTAGCCTACATCTGTGGGATGCAGCAGGCGTGTCATGGGATTTTCTTTGATTCTTAAAAGATTCTCCTGAGGAATGACAATGGCTTTCTCATTGGGAAAGCCGTCTTTTTTCTTTTCCATAGCATAATTTATTTGAGGGCAAAAGTAGGTATTTATTTGGATTTTCAGGGAGACTTCCTAAAGAGATTTTATCTTTTAGTAAGATAATACCTGAAATCGAAAAATATTACATCCTTTTGCGAAAATAGCACATTCAGAGATGATGGTTTATGCGTAATTTTGTCATCTGTAAAATGGTTTGTAAACTCAAAATTTGATAATATGAAAGCAGCAGCATTACTCTCATTTTCTTTGCTTTGTTTTTCTTGTAGTCAGCAGACTGACAAGATTGACTTGTCCGGTTCGTGGACGTTCTCTACGGACAGTATGGACTGGAGTCGGATGATTGAACTGCCGGGCTCAATGGCTTCCAATGGTTTTGGGGAAGACATTGCAGTCGGAACCGACTGGACGGGCGGTATTGTAGATTCTTCTTTTTTCCTGAAACCTTCGTATGCCAAATACCGTGAAGCAGGAAATGTCAAGGTGCCTTTCTGGCTTCAACCGGTAAAATATTACAAAGGTAAGGCGTGGTATCAGAAAGAAGTGGTGATTCCGGACAGTTGGGAAGGAAAGGATATTTCTCTCTTTCTGGAACGCTGCCACTGGGAAAGCCGTTTGTATGTAGACGGAAAGGAAATCGGTATGCGGAATGCTCTGGGCGCTCCTCACCGTTATGACCTGACAGGCAAGCTTTCAGCAGGGAAGCATGTACTGATGCTTTGTGTGGACAACCGGGTGAAGAACATCGATCCGGGGGAGAACTCACATAGCGTTTCCGACCATACGCAAGGAAACTGGAACGGGGTAGTGGGCGACATGTTCTTAGAGGTAAAGCCGGAAGTGAACGTGTCTTCCGTCAAGATTATGCCAGACCGTCTGGCTAAGAAAGTCAGTGTGTCGGCTTCCTTGATGAACCGTTATGAGAAAGAAACGAATGTAGTGCTCGAAATGACGGTAGGCAATGAAAAAGTACAGCAGCAGTCTACCTTGAAGCCGGGCGAGAATCAGGTGATGATGTCGCTGGCCATGAAGGGAGATATTAAGTGCTGGGATGAGTTTTCTCCATCTTTATATGATTTGAAGCTGAGTGTGAAGGATGCAGAGAGCGGTGAAACGGATGTCTATACGGAACGTTTTGGTTTCCGCGATGTGAAGGTCGTAGACGGTAAACTGACCATCAACGACCGCCGTTTGTTCCTGCGTGGTACGCTGGATTGTGCCGTATTCCCGAAGACCGGTTTCCCGCCTACGGATGTAGAGTTATGGAAAAAGATTTATACCACCTGCCAGCAGCACGGATTGAACCACGTGCGATTCCATTCCTGGTGCCCGCCGGAAGCCGCATTTGTAGCAGCCGATGAGATGGGTATGTATCTGGAGATAGAATGTTCTTCTTGGGCTAACCAGTCGACCACTATTGGTGACGGACGTGATTTGGACCGCTTTATCTGGGAAGAAAGTGAACGTATTGTGCGTGAATTTGGCAACCATCCATCTTTCTGTATGATGATGTACGGCAATGAGCCTGCGGGAGCGGGAAGCCATGCTTATCTGACTAATTTCGTCGCTACTTGGAAAGAGCGCGATGCCCGTCGTTTGTACTGCTCGGGTGCCGGATGGCCCAATTTGCCGGTTAATGATTTCTTGAGCGATTCCAGCCCTCGCATTCAGGCATGGGGACAGGGCGTAAAGAGTATCATCAATGCACAGGCACCGCGTACCGATTATGACTGGTCGGAATATGTCGGACGCTTCCAGCAGCCGATGGTAAGCCACGAAATCGGTCAGTGGTGTGTATATCCTAACTTCAAGGAAATGGCTAAATACGATGGAGTGATGCGTCCGCGCAACTTTGAGATATTCCAGGAAACACTGGCCGAAAACGGCATGGCTCATTTGGCAGACAGTTTCCTGTTGGCTTCCGGAAAATTGCAGGCTTTGTGTTATAAGGCCGATATTGAAGCTGCCTTGCGTACAAAAGATTTCGGTGGATTCCAGTTGCTGGGTTTGTCTGATTTCCCGGGGCAGGGTACGGCGCTGGTAGGAGTGCTCGATGCGTTTTGGGAAGAGAAAGGCTACATCCGTCCGGAAGAATACCGTCGTTTCTGTAACAGCACGGTGCCATTGCTGCGTTTGCCGAAGCTGATTTATACCAACCAGGAAACCGTGAAAGGTAGTCTGGAAGTGGCGCATTTCGGAGCCGCTCCGCTGGAGGTGACCTCTACTGCCTGGACCCTGAAAACGAAAGAAGGAAAGATTATCGCTTCGGGCAAGCTGGCACATCGGCCGGTAGGTATCGGCAACTGCATTCCGCTGGGACAACTGGAGATTCCGTTGGATAAGGTGGACGTTCCTTCATGCCTGACACTGGAAGCTACATTGGGAGATTACGCCAACAGCTGGCACATCTGGGTATATCCTGCTACAGTGCAGAAAGTGGCTGATGAAGCACAGCTGCTGATGACCGACCGTCTGGATGCAAAAGCCTTGCAACGTCTTCAGGAAGGCGGTAACGTACTGCTCTCTTTACGGAAAGGCTCCTTACCTGCCGAAGCAGGAGGCGAAGTGGCAATAGGTTTCTCCAGCATCTTCTGGAACACAGCCTGGACGTTAGGGCAGGCACCTCACACGCTGGGTATCCTGTGTAACCCCGCCCATCCGGCACTTTCAGAGTTTCCTACGGAGTATTACAGTGACTACCAGTGGTGGGATGCCATGAGTCACTCCGGCGCCATAGAGGTAGCGAAGGTCGACAAGGATTTACAGCCGATAGTACGTGTGATTGATGACTGGTTTACCAACCGTCCGCTGGCTCTGCTGTTTGAGGCCAAGGTAGGCAAGGGCAAGCTGCTCGTATCCGGAATTGACTTCTGGCAGGACATGGACAAGCGTACGGAAGCCCGCCAGTTACTCTACAGCTTGAAGAAATACATGTGCAGTGACCGGTTCAATCCTTCTTCCGAAGTCGATGTGGAAGATTTAAGCATTTTGTCTTCCGCTAAAAATCAAAAATAACCACAGAAATATCATTTTTTTCCTGCAAGCATGGGATAGTTCTTCTACCTTTGTTTGCAGGAATTTTTACATGAACAGATAGAACAATGAAAAGCACAACTCATTTTATTTTAGGACTGCTGGCCCTGGCATCGGGAATGGAAGCCAAGGCACAGATTCAACTCCCGTCGGTTTTCTCCGATGGAATGGTGTTACAACAAAACAGTAAGGTAGCCGTATGGGGATGGGGAAATCCGTCTGAAACCCTGATGATTCTCTCTGAATGGAATCCGGGTGACACCGTGCGTACGGTGGTCGATAATCAGGGACGCTGGAAGGCAGAGGTGCCGACCGGGCATGCCGGAGGTCCGTATACACTTGAAGTGAAAGGCGGAAACGACAGCCGGAAATTGTCGGATGTGATGTTGGGTGAAGTCTGGCTGTGCAGCGGACAGTCGAACATGGAATGGTCGGCCGATATGGGAATCATGAACGGCGAGCAGGAAGTGAAACAAGCTGCCTGTCCGTCCGTACGTATCTTCCATAACCCCAAGCAGGGAGCCGATACACCTCAGACCGACTGTCGCACGAAGTGGGAGGTGGCTACTCCCGAAAGCATGCGCAAGACCAGTGCCACTGCGTATTTCTTTGCCCGCTACCTGACCGAACATCTGAAAGTGCCCGTAGGCATTTTAGTATCCGCCTGGGGAGGTACGCCGGCAGAGGTATGGACACCGGCCGACATCGTGGAGAAAGACGAGATACTTTCAAAGAATAAATTGAAAGACTATCCCTGGTGGCCGATAAAGCCGGGTGTATTGTACAATCAGATGATTCATCCGCTGGTGCCTTATCAGATTGCCGGATGCATCTGGTATCAGGGAGAAAGCAACCACGAAAACGCACCTTCGTATGCCCGTCTGGTATCCAAGATGGTGGAGGCGTGGCGAAAAGATTTCGGATGGGACTTTCCGTTCTATTACGTGCAGATTGCGCCTCATACGTACGGAGCGAAGAACAACACCCCGGCTTTGTTGCGTGAGCAGCAGGAACTCATGTTAGGACAGGTAAAGAATACTGCCATGATTAATATTTCCGATTTGGTTGAGAATGTAAAAGACATTCATCCGCGTAACAAGCGGGCCATTGGAGAACGTCTGGCCTGTCTGGCTATGGACAAAGTCTACGGACAGTTCACAGGTGCTTACGAGAGTCCGCGCCTGGCATCTGCCGAACTTCAGAAAGGAAAGATTGTGGTGAATCTTGAAGGAAACTTCTCCACTTTGCAATCGACTACTCCCCATATCACGGGACTGGTGCTGACAGACGGCAAAGGAGATACGCTTACCGTGAAGGCAAAAATTAAGGGGAAACAAATCATACTGCCTGTAAGAAAGCTGAATCCTCCTTACCGGGTTTCCTATTGCTTTGATGAAGCAACCATCGGCAGCTTGCGCACAGAGGCCGGTATGCCCGTATTGCCATTCTGTACGAAACCCATCGAAAAACAATGAACTCTATCCAGAAGAACAAGAATATGAGAATGAAATTCAGACGTTTAGGAGTTATATTAAGTCTTTGTCTGCTGGCCGGAACATCCGTTCAGGCATCCTGGTTTAAGGAGAAAGATTTGATACAGACCGGAGTATATTATTATCCCGAACATTGGGATGAATCACAGTGGGAACGCGATTTCAAGCGCATGCACGAACTGGGTTTTGAGTTTACCCATTTCGCTGAGTTTGCCTGGGCGCAGCTGGAGCCGGAAGAAGGACGGTTTGATTTTGCCTGGCTCGACAAGGCCATCGGATTGGCTGCAAAGTACGATTTGAAAGTCGTGCTGTGTACATCTACGGCTACTCCTCCCGTATGGCTTAGCCGGAAGTATCCGGAAATTCTGCTTCGTCAGGAAAACGGCATCGTGCTGGATCATGGTGCCCGCCAGCATGCTTCCTTTGCTTCGCCCTTATATCGGAAATTGGCTTTCCGGATGATTGAGCAGTTAGCCAGACGATACGGACATGATGCACGCGTGGTAGGATGGCAGCTTGACAATGAACCGGCTGTCCAGTTTGATTATAATCCGGCTGCGGAAGAAGGTTTCCGTACCTACCTCCGGAATAAATACCAGACAATTACCCAACTGAATCAGGCATGGGGAACCGCTTTTTGGAGTCAGGTGTATGCTTCGTTTGATGAAATCACTTTGCCGAAGACTACCCAGGTCTTTATGAACCATCATCAGATTCTTGACTACCGTCGTTTTGCGGCCAGTCAGACCAACGACTTCCTGAATGAGCAGTGCCTTCTTATCAAGAAATATGCGAAAGACCAGTGGGTAACTACCAATTACATCCCCAACTATGAAGAGGGACACATCGGCGGCAGTCCCGATCTGGACTTTGTAAGTTATACGCGTTACATGGTGTATGGCGACAATGAAGGAATCGGACGCCGGGGATACCGGGTAGGTAATCCGTTGCGCATTGCCTGGGCAAATGACTTTTTCCGTCCGGTAAAAGGCGTGTATGGCGTGATGGAGTTGCAGCCGGGGCAGGTCAACTGGGGTGGCATCAATCCTCAGCCGCTTCCCGGTGCGGTACGCCTGTGGCTATGGAGCGTTTTCGCCGGTGGAAGTGACTTTGTGTGTACCTATCGTTACCGTCAGCCGCTGTATGGCACCGAGCAATATCATTATGGCATTGTCGGGACCGACGGAGTGACCGTCACTCCGGGCGGGCGGGAGTATGAGCAGTTCATTCAGGAAATAAAGATGCTGCGCCAGTCGGTGCAACCTCGCGACAAACAGCCAAAAGAATATGTGGCCCGGAAAACAGCCATCCTGTTCAACCACGAGAATAGCTGGAGCATCGATCGCCAGAAACAGACTTATTTGTGGAATACGCTCGGTCATATCGATAAATATTACCGTACCCTGAAATCCTTCGGTGCACCGGTCGATTTCATTACAGAGAAAGCAGACCTGTCAGATTATCCGGTGGTGATTGTGCCTGCTTACCAGATGGCCGACAACATGCTGGTGGACAAATGGAAATCGTATGTAGAAAACGGAGGAAATCTGGTGGTAACCTGCCGCACGGCACAGAAAGACCGCTGCGGACGTTTGCCGGAGGCCCCCTTCGGCTCTGTATTGGCTCCGCTGACAGGCAATGAAATAGAATTCTACGACCTGCTTCTCCCTTCAGACCCCGGTATCCTGCAGATGGATGGAAAGGAATACACCTGGAACAGTTGGGGCGAAATCATAAAACCGGCAGCCGATGCACAGGTGTGGTGTACTTACAGCCGTGAGTTTTATGAAGGAAAAGCTGCCGTGACGTTTAAAAAGTTAGGTAAGGGAACTGTGACATATGTAGGTGTGGACAGCAAAGACGGGCAACTGGAAAAAGAGATTCTGAAGAAACTGTATGCACAGCTCGGTATTCCGTGTATGGATCTGCCTTACGGGGTGACATTGGAATATCGCAATGGGATGGGCATCGTGCTGAACTATTCAGACCGTCCTTATACGTTCGACGTGCCCGAAGGCAGCCGTATTCTGGTGGGTAGTGCAGAAATCCCCACGGCAGGCGTTTTGGTGTTTTCAATAGGTAACAAATAAAGAAAAAGAACAATGAAACAGTTATTATCCGTCATATTGAGTCTGTGTGCCTGTGTGCAGTTGTATGCCCAGGTATGGACCTTAAAAGAGAAAGAACCGGCCGCACCCGGCACATGGTGGTGCTTCCGCAATACAGTGACACTGGACGAACAGCCCCGTTCACTGGAACTGCGTCTGGCTGCCGATACGAAATACTGGCTTTGGGTAAACGGCGAGCTGCAAGTGTCGGAAGGAGGATTGAAACGCGGTCCGAACCCTTCGGACACCTATTGCGATGTGATAACTTCACTTCCCGCCTTGCGTGCGGGCGAGAATACCGTAGCTTTGCTGGTGTGGTACTTTGGAAAAGATGGTTTCAGTCATCGCAATTCCCCTACGGCAGGCATCAGTTTCTCCCTTTCTTGCAACGGTAAGGAGGTGGAACCCGATGCAAAATGGCGGGTGAAAAAGCATCCGGCCTATTATGTGCCGCAGGGCGAACAGCCCAACTATCGTCTGGCAGAGTCAAACATCGGGTTCGATGCAGTGAAAGACATCCCTTTCATGTCGCCCGATTATGATGACAAGAAGTGGAAGAAAGCCACGGAAATATCACTGGAAAAAGCTGGATGGAATCAGCTGGTAGACCGCCCCATTCCGTTCTGGAAAGACTATGGGCTGAAGCCTTATGCGAAGACAGAGATGCAGGGCGATACGTTGCTGCGGGCTTACCTGCCTTACAATGCACAGATTACTCCTTACATCCGCCTGAAAGCACCGGCAGGCAAGTGCATCCGTATCCGTACGGACAATTACCGGGGAGGTTCGGCCACCAACGTATTTGCCGAGTATCGCACATGTGAAGGAGAACAGACGTTCGAATGCAAGGGCTGGATGAACGGTCACTATGTGCAGTATGAACTTCCGGAAGGCGTGGAAGTGCTCGATGTGAAGTACCGTGAAACGGGCTACGACACCTCCTTTGCCGGCAGCTTCTCTTGCGATGACCCGATGCTCACCCGCTTGTGGGACAAGTCGCAGCGTACGCTCTACATCACCATGCGCGACACTTATATGGACTGTCCCGACCGTGAGCGTGCCCAGTGGTGGGGCGACGTGGTGAACGAGTTGGGCGAAGCTTTCTATGCCCTCGACGAAAAGGCTCATTTGCTCACCCGCAAAGGAATTCGTGAACTGATGGGATGGCAGCGGGCCGACAGCACCATCTTTGCACCCGTTCCGGCTGGAAACTACAAGGACGAACTGCCCATGCAGATGCTGGCCAGTGTGAGCCATTACGGTTTCTGGACCTACTACATGGGTACGGGCGACCGGCAGACCATTGCCGATGTGCTTCCACGGGTAAAGAAATACATCCACGTGTGGAAAACGGATGCCCAAGGCCTGGTGATACCCCGTTCCGGCGGATGGACCTGGGGCGACTGGGGAGAAAACAAGGACATGACCCTGCTGTTCAACCTCTGGTATGTGATTGCCTTGAAGGGATACGAAGAAATGAACCAGTTGGCTGGCGAGGCAGAAGAAGCTGCCTGGGCACGCACCACCGCCGACAAGCTGCGTAAAGAGTTCCACCGTACGTTCTGGAACGGAAAATACTACGTCTCTCCGGGCTATCAGGGCAAACCCGATGACCGTGCGCAAGCACTGGCCGTCGTATCCGGAGTCTTGCCCAAAGAACTGTATCCGGTGATTCGTCCTTTCTTCTCCACCTGGTATCACGCCAGTCCGTATATGGAGAAATATGTGCTCGAAGCTCTTTGCACGATGGGCTATTATCAGGACGCCCTGAACCGCATGAAGCTGCGTTATCGCGCCATGATAGAAAGTCCGCTGACCACACTGTGGGAAGGCTGGGGCATCGGCAGTGAAGGTTTCGGAGGCGGTACCTACAATCACGCCTGGAGCGGTGGTCCGCTGACCATCCTTTCACAATACATCGCTGGCATTGAAACGCTGGAACCGGCTTTCCGTACGTTCCGCGTAGCACCTCATCCGGCACATTTGAACTTCATCCGCACCCAGGTACCGTTGTCGGGCGGTCGTCGCATCGTATTTGAAATGGACAAGTCGGCTCACGGTGGAACCATGTATCTGCGGGTGCCGGAAGGAACTTCCGCACAGGTGGTGCTTCCTGCCGAATTCCAGCGCTGGAGTGTGAACGGCGAACCGAAAAACGAACGTCAGCTGACGCTGGCTGCCGGAGAATGGCATTTTGAAATGAGCGAGAAATAGTTTTGTTTTTGATTATCCAAATGGAAAGGCCGGGAGTCGGGAGACTTTCGGCTTTTTTGCGTTTAGGCGGAGAGTTAATCGGAAAGGTTAGGGGAGCCTTGTAAACTTTTTAAGGAGCCGAAGGATAAAATGATAAAGTAAGCCCGGAGAAACTTGAATGAACCTGGGCCATTTCTTAAAAATATAGTTAAATTTACCTCGACACGTACGTGACGAGGTCTTGACACGTTCGTGCTGATGTCTCGACACGTACGTGCGGAGAGGTTGACACGTTCGTGTTGAGGTATTTTTGTAGGTTCGTTGTTTATTTATTACCAAAAGTAAATAGTATTAGTCGTAAGCAATATTCCTAAATCTGATTTTATCGTTAAAAGGGTTCCTGATTTGAAATAATGGGGGAGTATTGAATATTTATGTTTCAACAAATATGACAAGCTGTGGTTTGGAGTATTCGAGACATTTTTGCTGTTTTTAAAGCTACTTGTTGATAATTCTCCTTTCAAGTTAGGATATATGTGGTATTGATTCTTTGAATGCACAAATTACTAATAGTTATATAGTTGTCAAAAAGATTCTGGTTGCAATATGTTGTTTCATATATTATCACTATATTTGTATTGGATACCAATAGTGTGACTTATAATGGAAAATTTAAATAGAATAAAAGTCGTATTAGTAGAACAAAACAAAACGGGAAAGTGGTTGGCTGAACGGCTTGGAAAAGATCGTTCCACCGTTTCTAAATGGTGCTCAAATAAGATTCAACCTGATTTAGCGACCTTATCTAAAATTGCAGGATTGCTAAATGTAGATATTAGAGAATTATTAAATAAAAGTATGTAAAAGTATGGCAAAAAGAAATATAGATAAGGCAAAAGAAGCGAAGAAGGATGAATTTTATACCCAGCTTGATGATATTAATAATGAACTGAAACATTATCGCGAACATTTTCGTGGTAAAACAGTATTATGCAATTGTGATGACCCGCGAGTAAGTAACTTTTTTACCTATTTCGCATATAACTTCGAGTTCCTTGGTTTGAAGAAACTGATTACAACATGTTATAAGAACCAGAATATGGATTTATTCAGTCAAAATCAAAGTGAGAAGGCTGTATATCTAATCTATGAAGGAGATAAGAATGGAAATCATACTCCTGATGCAAATGAAATAGGCGTAATGCCACTGAAAGGAGATGGTGACTTCCGGAGTAAGGAGTGTATAGAATTACTTAAAGAAGCAGACATCGTAGTTACCAATCCTCCATTCTCATTATTTAGGGAATATGTTGCTCAATTGATTGAATATGACAAGAAATTTTTGATTATAGGACATCAAAATGCACTATCTTATAAAGAGATTTTTCCTTTAATTCGTGATAACAAAATATGGCTAGGATATGGTTTTAAAGGTGGAGCTGGACATTTTATTTCTAAATACGAAGATACAGCAACAGCAAGTAATCATAAAGAAGGAATGATAAGGGTTTCAGGTGTCAACTGGTTTACTAATATGGATATAAAAAAACGACACGAAGAACTGATTTTATATAAAAGATATTCTTCTGAACAATATCCTAAATATGAAAACTATGATGCCATAAATGTCAATAAAACTGAAGATATACCATGTGATTATGAAGGAATAATGGGAGTACCTATTACATTTATGGATAAATATAATCCTGATCAGTTTGAAATAATTGGTTTAGGTATTGCAAATTTAGGATTGTCTATAGGTGTACAACCATATAAGCCTGAACATAAAAAATATCGTAAAGAAATTCAAAAGCGAGGAGCAGTAGATGGAGATTTATATATGATGAATGATGATGAGGTTGTTGTTCCATATGCTCGCATTTTAATAAGAAGAAAAAAATAAAAGCCATGAAAGCCGAAGAAATAATAGAACTATTCCAACAATTTGAATCCATTGCCAATGAATACGAAGGAGTGGAATGCTGGAGCGCAAGAGAACTCTCTACCTTATTGGGTTATGCCCAATGGCGTAACTTCGAGAATATCATAGAGAAAGCAAAGACAGCATGTGAAAATGCAGGCCAAGAAACAACTTATCATTTTGCTGACGTCAGCAAAATGATAGAACTGGCAAAAGGTGCTCATCGTGAGGTTAATGACTATATGTTGACACGATACGCATGTTACTTGATTGCACAAAATGGAGATCCCCGCAAGCCACAGGTCGCATTTGCACAAAACTATTTTGCCGTACAGACACGCCGAGCAGAACTTGTGCAAAAAAGAATCTTGGAGCATGAACGTGTAGTAGCACGTAATAAATTAGCTGAAACAGAAAATCGTTTATCAGGCATCCTTTATGAGCGCGGGGTAGACAACAAAGGCTTTGGTATTATTCGTTCTAAAGGAGACAAGGCATTATTTCATTTAGACACAGCATTGTTAAAGCGTAGGTTAGGTGCTCCTGACAACCGACCATTGGCAGACTTTCTCCCAACAATTAGTATTAAAGCAAAAGACTTTGCTGCAGAAATGACTTCAGTGAATGTGCAACAGAAAGATTTGCACGGTCAAGAACAAATAACCCGTGAGCATGTAGACAACAATGCAGCTGTTAGGAATATGCTACTTCAACGTGGAATTGTTCCGGAACAGTTGCCGCCGGTAGAGGGCGTAAAAAAGGTGGAACGACGATTAAAATCTGAGGAAAAATCCTTGACTAAAAAACAAGGCACAAATAAAACTTCAAAGACACAAAAAGAGTAAACTATGAAGATAGAACTTAAAAACATAAAAATTAGCGATTTGATTGACGGTTATGTCAATGATCCGGATACAGGGGTTAAAGGTTATCATGGAAAGTTAGATATACGCCCGCCCTATCAACGTGAGTTCCGTTATGACGAGAAGCAACAACAGGCTGTAATAGATACTATACTTAAAGGTTTTCCCCTCAATATAATGTATTGGAGTGTGGATGATAACAGTAATTTTGAAATGATTGACGGACAGCAACGTACTCTTTCTATCTGCGGATTCTATACCCATGACTTCAATATAATTGACCCTACTAGAGGCACACTGTATTTTTCAACACTCACTTCTGAAGAAAAAGAAAAATTCCTCAATTATGAGTTAACGGTCTATTTTTGTGAAGGGACAGATAAAGAAAAACTGGATTGGTTTCGTGTAATTAACATTGCTGGAGAAAAACTTCTTGACCAAGAATTATTAAATGCAGTTTATTCTGGACCTTTTGTAACTGATGCACGCAGGTATTTTTCAAAAAATGGCTGTCCGGCATACAAAACCGGGGCGGATTTTCTAAGTGGTAATGCAATAGAACAAGCATATTTAAGCACAATCTTAAAATGGGCAGCTCGGCATGATGGCGTAGAAAGTATAGATAAATATATGGCTTTACATCAGTTTGAACCAAATGCCAATAAACTTTGGGGATACTTTTCTTCAATCATCACATGGATACGTTCCACATTCGTTAAGTACCGTCGTGAAATGAAAGGTTTGGACTGGGGCGAAATGTTCGACAAATATGGTGATGGTGTCTATGATACCGTTGCGTTGGAAAAACAAATTCATGATTTGATGGAAGATGATGAAATCATGAAAAAATCCGGTATTTACCGTTATGTCCTGAGCGGTGATTTACGTGATTTAAGTTTCCGCACATTTGATAAAAAACAGAAACGTGAAGCCTACGAACGTCAGAAAGGTATTTGTGTACATTGTGGTAAACACTTTGAGCTGGAGGAAATGGAAGCTGATCATATCACACCATGGAAAGAAGGTGGTACTACTGTGGCTGAGAATTGCCAGATGCTTTGTAAGAATTGTAATAGAATAAAAGGAGGAAAATAAATATGGGAGAATGGTCAAAAAAAATTGGTGAATATGGAGAGGATGTAGTAGAAAAATTCCTCTCCATTATTGGTTGGCATGAACCTGTTAAAGGTATAACTATACCATGTTCTATGCAAAATGGAGAACATAAAAACGATAGGGGAGAAAGTGTTAAAACACACGGTATTGATTTTATGTACTCATACATGAACCCACTCATTGATAATCAATTGAATAATGTAATCATTTCTTCTAAGTATTCAATGAAGAAATATCCCAATAGTCCCACGCAAAAATTTAAGTGGTTTATGACGGATTTAATTAATACAATGCAATGCTTTGGCTGTTCAGGGAAGAAAACAGAAATCTCGGAACAATATTCTTGCAGTTCTATTAATGATATCGGGGTATTGTTTTGGCTGAATGGGGCAAAAGATAGTAATGATGACTTAATTAGTTCTATTTCTTCCGCTAGGATAGATATTGAATGTAATAATCCAATCTATATTGTTGATAATAGACATATCGTTTTTATTTTTGAGCTGATGAAATACATCAAATCATTACAAAACTATAACTATTCATTTTATTACCCTTCAACTGGTCTAAACATAAATCCGGTAACTCGAAAGAATACGGGTGATTTTCTGCCAGTTGAGTATATAAACTCATCGTTAATTCCATTTAAATTAGAGAATAAAAATAATCCAAATGAAACCATACTATTTATTGGTACAATCGAAGATTTCGAAAAAGATTCTTTCATGCGCTTAATGGGATTAGCTAAAGACCTTTCTACTAACTTAGCGGGTCAAGTAATTATAGGATTCCCTGATTACAAAGAATTACTACATGGAGAAATCGTGAGAATATCAAAATTGGGATTCCAAGATACTAATTATACTAAGACTGTAAAAGTTGTGAACTTTCTTAATCCAATAGACACATTAGAATAATGAATACCCTTCACAAAGACATAAACAAAATAATTCCTTTTGGAGAGTTCCTTAGAGGATTTATTAATCAGAGATATATAACTACTGCTGATTTAGCTCAAATATTACGTGAACGAGGAATTTTTGTTCTTAATCAAGAAAAAGACATTATGATTCCTATAATGCAAAATCTTTTATTGTCACCTACTGAGTTTGATAAAGTACGATTTTCTTTTTCAGAAAAAGAGGACAAGGAAAAAAAATTTTCAAGAGAGATAATCTGGAATTCAGATGTCCAAATATATGATAACAATTTTTTACCTATACCACTTGATGAATTTATAAAAAGGCGATTACCTACATGCAAATTAAGTCGGCCTGTATCATTTAAAATAATGGATAATAATCCTAATCATATTATTGCAACTTTTGAAATAGAAAGGCATGATATGAACAAATCATGGTATGAACAAACGAATATTTTCCATGGAAGCATTGAGTTCATAAACTATAATGGGAAAGGGCATGTTAGAATAACTCATACGGCCCCTGAGACTAAAGAATTAGCTGAAGAGATCTTAAAAATTCAAGTTAATAGGTATAAAGAAAAAGGGATAATACCTCCAACAGCTGAACCTAAAAAAATTATTTTTTCAGAATTTACAAATGAAAATAGATTCGTATTTTTTTATCGTCTCACAAATCATTTAGAAAATGAGACCTTTGTATGTAAAGATATAAAAGATATTTCTATTAAGCCTGAAGAAAACAGTACACTTCCAGAAGGTATTTCATGGATGAATAGAATGAAGAAAATTTTAATTTCAGGTGAATCATTAGATAAGACTTTTTTTATGAAAGAAAAATCATATCACTCATCTTTAATCTTATGGAATATAAATGCTACTTTTTTATTTGATTATAAAGGCGAAAAAGGAACAATTTGTATTTGTCTAGGATTCCCAGATTATAATAAAAAAGCACAAAATGCAGAATTTGAAATTACAATACATTCTCTGAATTGCAATAATAAATTGTCTCCTCGGAATAAGAAGAAGCTTGAATCACAATTACTTTCTGAAATGGATAAGCAAAAATCTAAAGTATATAGTAATTTCATTGAATATCTTAAGAATCAAACGAAATGAAAGTTTCATATTTAGATATAAAAGTAGAGTCTATTTGTTTGCATAAAGTTGGTAATAAAATAGCCGATGAAGGTATTAAGTTATCAAAAAAACATTTAATAGTGCAAGATGATATCAAAAATATCCTTCTTAAATATTTTATGAACTCTTTTCGTTTTAATGAATTGTATACATTCTATCATGATTGTGACCTTTCATTAAACGAAGTTTATTACTATTGTTCAAAAATTTTTGTTACAAAAGAATGTATGTATGAGCAATCTATAAATCTCGCAAAGCATCTATATAATAATAGCACACATCCTAAAATCAAGATGGGAGAGTTTTATGTTGTCTATTTTAAAGATTGCGTTATAGATGAACAATTTGTAGATGCAATAGGTCTTTTTAAATCTGAAAACAAAGATACATTTTTAAAGATATATCCTAAAGATGATGATTTTGAAATAGAAAGCGAAACTGGTATTAATATTAATAGATTAGACAAAGGTTGCTTAATCTTTAATACTCAGAAAGAAAATGGTTATATCGTTGCAGTTGTAGATAATACCAATAAAGGAACAGAAGCTCAATATTGGATTAATGATTTTCTTCATGTACGACAAAGAAAAGATAATTTCAATCAGACTCAAAACATGCTTTCTCTATGCAAAAGTTTTGTCTCTCAATTGCCTGGCGAAAATGGCAAAGTAGAAAAGGCAACATATATGAATAGAAGTGTTGAAGCGTTGAAGGAGGAGTCTGTTAATATAAATACTTTTGCAGAACGAGTTTTTGAAACGCCTAAGTTAGTTTCTGAATTTAAGCAATATAAAAAAAACTATCAAAGGGAGCGTGACATAGAAATTGATGACACCTTTGAAACTGAATCGGCTGCAATAAAACGTAGGGCTACAGGTACAATGACAACGATCAAGTTGGACCGGAATTTTGATATAAACATTCATGGTGGAGAGCAATATATAGTTAGAGGTTATGATGAAGAAAGAAAAATGTATTATTATCAATTATTCTTCAAAGAAGAAAAGTAAATATGATGAATACAGAGTCTCAAAACATAGAATTCAAAGAAAGTTGGCGAGATGATTATCTGAAGTGGATATGCGGTTTTGCCAACGCACAAGGTGGTGACTTGTGAAGTTTGTGGTGTGCATGATGCAAAGAAACTAATGGAGGATATACCTAATAAGGTACGCGATATGCTCGGAATTCTGGTTGATGTTAATCTGAAAGAGAAAGACGATAAGCAATATATAGAAATTATTACAGAGGCATATCCTTATCCAATTAGCTTTCGTGGCAAGTACTACCAACGGAGCGGAGCTACCAATCAGGAGTTGAAAGGTGCTGCGCTTGACCGTTTTATGCTTCGTAAGCAGGGAAAGACATGGGATGGTGTTCCTGTTCCATATTTGAAAGAGGAAGAGTTGGATAATGCCACGTTTGATTTGTTTCGCAAATATGCCAAACGAAGTGGACGTATGGAGGAGGCAGACTTGATGGATGACAATCATGGCTTGTTGGAGAAATTACGACTTTATGAAGGCAATTATCTGAAACGGGCAGCAGCTTTGCTCTTCCATCCCGACCCGGAATGATATGTAACCGGAGCGTTTGTAAAGGCGGGTTTCTTTCGTGAAGGTATGAACTTGGTGTATCATGATGAAGTTCATGGTAATCTGTTTCAACAAATTGCGAAACTGATGGATTTGCTGTGTACTAAGTATATGAAAGCCGTCATTACTTTCGAGGGTATACAGCGTATAGAAACATTGCCTATACCGAGGGAAGCACTACGCGAAGCCTTGCATCAATAAAGATTATGCAGAGCCATCTCCCATACAAATTCGCGTATATGAGAATAAAATGGAAATAGTGAATGGAGGTGTGTTGCCGGATGGTTGGACTGTAGAGACTTTGCTGTCTTCGCATCGTAGTTTTCCTTACAATCCAGATATTGCTAATGCGTTCTTTCGTTCTGGAGAGATTGAAGCATGGGGGCGTGGTATTGAGCGTATCATAACAGCTTGCAAAAATGATGGCTTTTCTACTCCTGAGTTTCGTTGTGATGCTTCGGGCATCTGGACGATATTCAAATATGAGTATCCGGAAAGAGCAACTACCCAAAAGACTGCCCAAAAGACTGCCCAAAAGACTGCCCAAAAGATTGGGCTAAACTTGACGGAACAACAGAGGGCTATACTATCTTTCCTAAAAGAATATCCAGGGGCAACTCGAAAGGAGATCAGTGAAAATCTTCTTAACATCACTGAGGATGGTGTAAAGTATAATCTTTCACGCCTTCAGGAACTTGGATTATTGAAACGTGTGGGAGGTCGAAAACAAGGTTATTGGCAAATTTTAGAATAGGATAATCAAAGAAATTCAAAAGGCTATTCGACGAAACCGCCAAGTTATGGCACTATGTTTCTGTAGCCCTTTATCAAGAATTTATGAATGAATTGAAACAGAAAAGAAACGAATCAGGAGATTAATAATCCATCTTATCCAATTTTACCGTAACTTTGCCGCGCATTTTGAAGAAGGTAAAAAGATGGATAACAGTGTGACTAAAAAACGTGCCCAAAGCAATGAGATAGATATGCTGAACGGGCCGTTGTTCAAGAAAATTTTGCTGTTTGCCCTTCCGTTGGCAGCCAGCAGTTTGTTACAGGAACTTTTTAATTCGGTGGATGTGGCAGTAGTGGGCCACTTCGTAGGAAGCAGGGCCCTGGCAGCCGTGGGAAGTAATGCGCCGGTTATCGGGTTATTGATAAACCTGTTTATGGGTGTTTCCATGGGAGCCTGTGCCATTATTTCCAATCACATCGGGCAGCAGGACGACAGGAGCATACGCAATGCCATCAGTACGGTGCAGTTGGTGGCACTTCTCAGCGGATTCTTTTTGCTGGTGTTGGGGCAGGTGGCTGCCCGGCCGATTCTGACATGGATGGGTACTCCGCCGGATGTATTGGATGAGGCGGTGACTTACCTGCGTATTTATTTCCTGGGAATGCCTTTTATCATGGCATTTAATTTCGGTGCTGCTATTTTGCGAAGTATGGGCGATACGCGGCGTCCGCTGTATATTCTGGTCATGGCCGGTGTGGTCAATACCTTGCTGAACCTGCTGTTCGTGATAGGCTTCGGCATGGGAGTGGCAGGAGTGGCTGTAGCTACGGGCATAGCCAATGCGGTCAGTGCCACTTTAATCATTCGTTTGCTGCGTAAGGAGAAAGAACCTTTCCGGTTGCATTTCGACAAGATGAAGATTCACGGGGTGGAGTTGAGCCGTATGCTGCGCATCGGAGTGCCGGCTGGAGTGCAGGGCATGATTTTCTCCATTTCGAATGTGGTGGTGCAGTCGTCTATCAACAGCTACGGAGCCGATGCGATTGCTGGTTCGTCGGCTGCGCTCAACTTTGAGTATTATTGCTATTTCATTATTCAGGGATTTAACGGGGCAGCCATCAGCTTCATTGCCCAGAACTATGGGGCCGGAAGAATGGACCGGGTGCATCGGGTGTTCTGGATTTGCATGGGCTCAAGTCTGGCTTTCTGTGCAGCCTTCAACTGGCTTTTTGCCTGGCAGGATGATTTCTTCTTAGGCTTCTTTTCGGATGTGCCGATGGTGCATCATTTCGGGGCTATCCGTATGCACATTGTGCTGGCTTGTCAGTTTATTGCCAGCAGTTACGAGATTGCCGGTTCGTCGTTGCGCGGGATGGGAAAGTCGCTGACTCCGGCTGTGCTCACGGTGTTTGGAACCTGCCTGTTGCGTATTGTCTGGGTGTATGGGGTATCGCCGGTGTGGAGAGGATACGATGTGCTGATGATGGTGTACCCGGTGTCGTGGGTGGTTACCGGATTGCTGGTGCTTACGGCTTACTGGTTGTTTATCCGGAAAAAGAGATTGGCTTTGAACTAAAAAGAAATAGCCCCAGTTTACGCTGGGGCTATTTGCTATACTAAAGGATGAGTGTGTTTCTTATTCCCACTCGATGGTGGCTGGCGGTTTTGACGAGATATCATAGCAAACGCGGTTCACGCCTTTTACTTTGTTGATAATGTCGTTCGAAATCTTGGCCATGAATTCGTAGGGCAGGTGAGCCCAGTCGGCTGTCATGGCATCGGTACTTGTTACCGCACGCAGTGCTACAGCGCGTTCGTAGGTACGTTCGTCGCCCATAACTCCTACGCTCTGTACCGGCAACAGGATTACGCCGGCCTGCCATACCTGATGGTACAGGGAAGTTTCGTTACCGTTTTCATCTTTCACCTTCCAGTCGCGCAAGCCCTGGATAAAGATGTCGTCAGCATCCTGCAGGATACGTACTTTTTCACGAGTGATGTCGCCCAAGATACGTACAGCCAAGCCCGGACCCGGGAACGGATGACGGGTAATCAGGTGCTCAGGCATACCTAGTTCGCGACCTACGCGGCGTACTTCATCTTTGAACAGCAGACGCAAAGGTTCGCAGAGTTTCAGGTTCATCTTTTCCGGCAGACCACCTACGTTGTGGTGACTCTTGATAACGGTACCGGTGATAGACAATGACTCGATGCAGTCAGGATAGATAGTACCCTGTGCCAGCCATTTCACATCCTGAATCTTATGTGCTTCTTCATCGAATACGTCGATAAAGCCTTTACCGATAATCTTACGTTTGCGTTCGGGTTCGGTTACACCTGCCAGTTCTGAGAAGAACTTTTCGCTGGCGTCTACGCCGATTACGTTCAGACCAAGGCATTCATAGTCGTGCAATACGTTCTTGAATTCGTTCTTGCGAAGCATTCCGTGGTCTACGAAGATACAGGTCAGGTTCTTTCCGATGGCTTTGTTCAGCAATACGGCTGCTACTGATGAGTCAACGCCACCGCTCAGTCCTAACACTACCTTGTCGTCGCCAAGCTGTTGCTTCAGTTCGGCTACTGTGGTTTCAATGAAAGAAGCGGCACTCCAGTCCTGCTTTCCGCCACAGATGTCTACTACGAAGTTCTTCAGCAGCAAAGTTCCGTCTTCGCTGTGGAACACTTCCGGATGGAACTGTACGCCCCAGAGCTTTTCGTTCTTTGCCTGGTAAGCGGCGATGGCTACTTTGTCGGTAGAAGCGATGATTTCAAAGTTGTCGGGGATGGCAGTGATGGTGTCACCGTGGCTCATCCATACCTGAGAGTGTTCGCGGATGCCTTTCAGCAGCGGGTTCTGGTGGTCGAAAGTTGCCAGGTGTGCACGTCCGTATTCGCGGGTGTTAGCCGGCTCTACCTTTCCTCCGTTGGTGTACGACATGAACTGTGCACCATAGCAGATACCCAGGATAGGATATTTTCCGCGGATGTTGGTTAAATCAACTTTGAAAGCCTTCTCATCATACACTGAGAAAGGACTTCCCGACAAGATTACGCCGATAACCGACGGGTCATCGTGTGGAAACTTGTTGTAAGGAACAATTTCGCAATACATGTTCAGCTCGCGCACACGGCGGCCGATAAGCTGCGTGGTTTGTGAACCGAAGTCAAGAATAATAATTTTTTCCTGCATATTGTGTGTGATGTAAAATGTAATCTATGCGTGCAAAGGTACGCATATTTTTCCTAAATCCGATGTGGCCTTTGATTTTATTTGAGGCCGAAACCTGTCATTTGGAGCTTTGAAAGCCTTATGGTATGCTTTTTTTAAGTTTTATATGTAAATAAGTAAGGAATAAATTTGTACTTTTGTCGCCGTATGAGCAGAATTTTGGCAATAGATTATGGCAGAAAACGCACCGGAATTGCAGTGACCGATCCGATGCAGATTATAGCGAACGGACTGACTACCGTGCCGACACATGAACTGATGGATTTTTTACTGAAGTATGTGGCGCAGGAAAAGGTGGAGCGCATCGTGGTGGGGCATCCCAAGCAGATGAACAATGAGGACTCCGAAAACATGAAGTATATCAAACCGTTTGTGGCGCAGCTGAAGAAGAAGTTGCCGGACATGCCGGTGGAACTGGTGGACGAACGGTTTACTTCTGTGCTGGCACATCAGGCGATGCTTGACGGCGGACTGAAGAAAAAGGCGCGTCAGGACAAGGCGCTGGTGGACGAAATCAGTGCTACGATTATTCTGCAATCTTATTTGGAATCGGGAAGAATGTAACTTAATAAATTTTTGAATAATATGATTTTACCTATTTATGTATACGGGCAGCCTGTATTGCGTCAGGAGGCTCAAGATATTACGCCAGATTATCCGGGCTTGAAAGAGCTGATTACAAATATGTTTGAAACGATGGACCGTGCCGACGGGGTGGGACTGGCTGCTCCTCAGATCGGGCTTCCTATCCGTGTGGTAGTGGTGAACCTGGACGTGCTGTCGGATGATATGCCGGAGTTCAAGGATTTCAAGCGTACGTACATCAATCCGCATATTCTGGAAACAGGCGGTGAACTGGTTTCGATGGAAGAAGGCTGTCTGAGCTTGCCGGGTATCCACGAAAGTGTGAAGCGTCCGGACAAGATTCACGTGACTTACCTGGATGAAAACATGCAGCCGCACGATGAGTGGGTGGAAGGCTATCTGGCCCGTGTGATGCAGCATGAATTCGACCACCTGGATGGTACCATGTTTATCGATCATTTGTCGGCTTTGCGCAAACAGATGATTCGTGGCAAACTGAACGGTATGGTGAATGGTAAAGCTCGTTGCTCTTATAAAGTGAAAACAGTGAAATGATCAAAAGAATCCTATACATATTATATATAGGTATGTTTTTCCCGGTGGTTGCCCTGTCGCAGATTAATACGGACAGGGTTATGACCATCGGGAAAAATGCACTTTATTTTGAGGATTATGTCCTCTCTATCCAGTATTTCAATCAGGTAATCGGGGCGAAACCGTATCTGGCTGAACCGTATTTTTATCGTGGACTGGCCAAGATGAACCTGGATGATTATCAGGGGGCGGAGGCCGACTGTTCGCAGGCGCTGGAACGCAATCCTTTTGTGGTGAATGCGTATCAGATTCGCGGTATTTCACGTATCCGCCAGCAGAATTATCAGGGGGCTATTCAGGATTACCGCAAGGCCCTGAAGATGGATCCGGAGAATATCAGTCTGTGGCATAACCTGGCTTTGTGCCGGATGCACGAGGAGGAATATGCGCAGGCACGTGCGGATTTGGATACGTTGATTCGTATCTCTCCGCGTTATACGGATGCGTACCTGATGCGAACGGAGGTGTCGTTGAAACAGAAGGATACGCTGCAAGCCATGACGGATGCGGACAAGGCTATCGAGATGGACCGCTATAATCCGGATACGTGGTCGTCGCGCGGTATGCTGTTCTTGCAACGCGGAAAGTATAAGGATGCGGAAACGGACTTGACGGAAGCGATTCGTCTGTCGGTGCGTAATGCGGGCGTGTATATCAACCGTGCACTGGCAAGATACCATCAGAATAACCTGAGAGGGGCGATGTCGGATTATGACCTGGCACTGGATGTGGACCGGAATAATTTTATCGGACACTATAACCGTGGTTTGCTGCGTGCACAGGTTGGGGATGACAACCGCGCGATTGAGGATTTCGACTTTGTGCTCAAGATGGAGCCGGACAACCTGATGGCCCGTTTCAACCGGGGCTTGCTGCGCGACCGCACGGGTGATTATCCCGGAGCTATCGAGGACTATTCGGCGGTGCTGGAAGAATATCCCAACTTCTTGGCTGGATACCAGTATCGTGCGCAGGCCAGAAGAAAGGTGGGCGACCTGAAAGGGGCGGATGCCGACGAATTTAAGGTGCTGAAAGCGCAGATTGAAGCGCAGAACGGTACGAAAAAGCAGACGGCTTCGAACGACAAAACGCGTAAGAAATCGGATAAGAACGTGGAAAATTACCGCAAGATTGTGGTGGCCGACAATGATTCGGAAGACGACCGTTATAAGACGGATTACCGTGGAAGGGTGCAGGACAAGAATGTGACGATTTTGCCACAGCCGATGTTTGCCCTGAATTACTACGAGCGTCCGGAAGAGGTGAAGCGTCAGGTCAATTATTATAAAGGTATTGACGACCTGAATGCACGCAGGGTGCTTCCGCATCGTCTGCTGATTACGAACAACGAGGCTTCGTTGTCGGAAGAGCAGGTGAAGCAGCATTTCGCTTCTATCGACGAGCGGACGGCTGCTATTGTGAAGGAACCGGGTAATGTGTTGCATTATTATGCCCGTGCACTTGATTTCTATCTGGTGCAGGACTTTGACAATGCGTTGAAGGATCTGGATGAGGCTATCCGTTGTGACTCTACGTTCTTCCCAGCTTATTTCAGTCGCGCGCTGATTTACTACAAACAGTTGGAATACCGCAAGCGCGACCGGAAGTTTGAAGTGGAAACGGTAGAGGAACAGAACTTGCAGGTGCGTTCGTTTGACTATAATAAGGTGCGCGAAGATTTGGACCGTGTGATTGAACTGGCTCCTGACTTTGTTTATGCATATTATAACCGAGGTAATATCTTAGCGGTGATGAAGGACTATCGGGCTGCACTGGTAGATTACAACAAGGCCGTTGAGCTGGATCCTCGTTTCGCGGATGCCTATTACAATCGCGGACTGACGAATATCTTCTTGGGTAACAACCGTCAGGGTATTCAGGATTTGAGTAAGGCGGGTGAACTGGGAATATTCTCGGCCTACAATATTATCAAACGATTTACGACAATAGAGGAGAAATAATTGGATGCAATATTTTTCTTTAACTAAAAAGTTTATATTTTTGCGTCTCAATAATAGATTAATACAAAAAGACTATGGTTAAGATAACTTTTCCTGACGGCTCCGTTCGCGAGTATAACGAAGGAGTTACTGGTCTGCAGATTGCAGAAAGCATCAGTTCCCGTCTGGCACAGGATGTATTGGCTTGTGGGGTGAACGGTGAAACTGTGGATTTGAATCGTCCTATCAACGAAGATGCAAACTTCGTTCTTTATAAATGGGAAGACGAACAAGGAAAGCATGCCTTCTGGCATACAAGTGCACACTTGCTGGCTGAGGCATTGCAGGAATTGTATCCGGGCATTCAGTTCGGTATCGGTCCGGCTATCGAAAACGGATTCTATTATGACGTAGATCCGGGTGAGGCTGTGATTAAGGAAGGTGACCTGCCTGCCATTGAAAAGAAAATGGCTGAACTGGCTGCCAAGAAGGAAGAACTGGTTCGCCAGAGCATTTCAAAGGAAGATGCCTTGAAAATGTTCGGTGACAGAGGTGAAACTTACAAGTGTGAGCTGATTTCTGAATTGGAAGACGGTCACATCAGTACATATACTCAGGGTGCGTTTACCGACCTTTGCCGTGGTCCGCACTTGTTGTCTACTGCTCCGATTAAGGCTATCAAGCTGCTGTCAGTAGCTGGTGCTTACTGGAGAGGTCAGGAAGACCGCAAGCAGATGACACGTATCTATGGTATCACTTTCCCGAAAAAGAAAATGCTGGATGAATATCTGGTAATGCTGGAAGAAGCCAAGAAACGTGACCACCGTAAGATTGGTAAGGAAATGGATTTGTTCATGTTCTCGGATACTGTCGGTAAGGGACTTCCGATGTGGTTGCCGAAAGGTACTGCCTTGCGTATCCGTCTGCAGGACTTCCTCCGTCGTATCCAGGCACGTTACGATTATCAGGAAGTAATGTGTCCGCCTATCGGTAACAAACTGCTGTATGTGACTTCAGGTCACTACGCAAAATATGGTAAAGACGCATTCCAGCCTATCCATACTCCGGAAGAAGGCGAAGAATACTTCTTGAAGCCGATGAACTGTCCGCATCACTGTATGATTTACAAGAACTCTCCGCGTTCTTATCGTGACCTGCCGTTGCGTATCGCTGAATTCGGTACGGTATGTCGTTACGAACAGAGTGGTGAGCTGCACGGATTGACTCGTGTACGTAGCTTTACACAGGATGATGCGCACATCTTCTGCCGTCCTGACCAGGTGAAAGATGAATTCCTCCGTGTGATGGATATCATCTCTATCGTATTCACTTCTATGGGTCTGGAAAACTTTGAAGCTCAGATTTCTCTGCGTGACAAGGAAAACCGCGAAAAATACATCGGTAGCGATGAAAACTGGGAAAAGGCAGAACAGGCTATCGTGGAAGCTTGCGAAGAAAAGGGCTTGAAGGCGAAAGTGGAATACGGTGAAGCTGCATTCTACGGCCCGAAACTGGACTTCATGGTGAAGGATGCCATCGGTCGTCGCTGGCAGCTGGGTACCATTCAGGTGGACTACAACTTGCCGGAACGCTTCCAGTTGGAATACATGGGCTCAGATAACCAGAAACATCGTCCGGTAATGATTCACCGTGCTCCGTTCGGTTCAATGGAACGTTTCGTGGCTGTGCTGATTGAACACACTGCCGGCAAGTTCCCGTTGTGGTTGACTCCGGATCAGGTGGCTATCCTGCCTATCTCTGAGAAATTCAATGACTATGCTGATAAGGTACGCATGGAATTGAAAAAGTATGACGTACGTGCATTGGTAGATGACCGCAACGAAAAGATTGGCCGTAAGATTCGTGACAACGAAATGAAACGTATCCCTTACATGCTGATTGTGGGCGAAAAAGAAGCCGAAAATGGTGAAGTTGCCGTACGTAAGCAGGGTGAAGGAGACAAAGGAACCATGAAAATCGAAGAATTTGCAAAAAATATTGCAGAAGAAGTTCATAATATGATAAATAAATGGTAAATTTGCAGCCGTTTGCTGACAGAATCAAAATTCTGCGGCAAACGGACTTTAAAATAAATAATTTATAAATTCAAAAAACAAACAGGAAGACACTATTTTTAATGAAAAATGACACGTTAAAAGGGCAACACCGAATCAACGAACAGATTCGCGCCAAAGAAGTACGTATTGTGGGAGATGATATTGAATCGGCGGTATATCCGATTGCGCAGGCTTTGAAACTTGCGGAAGAACATGAAGCCGACCTGGTCGAAATTTCACCTAACGCAGTTCCTCCAGTTTGTCGAATTATAGATTATTCTAAATTCCTCTATCAGCTGAAAAAACGCGCAAAGGAACAGAAGGCTAAACAGGTGAAGGTAAACGTGAAGGAAATCCGTTTCGGACCTCAGACCGACGAACACGATTACAACTTCAAACTGAAACATGCCATCGGTTTCTTGCAGGATGGAGATAAGGTAAAAGCATACGTGTTCTTTAAAGGACGTTCCATTTTGTTCAAGGAACAGGGAGAAGTGCTCTTGCTCCGTTTCGCTAACGACTTGGAAGACTATGCAAAGGTAGAGCAGATGCCGTTGCTCGAAGGAAAGAGAATGACCATATCATTGTCTCCGAAAAAACCGGGAGCTCCGAAGAAGGCTGCAAAACCAGAACCTGCGAAGGTGGTTGAAACCAAAGAATAAAGAAAAGAAAGTGCGTAACGCGCCGGTATAGTGCGTTACCATGTGAATAATAATAATTAAAATTTTAACAAGATGCCAAAGATCAAGACTAACTCCGGTGCTAAAAAAAGATTCGCTCTTACCGGAACAGGTAAAATCAAAAGAAAGCACGCTTTTCACAGTCACATTTTGACTAAGAAGACTAAAAAGCAGAAAAGAAACCTTTGCCACATGGGCTTAGTTGACAATGCTAACTTAGCTCAGGTAAAAGAACTTCTTTGCATGAAGTAATCTTAACAAAAGCGTAAAAACGTATCATTTTAAATTATTAACCGAATGCATTAGCCTCAAGTCCGATTGAGAATATATCGGCGCTATCATTCAAAAAAGAATTAAAACTATGCCAAGATCAGTAAATCACGTTGCTTCTAGAGCAAGAAGAAAGAAAATTTTAGGTTTAACCAGAGGTTATTTTGGTGCAAGAAAGAACGTTTGGACCGTTGCTAAGAATACTTGGGAAAAAGGTCTGACTTATGCATACCGTGACCGTAAGAACAAAAAACGTAACTTCCGCGCATTGTGGATCCAGCGTATCAACGCAGCTGCTCGTCTGGAAGGTATGTCTTACTCTAAGTTGATGGGTGCATTGCACAAAGCAGGTATTGAAATCAACCGTAAGGTGTTGGCTGACTTAGCTATGAACCACCCTGAAGCATTCAAGGCTGTGGTTGCTAAAGCTAAAGCTGCTTAATCTCACCGGAGACGGAGACAATGTATAAAGGATGCCCTAAAATGGCATCCTTTTTTTGTGCATTATTTTTGTATATTCAAATATTTGTCGTATATTTGTCATAGAAAAATTGAAGCCGTACTTGCAGAATCGGGAAACTCATCAAATCTAAAGAAATACCGAGACAAGCTTCTACTTCCAATGGCGGGCCACGCCTTCGGGTAGCATTTATGCCGGTGGATTACAAAGGAGGGGAGCACTCAAAACCTGTCATTCGGAGTTTCGTCACGCCTCGGGTACGGCTTCTCCTTTTTCATAAAAGCGAAGAATCTTGGGTTTAGTGAGTCAAGGTTCTTCGTTTTTTTATGAGTTTACTTTTGGAACATTGTTTACTTAGATAATATAGAACTATGAGGAAGCACATTTTAATGTCGTTGTGTGCCGGCTCTCTTTTGTTGGGAGCTTGTGCAGGAAAAGGTGAGCAGAAAATGAGTGTGTCACAAGAACCGGATACTTTGTTGATGCTGGTGGGCAGTTATGCAAGTGCCGATCAGGAAGGGATAAAGACGTATCGCTTCAATCAGGAGACGGGAGAGGCTGTGCTGGCCAGTACGTTGTCTGGGATTGAGAATCCGTCGTTTCTAGTGCCGACGGAAGACGGTACGCATGTGTATTCCGTGGGAGAGACGGAAAAAGGGTTTACGGCTAATGCGTTGGCATTGGATACGTTGACTGCGGGGCTGACGTTGCTGAACAGCCAGTCTACGGGTGGAGCTTCACCGTGTTATATTACGGTGAGTCCGGATGGCAAGTTCGTGTTGACCGCCAATTACATGGGAGCGAATATTACGGTTTTCCCTCGTCTGGCGGATGGAAAGTTAGGAGAGGGGCATGTCATTTCCTTCCAGGGAAAAGGAGCCGATAAGGAACGGCAGGAGCAGCCTCACTTGCACTGCGTGTATTTCACTCCCGACGGGAAGTTGCTTTTGGCAAACGATTTGGGACTGGATCGTATTCACGCTTTTCCAGTAAAACAAACTCCAGGAACGAAAGGAACGGATTTATTGGATGAAGCGGCTGCATTTGATATTGAGTTGGCTCCAGGTTCAGGTCCGCGTCATACTTGTTTTGACAAGCAGGGAAAACATGCGTATCTGTTGACGGAACTGTCTGGCGAAGTAGTGGTGTGGACGTACGATGGAAAGACCCTGACACAGCAACAAGTCATCAAGGCAGACACGGTGGGCGCGAAAGGTAGTGCGGATATTCATCTGTCGCCCGATGGAAAATTCCTGTACGCTTCCAACCGCCTGCAGGCAGATGGCGTAGCCATTTTCAAGGTTTCTCCTTCCGATGGTACACTGACTAAGGTGGGTTATCAGTTGACTGGCATTCATCCGCGTAATTTCACGATTACACCGAACGGCAAGTATTTGTTAGTAGCTTGTCGGGATACTAACGAGATTCAGGTATTTGCGCGTGATACGGAAACCGGTCTTTTGCAGGATACTGGCAAGACTATCCATACCGATAAACCGGTCTGTTTGCAATGGGTTGTGAAATAAGTAATTGAAACATATATTTATACGGCGGGGAAAGAGAGGCGGAAACAGCTTCCTTTCCCCGCTGTGCTTTGTACGCTGATTTGTCCCCCGTGCAGGCTGATAATCTGTTTACAGAGGGTAAGGCCGATACCGGAACCGTTGTTCTTAGTGGTGAAGAAAGGCACGAAGATACGTTCCGTCACTTCCGGCAGCATACCTTCTCCGTTATCGCTGATTTCGAAAATGAGTTCCTGGGCATGGGTTTCTACCTGGATGCGGATGTCCGGATGAGAGCGATGGGCACATGCTTCACGGGCATTCTTCAGCAGGTTGATAAATACCTGCTCCATCTGTGTGCGGTCGGCATACCAGGTGAGCTGGGAAGACGGGCATTTATACTGCACTTCCAGTTCCGGATAAAGCCGTTGCAGGTCGGAAAGGAACTGTTCCAGTGGGATTTCCGTCTTCATCGGGGCCGAGATGCGGGTCAGTTTCCGGTAATTCTCTACGAACTCCAGCAAGCCTTTTCCCCGTCGGTAGATGACTTGTAGCCCTTGCTGTATGTAGGTATGCGTACGTGCATCGTCAGGGTGTTCCTGGCTTCGTTCATTCAATGTATCTGCCAGAGAGATAATCGGGGTGATGGAATTCATGATTTCATGCGTCAGGACGCGTATCAGTTTCTGCCAGGCTTCCATTTCTTTGTATTCCAATGCGCCGTGGATGTTTTTCAAACTTATCAGGCGGCAGGTTCGCCCTTGCAGCTGGATGTGAGTGACCGACAGGGAGAGGTCGAAAGTGGCGTTCCCTTTTTGCAGGTGTGCTACCTGCTGGTTTTCCTGAATGGCCGTGCTGATTTCTTCGGGCAGATGGGGGCAGTGTCCCAATAGTTCGCGGGCCGCCTTGTTCATCCATTCCATCCGGTTGCTTCGGTCGGTGACGAGTACGGCCGTATCTACCTTGTTCAGCAGCATTTCATAGTATTGATGCTTCACCTCCTCATCTACTATACGGGTGCGCAGGTTCTTCAGGGCCTGTGAAAGGTCTTCAGCTAACTTCTGCATCTGCGGGTCGGCAAACGGTGCGCAAACCCGCTGTCCCAGGTCATTCTGTTTCATGCACTCCACGAGCCGGTACATGGTTTCAGTCTGCCGGATTTGTATGCGGTACAGGCTGTAACAGATGCCAATGAGCAACAGTCCGCAGATGATGGTACAGAACCACAGTCCATGCAGCATGGCTAAAACACCTGCGGCAATCAGACCTGTCAGTCCCAAGATGTGCAATATCAGGTAGTATCCATACGTTTTCATAAGCCCCATTTTTCCAGTTTCCGATAAAGTGCAAAACGTGTAATTCCTAATAGTTCGGCAGCCTTGCTCATGTTTCCTGCGCTCACTTTCAAGGCCCGTTCGATGGCATTCTTTTCCAGTTTCTCCAAATTGAGTTCCTCCGTCAGTGCAGGCTGGTGAGTGGCGGCATTCCCTTGTGGAAACAAGAAATCATCCGGTTTCAGGAGTCCGTTTTCGCTCAGAATGACGGCACGTTCTACGGTGTGCTGCAATTCACGCACATTGCCCGGCCATTCGTACTTCAACAGCTTG
>OHAE01000156.1_pt1 | contig 62889 bp, 66 predicted proteins | sample 1577061 | NCBI WGS metagenome assembly OHAE01 (sample SAMEA3541535, study PRJEB24748) | human gut metagenome | biome: human gut; feature: human-associated habitat; material: faeces | place: China | collected 2012
AAAGCTTTTAGAGCACAGTTCAGGGACGTAAAGGATAAAGCATTCTTCTTGTACAGATTAACTAAGTTATATGCATAATAGGAAATCCATCAGGGTTTTACGTTGATCCCCCTAAAGTACTCATATCCAACAGATAACGGAGATAAAAAGAAAGAGACGAACCGTAAAAAACACGATTCGTCCCTTAGAGTACCCTTAACGGATGAAATATTGAACCTTTGGAATGATTTCTTAGAGATAGTAGATTATCTGCAATCAACACCACAAATACTTAAACTAATCGAATCATTATAGAGATTAAAGTTGGAACATTAGTCTTCATATATTATTAAAATCCCTCAAAAGGCTTTTTATGATATTAATTTAATTATTTTTGTTCTCAAATAGAATCAGTTTTTGTGACGTATGGAAAATAACCTAAAACGGACTTGTTTACTATGCAATATGCGTGAGGCTAATAAAAAAAACTCGCACATATTACCTAAATTTTTAAATGACAGACTATTTTCAGATGGGTTTATGTATGAAATAGGGAGAAATGGGACAAAACGCAAGATACAAAATTCTCCTAAAGAAGACTATATATTATGTGACCAATGTGAAAATAGACTTTCAATAGTAGAAACTTATTGTAGCAATCATTTTTTTCATACCTTTCATAAAATAAACTCTGCTGTAAAATTTCCACTAAAGAATGAAATTAGAGCTAATCATTATTCTCAATTATACAAAGAATGTCAATATCTCAATTCTAATATATTCAATCTGTTTATTATATCATTAATATGGAGAGCATCAGTATCTTCACGCAAATGGTTTTCTGAATTGAAAATCGATAATGCATTAATCGAACAGATGCGAATTGACCTAAATGAAAATCTTAAACATTCACGCAGAGAATATGACAATCAGGACAATCCAAATCACGAAATACATGATTACTATTCATACGAAATAATCTCAAAAAATTCTATTAAAAAGAATCCAGCCAGCACATTGTCTATATTCAATATAAAAGAAGATGTTATCATGCTAAATCTTGTTGATTTTAGTATCTTCTTTTTTATGAATGAGAAATCAAGCGAAGAATTTCGTCCCATCTTGAATAAGAAAAGTTCAGATATTATAAAAGTTTGTATTGCCAATGACGAATTTTGGGAAAAGATACACTATGAATATATAAAAAGAATTATGTAATACTTTCGACTATTTTAGAAAGAGTACTTTCGACAGTACACAACACAAACCAGTCAACTAATTATTATAGAATAACTTATCATGAAGACACATGTTTTCATTTTTTTAGCAAGTACAGTAATAAAGATACAAAAATCAACGACATCAGACAAGCCACACATAACAAACTAATTAACAAGAACTTGACATGTAACCCCACACTCAAAAAATAGCATTTTAGTAAGTGTGATAAAGACCTAACTGTTAGCCATCCATCAAAAATTTCCCAGATATTTTTTGAAATTTCAGCCTATTAGACTTTACTTTCCTACTAAACCATATATTTATATATGTATAAAACAAATAAACTATGGATAATAACAACTATAAAAGACAGTATCGACAACTGAATGATATAACCAAACAAAAGATTAGCCAAAGTCTAAGAGGCAGAACAAAATCAGCCACTCACACCCAAGCTATATCTAACGGACTGAAAAAGTACTGGGCAACAGTACCCAACCAACCCAATAATAATGAAAATAAAAATGAAGAACATGAATAAGATATACGGATTAAATTTAGATGCGTTGAGGCTCTGTTACGAAGTGACAGAACCCAACAATATCAATATCATAAAAGACAAAGAGATTGGAGAAGAAATTGATTTTCTGTATTTCTATCTAAGACGAATAGAAGGAAAACACTTCAAATTCGTTTATGAAATACGTTATAATGACATGGGAAAAGATAAATTGTTCGGAGAATTACGTTTAGGCATCAATGACAATAAGGAAGAAAGCAATACTCACCAAAACGGATATACAAAAGCATGGATTAGTATTTCCAATCGTGTATTATACAGCGATGAGATATACTTTTTAGATTTTATTGAAGACAATTTAGGCTTAGAATTACACAATATAACAACCATAGACCTGTGCCTTGATATGTCAATCGACATAGCCCGATTGATACGGAAGCTTATCCGAAACCCACAAATAACAACGCTTCTAAATGGAAAAAGAATCACCAATCGCAAAGAAGACCGCCCCGAAATCATATATACTTTCAGTGGGAATATGGATAAAGATAAATACTTAACCGTCAACATTAAACAGAAAAAAGCAATAAAAGATAAGAGCAAAGGTAGCACCCTTATAGCATACAACAAGAAAGCTGAAATAATCAATAGCTCGGATAAAACGTACATAGATAACTACTATAACAATCCGTCAAAATTGCACCGTTTAGAAGTTCATCTAAACAATGAAGAAATCAAAGATTATATAGTGAAAACCAAGTATGAATTATCATTTTACTCTTTAGTTGATAAAAAATTCTTATCAAAACTGTTTGGCTACACATTAAACAGTCTCATCAGGTTTGAAAAAGACGGAAAACCAATAGATTGGACAGACCTCTTATCAGAAGGGTATAACAACCACCCCTGCCAAGGGCAATTTTCTATGGATAACTAATTCAAATACAGAGAAAAAACTCTTCTAAAAAACGTAGTTCAGGAAAACAATATAGTGAGAAAAATGTACATCAAAATTATAGATATAAATAACACTCTTATTTTTATTATTTATCCCAATTCAACAAAGCATTACTTCGGATATGCGGAGTGCGGAATTAGAAATAGCAATTACATATATTCCACTCCGCACCTCCGCACTTCCGCATATAAAATAATATTCAAAAACATAGCGAAAAACATAAGAGTGAAAGTATATATATTTATCGCCATGACACAAAGACAATATTATACTAATAATCAATAATTTAACATCAAATCTAATATTCACTTCCAAGATTTGTGAATATAAATTAGAAAACTAGCCAATCCCTATTCTTCATTTCTTAATGGTGCATCAGGCAAAAAATCTTTAGGAGAGCAACTAAAAACTTTAGCCAACTCATTTAAATGATTGAGATTATATTTCGCTCTCCGTTTAGGATTCTCAATATCTGCAATAAAACTTGGAGAAAGATTCATGTAGTCTGCCAATTCTACTTGTGACCACTTTCTTTCCATCCTCATTGCCTTTACCTTTCGTATTACAAATTCTTCTATATTAGTCATATATACTATATTATTAAATTAGTAAAGGAAAGATTATTGCAGAAATATTTTGAGCGTACATGTACGTGTGTTATATTTGCACTCTCAATTTAATAACGAATATTCAACTTTAAAAAAAGAAAAATTATGGAAAAAGCAATTAAGCTATTTTTAGGAATAGCATTATGTTTAATTATTAGCAGTTGTTCTTCTGATGATGAAAATAAAGCAGAAGAAAAAATTCCGCAGACCGTTTTTACTGTTAATGGCATGGAGTACAAAACGGAAGTAAAAGAAACAATTTTACAAAAAGAGAATGAATGTACAATCGTTGCATCAAATTCGATTGGAGAGAAATTAAAGTTTTGGCTTGACATTGAAAATAGACATGTTCTTACTGCGTACGATATTGAGAATATAATAGGGCAAGAATTACGTATTGAAGATGAAAATAACGCAAGAAGAATAACTATCAACTTTGATAAGGATAAAGATTTCAAGGAAACACTATGTAGATATAATAGTGGTAAAATGATATGCAGTGGATGGACTAGGTTTTCCATTACAATATCATTTGAAAATTTTACTTTCACTAGGACTGAGTTAAATTACGACAATACGAAAACATATACCCAATACATAATAAATGGTAAGATTACCTTAAATAGGACAGTTTTAATGTAGTTCATAATTAAAGTAATATTAAGGCTACTTAGATGAATAAAATAATCCCTATACTTATTTTATTACTAATACCATTCTCCTTAGCCCACACCACCCCACGAAAAAAGGTAGGTATCGTCTTAAGTGGCGGTGGGGCTAAAGGGGTTGCGCATATTGGAGTAATAAAGGCTCTTGAAGAATTAAATATACCTATTGATTATATTGCAGGAACAAGCATCGGAGCTATTATTGGCGGATTATATTCTATAGGTTATACATCCGAACAATTAGAAACAATAGTAAAACAAACAGATTGGATAAATTTGCTTACTGATAAAGTTTCACGCGAAAAAATTCCTTTTCCATTTAAATCCAATGATAGCAAATACCTTGTATCATTTCCATTCAACAATAGTGAGAAGAATGGAGGCATAATAAAAGGGAAGAATATATCACAGTTATTACATCAACTTACAGAAGGTTATCAAAATGTAACTAATTTTGATAGCCTTCCAATTCCTTTTGCATGTATTGCCACAGATATGGTAAGAAACCAAAAAGAGGTCATTCGCTTTGGCAAACTTTCAGAGGCAATGCGAGCTAGTATGGCTGTTCTCATTGTTTTTTCACCAATATATTCAGGACAGAAAGTTTTAATTGACGGAGGATTTAAAGATAATCTGCCAATTGATGTTGTTAAAGCTATGGGAGCAGATATTATTATCGGTATTGATGTACAATCTGAATTATCAGATGCAGACAACTTGCATTCGATTACAGGAATAGCCAACCAGCTTATGCTAATGATTTGTCAATCATCGCTTGACGAAAGTACTAAGGATATAGATGCTTATATAAAAGTTGATGTAGAAAACTATAATGCTGCAAGTTTTACAAAAGCCGCAATAGACACTCTTATTATAAGAGGAAAAAATGCCGCAAAAGCCAATTACAATACATTATTATCAATCAAGAATAGGATAGGCATAGTAAATAATAAAAGATATAATAAAGCCCAATTACCCTTGTTTTATCCGCAATATGTTCCAAGCAATGACAATCAACTAAGAATTGGACTAAGATTCGATAGCGAGGATATTGCAGCAGTGATGCTTAATATCAATTTGAATAAACATAAACTCGGGAAAGCCGAAATGGTGGTAAGAGGAGGAAAACAATCTTTCCTCAGAACCCAATATCATTTCCCTATATCAAAACCACAATGGATAACACTTTCAAATCAAATTGGTTATAATGATATATTTTTATACAGTCATGGATACAAAATATCTAATCCAACCTTTATACGGAATACTAGCAGTCTAATTTACTCTATTATACCTTCAAGAAATCTTCAAATAGAAGTTGGAACTTCATTAGATTATCATCAGTATTATAGGACATTGGTAAATGAAGATGCAACACCAATAAAACGAAATAATTTATTTCTTAATTATCACACAAAATTGAAATATGAAACTTTAAACAAAAGATATTTTCCTACTAAAGGTCTGAAAACTAATATTTCTTATACAATACATACCGATTTGCATACCAACACTGCATACTCATCACTTGCTACCCAAATCACTAAGATATTTCCAATCGCACTAAATACATTTATTATACCGACAATATACGGAAGATTTATTTTTAATGATGGTATTCCGTTTATGTACAGTAATGTCATCGGTGGAGAAGGATATAATCCACATTACGAGCAACAAATTCCTTTTTCAGGGCTGCCCCATACAGAATCCACCCTAAAATTATTGGGAAATGCACGAATCCAAATAAGACATAAATTCCATGAAAAGCAATACCTTACCTTATCAGGGAATTATGCTATCCATCAAAATCAGTTTTCTAATTTTCTTCAAGGCAAAAAAATATATGGAACAAGCATCGGATATGGTTACGATAGTCCATTGGGACCTATAGAAGGATTTATATGTTACTCCAATAGGACTAACAAACTGGGATTTTATCTTAATATCGGATTTGGATTTTAAAAAATATAGATTTAAAAACTGAGCATATCATAGGTTTCTAACAATTCTTGTGTCCGTAACCCTAAATATCTCCGTGTAGTCATTACATCTGCGTGATTAAACAATTCCGATAGTTTGATAAGAGCAAATTCCGAGTTTTCCCCAGCAGCCTCAACAACCTTACGTCCGAATGTTTTTCGCATTGAATGGGTAGAAAAATGGTCCACCTTCAATCCATATTTGCTTTTTATTGACTTGAATAACACGTTAATTCTTTGCGTACTATATACCGTTTTTTTACGACTGACAAAGCACTTCTCATTTTTATCTGTCACATTCAAAGCCGTATAACAGTCTGCAATATGCTTTTGAAAATTATTATTCACTTTGATTTCTCTGCGTTTACCCGTTTTCTTTTCGATAATAACAAAAGAATGACTGTCTAGCAACATAGACCAAGTCAAAGTTAAAAGGTCTGATATACGCAACCCGAAGAAAGAGCCACAACCAATCAACAAAGACATACGGTATTCTTTATCACGATACAACTTTCTAACCAATGATAACATTGAATCCCATTCCATGTAATCCGAAGTAACATAGCTATTTTTCAAACTCATAATATTCTTTTTTAATTGAAATCTATAGTTTTTGAATCTAACACGAACCCATTTATTATTAAAGCATTGACAATCAATTTATATTCAAAAGTTATAGAAGTGAATATTAAAATACCGCTATTAAGTTCTCCCATCGGAAGGAACGCCAACCGCATTTTTCTAAGTCGAAATACGCAGTAGTGGCATAACTTTCACGACTTTCGCCCCACCCACAAACTTTATCTTTCACAAAATCGGGATTGGTTGTACCAAATGCCACACGAACTTCACCATTGCTTTTCAAATAGGCGAATTTGACAATTTTTCCACTTTTCAATTTTTCTTTCAGTTGTTCAACCAAAACAGCTTTGGAAATCCCATCTATTTCACGTGCATTCGTGCGCACTGTAATAACTCTTGCTCTTGTGGCTGTAATACCATTTAAAATTATTGCTTGCATTTTTTTATTATTAATTGATTAATACTCTTTTAATTAGTCACCACAATAAAAATTGTTGCCTCTTCCATATCCCATTACATAAGAAAGAGTTTCTGAATCAATTCCTTTATACCAATTCTCATTTGTCTTGGCTTCTTTTCTTTCGTTGTGCGCAGCCCAACTTGCAGCAATCATAGCATCAAATCTTGCCGCTTTCTCTTCACGAACCTGAACAGCATCTTTTTCCCAACTCCAAGCCGCTCTTAGACACTCCGACCATGTGCGCCCCTTGCGTTGAAAATCATTGTTGTAAAGTCTGTGGGCATCTTTCATTACTTGTTGTTTATTATATCGTTTCATACTTCCTTCGTTTTAATTACGCTACAAATATATGTCATATATTCAATACATGCAATTTATTTACGCTAGAAATAGTTAAAGGCAATGACATATATTCATTTTATGACATACTATTCTTATTTTTGCAGTAAATATTGTATCTATCATGGAAGAAAAGGAGAAAAAGGAACGAACCGTTATTCATGTGCAAATAAACGAAGAACATCACTATTTTGGTTCCATTGCCAATATATATGAATTTTTTACCTCCGAACAAGTAGGGATAACATACGGAGCATTACGTAATTATGGATTGAACTTTGACAAACCATATCAAAATTCAAAATGTATAATACGCAAAGGCATATTGTTAGCTAAAAAGGGAAATCGGGGAAAAAAAGGATAATGTTAAAACTTTTCGCCAACTAACAATAACGAGAATTTCTATTTTTCATTTTCTCCCAAAACATTGGATAATAACCATACAATTCTATCCTCTTTTCCTTACAATCATTTTCTTTATATGACACATCCGAAAAACCGTAGTACCGCAAAACAAGTTTTCTTAATTGATTAAACTTCTTTGCAATATTTTGATTTAGAAAATTACAATGTTCTCTTAATAAAAGAATAATAGCCACTTTATCTAATTTAGAGCAAGCTTCAATATGATAATGTTCATCTATTTCATCAAGAATAGCTTCTAATTCTTTACGATTTTTATAAACAGGACATAATTTCTCCAACAATTCTTGTTTACTATTCTCTTCTATATTATTTTGCAGAATTTCAACCTTTTGGTTTGAAGTATCTGAAATTCCTATTTCCAAATCTAAATACTCTAATATACGATTAAAAAAAGTACGTAATGAAACATAAGGAGTATATTGATAAGAAAAACCAAATAAAGTTGTCATTTTATATAGCACACCATTTATACCTTCAATAGAAGATTGGACAATATCAAATAATTGTTTATGTCGTTCATCCAATCTAACATATTCGACTTTATTATAAGCCAACATCACATCTTCATTGATTATAGATATAATTTCCTGCACTATTGCTTTACAATACTCTAGCGAAGATAACCTATCAATATGAATTAGGAAATCCACTTCCGCTTCAATCAACAAATAATTACTAAACAAATCTAATGACAATAGTTTATTTTTAAGGCTATCACCTATTTCAACTATATCTCCTACTGTCAAATCTGCTTTTTCAAAAAAAGTATCGCTTTAGAAATCCTATTTATAAATAAGTATAAGTCATTAGAAAGAGAATCACTGAGTTCAAACATGTTATCATACCTTTCTATAACTCTTACATAAATTTGATATTCACCATCATATATATAACACAGTTGGCGAAGTTCATCTGTAGCCAAATATGCACTTCCAACAAGGAAAGAAGCCAATCTCGTTAATGGAGTTATGCGGAGACAACGAACATCTTTTTCTGTTAGTACTATTTCTTTTTCCAATAATTCATTGCAACTATAAAAGCCCTCATGCTTATTATGCGGAGCACTACCAATATAATATTCAAGATGGTATGTGTATTTTAACATAGTTATATCCTTTAGTATTAACACTACAAATATAGCACTGCTTAATCAAAATCCCCTATTTTTTGCCAAAAAATCCCCTCTAAAATCCCCATTTTGCAAATAATCGACTGATTTTAAGAATATTACATTTCAAATTAAAAAATAATAGTTATCAAGTCGTCCACTGACCATAACTTTGCAATGTCAAAAGGTACCAAAGACATTATGTATAACCATAAAAAAATTACGATAATGATTAATTTAAGAAATACTTTCAATGAAGACAGTTTTGAATACACCACAATGAATGATGTTATTGCCGAAGGTATGAAGCAACCAAAGCGAGAGCCACTATACAAAAACCTTTGGTACGAAAATGAACTATGTGTTTTATTTGGTGCAAGTAATTGTGGAAAGAGCATTTATGCAATGCAGATAGCCAAACATGTAGCTCAGAAACAACCGATTCTATATTTTGATTATGAATTGAACATTCAACAAATCTGTGATAGATATACAAACGAAGATGGCACAATCCCCTGCAAATTCCCTCAGAATATCTATCGCCCTAATCTTGATTTTGATATGGCTAAAAATTTCAAAGAACGCAGAGCCTACCTAAGAATGAGAATCGAAGAAGCTGTAACAAAAAAAGGAATTAAACTATTCATTATAGACAATATCACTTGTTTGCACCCCAATCTATCCAAAGCAAATGAAGCAGCTACCTTTATTCTCGAACTACGCACATTCATGAATAGCTTAGGAGCAAGTTTCTTACTACTAGGACATTCACCCAAGAAAAAAGACAATTCTCCTATTACTTTAGACAATTTAGCAGGGTCTAAGAATGTGGGAAACTTCATTGACAGTTGTTTTTGCATAGGGCAAGCAAAAACAGATGGTAACGAAAAACGATACATAAAACAGCTAAAGAACAGAAGTAGCCAAATCATATTGAACGAAGAACACGTATTGGTCTGCTCCATTGAAAAAGGAGAAGATAACTTTCTATACTTCAAGGAAGAAGGATATGCAAGAGAAAAAGATTTGATTAAAGGAACTGGTAATATTACCCCCGAAAAAGAAAAGGTATATCAACTCTACAAAGAGCATAAGAGTTACAGAAAGGTTGCCAAAATGACGGGCATCAGCGATAAGACCATAAAAAAATGGATAGATGAATATGAAGAATATTATACAAAGCAAAAAGCTATCAACGAGCAAGCAAATGGAAGCAATGAAATAGAGAGTGCGGAAATGCGGAATGCGGAATAGTAAAATGCAAAATATTGCTAATAAACAATCTGACATTCATTTACTTTTTCTCTTTATTTTAATAATAATCAATTTTGTAATGAAAACACAATATGGATGCACAGCATTTAAACATAGATACAATCAAAGAAAACCGTAACTTCAAAGGAATAACCCAAGAAGAGACCAAAGAATTAATTGATACACTATATGCTTTTTCTGTATTGAGCTATGAGGCATATACTAAAAAAAATACGCAATATGGAGAATTTTGATTTAAAAGGTTTTGCCAAAGGCAAAAAGCAACAAAAAGAACAGATAGGCGGTAATGCCATCATTTATACTCGTGTTAGTTCAAGCGAGCAAGTTGATGGGCAAAGCCTTGAAGTGCAAATTGACAAATGCAGAGAGTATGCCAAAGTACGCTCATACACTGTCGTTGGTGAATTTGGTGGCACGTATGAAAGTGCCAAAAGCGACAAAGAGCGCAAGGAGTTTAACCGTATGCTTGCTTTCATCAAACAAAGTAATAAGAAAGGCAGCAGCCAACCCGTAAAAACAGTAATAGTGTTTAGTACCTCCCGTTTCAGCAGAACGGGAAGTACAACTATCATTGAAGAAGTTGAGGCTAGAGGAGCATACGTAGTATCTGCAACCTCCAACTATGACCCACGCACTCCAGTAGGAAAGTATATGCAACTCATGGAACTTGCAAATGCAAGGTTTCAGAATGACGAAAAACGGGCAACTACCATTGAAAACAGTGTAAAAGCGTTATTAAAAGGAAGATGGATTGGAAAAGCCCCTAGAGGATATGACCAAAAAACAACCAAAAAGGAACAAATTATAACTATTAACGAAGAAGGCAAACTGATTCGGAAAGCATTTCTTTGGAAGGCAAACAACAAGTTATCCAATGAAGAAATTAGGCATAGACTGGCAGCAGAAGGTTTCCATATCTGTAAACAGAAGCTATCAGAACTATTCAAGAACCCTTTTTATTGTGGCTATATGGCACACAAATTCTTGCAGGGGGACATCATACTAGGAAATCACCCTCCATTGATACCAAAAGAAATCTTCTTGAAAGTAAATGGAGAGTTATCCAAAAATCATAGTGGGTACGAACAAAAGATAGACAAGGAATATGCCCCATTATTAGGTAGTATCAAGTGCCCATGTTGCGGAAAAAATCTATCCGCCAGCATATCAACCAAAATGCGAAAGAAATTTGGGCGTACTGATATAGGCTATTACGTTTGCAGCCGAAAAGGATGCAAGTACAACAGTTCTATTAAAAAGGTACATGAAGCCTTTGAAGAAGAAGTAAACAGGTATTCCCTATCAGACAAAGTAAGTGAACTCTTAAAAATGCAACTTACCATCACATTTGAATATATGAACCAAGAAAACAGAGAACGAGCCAAATCTATCAAAGCAAACATCAAAGCTAAAGAAAAAGAGTTGGAACAAGTAGAAACAAATTATGCACTCTGTACCGATGCGAAGAAACAAAGCATTTGCGAGAAGGTTATGACGAAATTAGAGAAAGAAGTCAGAGATTTAAAGAACGAATTTTCAAAAGTGAATACAGAAATATTGAACCTCGATAAATTCATTGATTTTGCTTTTAAAATGCGTTCTAACTTGTTTGGACTGTGGGAGTTGCAAGGATTAGAAGGAAGAAGAAGACTACAAAAACTCGTGTTTCCTGACGGATTTATTTACGACAAAAATAACGAGCATATTGAACCTAAAAGAGTGAACCAATTCTTTCTTCTAAAGTATTCATATCCAACAGGTAACGGAGATAAAAAGAAAGAGACGAACCGTGGAAAACACGATTCGTCCCTTAGAGTACTCGAAGGGGGACTTGAACCCCCACAACCGCAATGGTCAAGGGATTTTAAGTCCCTCGTGTCTACCGATTCCACCATTCGAGCATCCTGTCAAAGAAGAGCGGAAAACGAGACTCGAACTCGCGACCCTAACCTTGGCAAGGTTATGCTCTACCAACTGAGCTATTTCCGCATTTTTAACGGGTGCAAAGATAGAAAGTTTTATTGTTTCTGCAAAATATTCTACAAAATAATTTTCAATTTATTAGTTGGAAACGATAATAACATCTCCCCTCACCACAACTGAATATTTCCTCAGATATTCTTTACCTACACCTTTAGGTGCACCACCATTGTTCAAATCATACTCGGTTTTACACTTAGGACAGATAGCCGTACCCACTGCATCATTCACTAAATCTACTGCAACATTAGAATTGGATTCTACCGGGCAAGCTCTATCAAAAGCTAGAAAAACCTTTTCATTATTAAAACCGGGAAATGCAGATTGACCAACAATCAACCCCGCATATCCTAACTTATATCCATGACTATTCTTTTCTACCATTACAAATTGTCCCGGAGCATTTAAGGAAGAATAAGCAGCCTGTCTCATATCGCATTCAACTCTAAACTTCGGTACATCCGGAATACTTGACTCCATATCATCACTGCAACCAACGATAATGCATGAGAAAATGGTTAATAAAATTATAATCCTATAAAACTTCATATTCGTCATCAATCTTTTACTTGCAACAGTACATTTTCTATTGCTTGTAATTCTTCAAACGTAAAACTAAGATTATTTATTGTATGGATATTATCTTCCAACTGTTTCACAGAGCTAGCACCAACAATCACAGAAGTAACTCGTTCATCTTTCAGCACCCATGCCAAAGCCATCTGAGCGAGAGTCTGACCACGACGAGTTGCAATCTCATTCAAAAGTCTAGCCGCATTAATTTTATTATTTGTTACCTGTTCCACTTTTAAGAAACCCGAAGACTTTGCAGCACGAGAATTCTCCGGAATGCCATGCAAATACTTGTTCGTCAATAGGCCTTGCGCCAACGGAGAAAAAGCAATAAAGCCGACTCCGTATTCTGAAGCGAGACCAAGTGTTTCATCTTCCACTTTACGTACGAACATACTATACTTATCTTGATTAATCAAACATGGCACCCCATTATGTTTTAGCATTTCATAAGCAAATTTTGCCTTTTCAGGAGGATATTTAGACAATCCTACATATAGAGCTTTCCCTTGCTTTACTATATCGATCAATGCTTGCATTGTTTCCTCTACCGGCGTAACCCCATCATAACGATGACTGTAAAAGATATCAAAGTACTCCAATCCCGTACGACGCAAACTTTGATCAATGCTCGCCATGATACTTTTCCGGGAACTACCATCTCCATAGGGGCCTTCCCACATCAGATGCCCGGCTTTGGAAGAGATAATCATTTCATCCCGATATCCTGCAAAGTTATCTTTCAAGATTTTACCAAAGTTACGTTCCGCACTTCCCGGAGTCGGTCCATAGTTATTCGCTAAATCAAAATGCGTAATACCGTTATCGAATGCGCATTTAATCATATCCGTAGCCACAGTGAAGTCATCGATATCACCAAAGTTATGCCACAAACCCAAAGATATAAGAGGTAGCATCAAACCACTCTTACCGCAATACTTATACTGCATCCGATCATAACGACTATTTGCAAGAACTGAATTTTCCATGATATCCTATTTTAAGAGATTACTCTCTGCATTTAACATCCCATCGAAACCAAAGCCATCCATAACCTGCTGCATTAACAGACTAATCTTATCATTGCAAAGATTACCGATACTTCCTTCATGTGTATGCTGTACTTTTTTCTCGTGCATAAACTTTCCGGCTTCTATATCAAGTCCAACTTTCTTATAAGCATCACGGAAAGGCATACCTTCAGATGCAAGACGATTCACTTCCTCTACACTGAAAATCAAAAGATACTTATCATCATCCAAAATATGTTCATTTACTTTTATTTCATTCATGATATACGTTGTCATCCGTAAACAGTCTTTCAGTTCCTGAAAAGCAGGAAGGAATATCTCTTTTATAATCTGGAGATCGCGAAAATAACCCGAAGGTAAGTTATTGGCAATCATCATTATCTGCTGTGGAAGCGATTGTATCTTATTACACTTAGCACGAGTCAGCTCAAACACATCCGGATTCTTCTTATGTGGCATGATACTCGAACCGGTAGTACACTCATCCGGCAGTTTCACAAAGCCAAAATTCTGGCTATTAAATAAACACGCATCATAAGCTAATTTAGAAATAGTTCCAGCAATAGAGGCAAGTGCAAAAGCAACATTACGCTCCATCTTCCCACGTCCCATCTGTGCATATACTACATTATAATTCAAAGAATCGAATCCTAACAAACTTGTAGTCATAGTACGGTTTAACGGAAAAGAAGAGCCATAACCGGCAGCAGATCCCAAAGGATTACGATTGCACATCTTAAATGCAGCCTGCAAAAACATCATATCATCCACCAGACTTTCCGCATAAGCACCAAGCCACAAACCAAACGAAGAAGGCATAGCAATTTGCAAATGAGTATAACCCGGCATCAGCATCTCTTTATAACGCTCACTCTGCGAGATTAATATTTCGAAGAGCTGATTGACTGCTGCTGCTATTTCATATATTTGCGAACGGGTAAAAAGCTTCAAGTCCAACAATACCTGATCATTGCGGGAACGACCACTATGAATCTTCTTTCCCACATCCCCTAATTTACGGGTAAGCATCAACTCAACCTGTGAATGGACATCTTCTACGCCATCCTCTATCACAAATTCCCCCTTCTCTGCCGACGCATATATATTTTTAAGCTCGGCTAGTAAAAGATCAAGTTCTTCCGGTGTAAGCAGACCAATACTTTCCAACATGGTTATATGTGCCATTGAACCAAGCACATCATGTTTGGCAAGATATAAATCCATTTCACGGTCACGCCCGACAGTAAATTTCTCTATATCTTTATTTACCTGAATATTCTTTTCCCAAAGTTTTTGTGACATATTAAAATCTCCTTCGTTCTTATATATTAATAAGGAATATGCGCAAGCATTTCTGCCATTTTCTCTAACCCCTCTTGTAAAGGCTTTTGAATCATTCCTTTTATAAACGGATTTATTTCAGCTTTAATTGTCAGTTTCATCTTGCATTCCATATCGGATACAGGTACTACTTGAATCCAAAGGTTGAAAGGGAGGGGAGATTTCTCCGTTTCAAACTTCACACACTTATACGGTTCACGGTCTACAATACGCAGACAGACATTTCCTGCAGGAGCTATACTAAAGCTCAATGAATCCGAATCAAAACTCAAGTCGGACACTTTTCCTTCAGGTATCTTATCTTTCACACTTTCCAGATTTGATAAATCCGAAATCTTGTTATATACACATTCCTGGCTATAAGGTATTAACTTAACGCCACTTTCAAATTGAGTCATTCTTTTAAATATTAAAAACGCAAAAGAGCTAAGTTATGCCACACGATTTATGAAGCACACCCAGCTCAATAACAATATTTTCAGTTTAATAGTTATCTCGGTTTTATCTATGTCGTTACTTGCCGGCATCCCAATGTGCAGGATCTTGTCTCCATGTTTTCAACACCTCCACATCGTCTTCGTCAATATATCCTGTTTTCAATGCAACTTCAAGTACAGCTTCATAGTTTGTTAACGTGAGCAGATTCACCTTTGACTCCCTGAATGCCTGAACAGCAACGTCGAAACCATAAGTGAAAGAAGCAATCATTCCGATAACTTCACATCCGTCACGACGGATAGCTTCAACCGCCTTAAGACTACTACCGCCCGTAGAAACCAAATCCTCAACAACAACAACCTTCATACCCGGACGAAGTTCACCTTCAATCAGGTTTTCCAATCCATGGTCTTTCGGAGTAGAACGCACGTAAACAAACGGAAGATTCAACTCATCAGCAACCAAAGCTCCTTGTGGTATAGCTCCGGTAGCTACACCGGCAATAGCATCTACCTGCCCGAAGTTCTCCAAAATCAAACGCGCAATCTCAATCTTGACAAAATTACGTAAAGAAGGATACGAAAGAGTCTTGCGATTATCGCAATAAAAAGGAGATTTCCAGCCGGAAGCCCATGTAAAAGGATTTGCCGGTTGAAGTTTAATAGCCTTAATCTTAAGTAATTTCTCTGCGAACAGTCTCTCTAAAGTTTTCATAACGTAACTAAGTATGATAAATATGATGCAAAAATACGGAAATGCATTGAATAAGTGAAACTCAATCCAAATATTTTTTAAATAAATAATGTTAGAAGCATAAAAAAATAATAACTCACTCAGGAAAATGCATAAACCTTACGCCGCAGCCAATGTCAGGACGCTTATGCGAACACCTCGCACCTCCATGATTTTAGATGCACAGGACGCAATTGTAGCTCCCGTCGTCAGTACATCGTCAACCAGCAGAATATGTTTCCCCTGAAGTTCTGAAGAGGAAACCACAGCAAAAAGGTTTTGAACATTCTCCCATCTGCCCCATGCGCTCTTACGGGTTTGAGTCGAATTTGCCTCTACTCGCTTTATAGAATTGGTATTAACAGGAATGCCTGTAATCTTAGATATACCGGAAGCAATCCATTCGCTTTGATTATATCCTCTCTCCTTCTCCCGCTTTTTATGCAATGGCACAGGAACGATAATATCTATTTCATTAAAAAAGCCGGAAGCCAATAAATCATTCGCCACACATCTTCCCATATACTCCCCTACTTCTTTCTGCCCGTGATATTTGAGTTCAAAAAGAATTTTATCGAAGTCACTACCTTTTACATAATGAAAATAAGCCGAAGCCCGCTCTATCGGAAACTTCCCCCAGAAGCGTTTTTCCAGTTCATTATCCGCAACCAAATGATAATTCGTTTTGGGCATATTGAGCAGGCATTTCAAACAAAGACATTCCTCGCCTATGGACAAAGCATCTTCACAAACCACGCAGCATGGAGGAAAGAGCAATCGGATAAAATCCGTCAGCCAACTATTCTTCATCATCGGTACAGTTGATACAACGTTTTATCATCTCCATCTCAAATCCTCTGCCCAATGCAAAACGAATCAACTTCCCATTCAATTCATAATCGCTTTTTGCTTTTATACTTTTCTTCTTTGCTGCTATCAGCTCTTTTAAAACATCTATGTATTCCTGTTCGTCAATCTCATTCAACCAAACGTTGAAAACATCTTTGGATATCTTTTTTTGCCAAAGAGCTTGGGCTATTTTATTCTTTCCCCATTTATTATACCGGAACTTATCACTGACAAAGCAACGGCAGTAACGGTTTTCATCAATATATTTCTCTTTTAGCAGATATTGCAGAATAGATTCTTTTACTACCGGAGATACCCCCCAATTGTCTAACTTATCGGCAACCTCTGATAAACAGTGTTCTGACGACGAGCAATATGCTGCCACTTTATATAAAGCTTCCTTTTCGCTCAGTTCTTTCATTTCACAGCTTTTACAATTCTATCCTTACCTGACAGATCTTTCAACACTTCTATTTGGTGATAACCCAAGTCGGACATCATTCTATACGTATCTTCGCCAAATGCCTGATTAATTTCAAAATAAACCTTTCCGTTATCTTTTAATGCTGTTCGACCAAGGGTTGCAATCGCACGATAAAACAATAACGGATCTTCATCCGGAACAAAAAGAGCAGAAGCCGGCTCCCAGTCCAAAACATTTGCTTCCATATCCGCTTTCTCTTTCTCTGTAATATAAGGAGGATTACTTACGATGATGTCCAAACTTTCACTTTCAACAGTTGCGTGCAAAGCATCTTTACATTCAAAATTTACTTTCGCTTGTAAAGTCCGGGCATTTGCTGTCGCTATCCTCAAAGCCCCTTCGGATATATCCCAAGCATTGACCTTCGCTTTTGGCAAGTTCAAGGCCAACGATATAGCGATACAGCCACTACCGGTGCCAATATCCAAAATCGTTAAAGCCTTATTACCATTTTCTTTGATAATCAAATCTACCAGTTCTGCCGTTTCGGGGCGGGGAATCAAAGTATCTTCATTCACTTGAAAAGTCAATCCGTAAAACTGCGTACTACCTATAATATACTGTATCGGCTCCTGCTTACGCAGTCTGATGAGAATATCCTCTAACAAAGTAAGCTCTTCTTCCGATAATTTAATATTTCTACCTAGATAAATATCCAGCATATTGAGATGAAAAACATCACAAAACAGTATCTTTGTGAAAGCTTTTACCTCCGTTTCAGGATAATATCCGGACAAGGAATGCTTGATGTGCTGAATAATCTTTTGCATAGCGCAAAGGTAGAAATAAAACTTTAGAAAAGGATAATGATGACAGAAGAAGAAAAATATATAAACCGTTGTATCCAACTGGCAAGAAATGGCGAAGGGCATGTTGCCCCCAATCCTATAGTAGGTGCAGTTATCGTATATAAAGGAAGAATCATCGGAGAAGGATATCATGCGCGGTATGGCGAAGCACATGCCGAAGTCAATGCTATCCGTTCGGTCAAAGATGAATCTTTATTAAAAAACTCCACCATTTATGTAAGTCTGGAACCTTGTGCACATTATGGCAAGACACCTCCCTGTGCCAAACTCATCATAGAGAAACAAATTCCCCGTGTCGTCATCGGTTGCCAAGACCCTTTCTCCAAAGTAGCCGGGCGAGGAATACAAATGCTTCGAGAAGCCGGCGTGGAAGTAAAAGTCGGTGTAATGGAGCAAGCGTGCAAAGATCTAATAAAGAAGTTCATTTTGTTCAACACAAAGAAACGTCCTTATATCACTTTAAAATGGGCGGAATCAGCAGACGGTTATTTAGACATCAACCGCACCGATGGGAAACCGGTTATACTCTCTACCGCCCTAACTACTATGCTGGTACATAAAAAAAGAGCCGAAGCAGACGGCATTATAGTAGGAACAAGAACTGCACTATTGGACAATCCGTCATTGACCGTGCGTAATTGGTATGGCAAAAATCCGACAAGAATTGTTATCGACAAAGATTTATCCCTCCCATCAAGTTTACATCTTTTTCAAGATAATATTCCTACTCTCTGTTTTACTCAAAAGGAAGCATCAGGCAATAATGATGTAGAATATATCCAACTGGATTTCCAATCGGATATATTACCACAAATGATGACCATACTCTATAAAAAAGGCATACAAAGTATTCTGGTAGAAGGGGGTAGCATATTATTGGAATCATTTATCAAAGATAATCTTTGGGATGAAGCATATGTTGAAAAATCTGCCGTATGCTTACAGGACGGAGTAAAAGCGCCCTATATAGACAGGAAAAGCATCTGCGAAAACGAGAGACATTTCGGTGTTACCGTTTGCCATTATTGTCAATAATCAGTCTCAAGTATCGCTCAATCCATTCACCCTTACATTTGAATCGTTTAACCATGCCCATCCTGTCGTTCAACCATGGGAAGCCTGTCGTTTGCCCTAGGTGAAACGACAGGCTTCCCCACACGAAACGATTCAAACGCCTGTACTTTCATTACAAAACACGCCGTATTTATATCTCCAACTACGTGATTGGCAGACAAAATAAGAAGTTTTATCTATAATTTTATATAAAACTTATTCTGAATGTTCGATTTAGACAAAATTGTTCCTATTTTTGCAGCTTATAATAAAATAACAAGCATTTTTCAATGAAGATAAAGTTATTACCTATACTTGCAAGCCTTTTTATCGCATCGTTGACCATTACATCTTGCCTGGATAGCGACGACAAAGTTGAATATAGTAATGATGCCAATATTTACGGCTTTTCTATCAACAATATAAAGACAGTCCTTATTGAAGGCAATGATACAACGACTTTTACGATTAAGGGTTCTGACTATCGGTTTACGATAGATCAAACCGGAAAGCAAGTTTACAACACCGATTCTTTGCCTTACCTTACAGATGTAAAAAAGGTATCCATAAATATGTCACTTACAAGTTCAGCCACGGCAACTTACCAAGTAAAAGACAAGAATGGGCAAGATTCACTCTGTTATTGGGCCTCCACTGACTCTTTAGACTTCACCCACCCGATTATGTTCACGGTATATGCACCGGACAGGCTTATTTCTAAAATATATGAAATAAAAGTGAACGTGCACCAAGTAGATCCGGATTTATTGGTGTGGAGCGAAATCAAAGAAAGCGGCTTCCCTGTTACATCAGCAGCTACAAAACAAAAAGCAATATGGTTCAACAATAAAGCTTACGTATTTGTAGACAATGCTCAAGTACAGGTAACGACCTCAGAAAACGGTACTTCATGGAGCCCACTGACAGATTTTAACGGACTAACGTCAAAGGCGGACTATTCCTCCGTTATGGTCTTCAATAATAAACTGCTTATCTTAGCAGATGGCAAACTCTATTCTTCAAATAACGGAGTAGACTGGCAGGACGAAACTGTGCAGGCAACAGGTCTTATCGCCCTTGTTCAAGATAAACTAATTGGTACCTATAACGGTAAATTCATAGAAATCATACCATCATCCAATGATAGTTTTACTTCAATCGAGTTAGGAGATATACCGGAAAACTTCCCGGGAACGGATTATATATCCACAACAAAACTTCTTCCGACCAATCCTTCGATAGAACAAACAATCATGATAAGCGGTGAAGAAAATACTTCGGAAGACTTTACTCCGGTTTGGACATTCTATTCCGACACGAATAAATGGGACAACATTATCAATCCAACCGGATATAATTGTCCGAAGCTGGAAAACATAGCCATGATCAATTACAATAGTCAACTATATGTTTTTGGAGGGAAAGGTAAAGATAACGAAGGAAACGTAGATGGTTTTAAATACCTTTATTCATCAAAAGACAACGGATTAGTATGGAAACCGATAACGGAGAAAGCTATGCTGCCAACAGCACTTGCAGGTAAAAACATGCCATTCTCTTATCTGGTAGACAATTCAGATTACATTTGGATTATGCCCAGTGGAAGCGATGCTATTTGGAAAGGAAGAATAAACCGTTTAGGGTTTAAGAATGAATAAAAGTAAAGGAGAAAAATAATTTTCAGGTTAAATTAGCGTTTTGTTAATGGAATATACTAACTTATAAAAGATGTAGGTATGACATTTATTAATAAAACGCTTATTATATTTGTGCTGTTGATTTGCTCCGTTTTACAACTTCGTGCCCAACAAGACACGGAATATAAAATGGAAATAGGAGGAATGCTCGGAGGTAGTTTCTATATGGGAGATGCAAACTTTACAACTCCTTTTAAAAACATGGGAATAGCAGCCGGAGCCGTTTGGAGGTACAATTTCAATCCTCACATGGCTTTAAAAGCAGACCTTGCGATGGGAAGGATTTCAGGGAGCACTAAAAGTGCGAAAACCGTTTTCCCCGACAACCAAAAAGTTAGCTTCAAACGAAGTGTATTCGATTTAGGCGCACAGTTTGAATATAACTTTTGGGGATATAGCTGGGGAGAAAGATTCAGGGGCAACAGGCGTTTTACTCCTTATATTCTAGGAGGAATGGGATTCACCTATGCACCTGCGCCCGCAGAAGGAGTATTTACAGTAAACTTCCCAATTGGAGTGGGAGTTAAATATAAAATATCAAGACGATTGAACATCGGATGTGAATTTACGATGCGATTTAGTTTGTCTGATAAATTGGATGTAACAAACAAAGAAGGATTACAATTGAAGGATCCATACGGAATAAAAGGAAGCGGTTTCAAGAACAAGGATAGTTACTCCTTTACAACCATCTTCATAACCTATGATTTCTTCAGTAAATGCAGAGGATGCAATCCTGAAATGTAGAAAAATGAAATAATTTATAGTACGACATGCTATATAAAGAGCAATTGGATTTAAGCCGGATACCTGAGCATATAGCCATTATTATGGATGGCAACGGCAGATGGGCAAAACAACTCGGTCATGAAAGAAGCTACGGACACCAAGTCGGAGCCGAGACTGTCCATGTCATTGCGGAAGAAGCTGCCAGGTTGGGCGTTAAATATCTAACCTTATATACATTCTCTACAGAGAACTGGAGCAGACCGGCAGATGAAGTAACAGCTTTGATGAATCTCCTCATCGATTCCATCGAAGAGGAAACCTTCATGAAGAACAATATAAGCTTTCGTGTAATCGGTGAAATAGAGAAATTGCCGTTAAAAGTACAACAACGGTTAGACGAGTGTATTCTACGCACCTCTCACAATACCGGAATGTGTTTAATATTGGCTTTGAGTTATTCCTCTAAATGGGAAATAACGGAAGCTACCAAGCAAATAGCTCAAGAGGTAAAAGAAGGCAAAATCGGAATAGAAGATATTACAGATAGTTATATAGCTTCTCATTTGACGACGAGCTTTATGCCTGATCCTGATTTACTAATCCGGACAGGAGGAGAAATTCGTTTAAGCAACTATCTGTTATGGCAATGCGCCTATTCAGAACTCTATTTTTGTAATACTTTCTGGCCCGACTTCCGAGCAGAAGAGTTTTATAAAGCTATTTATGACTATCAGAAAAGAGAACGCCGCTTTGGCAAAACAAGTGAACAAATATAAATTATATAAGATGTATTATCGTTTTTCTCCCATATTATTAGCGTTTGTCTGTTTATTCGGTTTCGTGTGTTCCGTGTTTGCCCAGGAGGCAACAACAGCAGACGAAACTCCTGTTATCCTTTACTCAGGCACTCCAAAGAAATATGAGATTGGAGGAATTGAAGTAACCGGAGTTAAGAACTATGAAGACTATGTTCTTATAGGACTATCCGGATTATCTGTTGGACAGACTATTACAGTACCGGGAGATGAAATTACTCAGGCAATAAAACGTTACTGGAGACACGGACTCTTCTCCAACGTAAGTATAACGGCAACCAAGATAGAAGGCAACAAAATCTATCTGAAAATAGCATTAACCCAACGCCCCCGTATCTCACAGATCAATTATCACGGGATAAAGAAATCCGAGCGTGAAGATTTGGAAGCAAAATTGGGACTGGTTAAAGGAAACCAAATTACCCCGAATCTGATAGACCGTGCCAAAATATTAATTAAAAAACATTTTGATGATAAGGGCTTTAAGAATGCCGAGGTCAATATCGTACAGCGGGACGATGTATCTGCCGAGAATCAGGTTATTGTAGATATCTACATCGACAAAAAAGAAAAAGTTAAGGTTCATAAGATTACAATCGAGGGTAACCATGCCGTTACGGAAAAGAAACTGAAACGTGTAATGAAGAAGACCAACGAGAAAGGAAAACTCCTTAATCTCTTCCGTGCAAAGAAGTTCATTGATGAGAAATACGAAGAAGACAAGCAGCATATCATTGATAAATACAATGAATTGGGGTATCGTGATGCCCGTATCGTTGTGGATAGTGTTACCCCATTCTCAGAAAAAACCGTTGATATATATATAAAGGTAGAAGAAGGAGATAAATATTATCTAAGAAATGTGACTTGGGTAGGAAATACATTGTATCCTGCCGAAGAATTGAATTTCTGGTTACGCATGAAAAAAGGAGATGTCTACAACCAAAAACTTTTAAATCAACGTCTTTCAAGCGATGAAGATGCCATCGGAAACCAATACTACAACAATGGTTATGTATTCTACAATCTCGATCCGGTAGAAGTCAATATAGAGAATGACTCTATCGACCTTGAAATGAGAATAGTAGAAGGTCCTCAAGCAACAATTAACCGGGTGAAAATTACAGGAAACGACCGTTTGTATGAAAATGTCGTACGCCGTGAACTCCGTACACGTCCGGGTGATTTATTCAGTAAAGACGCATTGGAACGTTCTTACCGTGAAATTGCTCAAATGGGACACTTTAATCCGGAAACAATCAATCCCAAAGTAGAACCGGACCCCAACAACGGAACTGTTGATATTAATTATATTTTGGAATCAAAAGCCAATGACCAGATTGAATTCTCTCTTGGATGGGGACAAACCGGTCTTATAGGAAAAATAGCATTAAAGTTCACGAACTTCTCAATGGCTAATTTGTTCCATAAGAGTGATAACTATAGAGGTATCTTACCGCAGGGAGACGGACAAACCCTCACCGTCAGCGGACAAACGAACGGTAGATATTACCAATCTTACAGCGTTTCGTTCTTTGATCCGTGGTTTGGTGGAAAGCGTCCTAACTCATTCTCTGTGACCGGATTCTTCTCTTATCAAACAGATATTAGCGACCGTTATTATAATAGTGCTTATTATAATAATTACAACTATTTGTATAGTGGATATGGTGGTTATAATTACGGTAATTACAATAATTACGAAAACTTCCTGGACCCTGATAAATCAGTTAAAATGTATGGTTTATCTGTAGGTTGGGGTAAACGTTTAAGATGGCCGGATGATTACTTTACATTATCTGCAGAGCTGTCTTATCAGAGATATGCACTGAAGAATTGGAAATATTTCCCGGTAACAAACGGAAAATGTAACAATCTTAGCATTAACCTGACTTTAGCACGTAATTCAACGGATAACCCGATTTATCCGCGTCGTGGTTCTGATTTCTCATTGTCGGCACAGATAACTCCGCCATACTCATTATTTGATGGCAAAGATTATTCAAAATACGACTTGACCAATCAGAATGACGTAAACAAGATGCACAAATGGGTTGAATATCATAAATGGAAATTCAAATCCAAAACATATACGGCATTTACAGGGGGCAAGAAATGTCCGGTATTGATGACCCGTGTTGAATTCGGTATCGTAGGGCACTACAACAAATACAAACGTTCACCGTTTGAAACATTTGAAGTCGGCGGTGACGGTATGACAGGATATTCATCCGGATATGCTACTGAAACAATTGGTCTTCGCGGATACGAAAACGGTTCTCTAACCTATGGTAGTGGTAGCTATTCAGGACAAAGCTATGCTTATTCCCGTTTAGGATTAGAGCTTAGATATCCACTCATGCTCGAGACATCTACCAGTATTTATGTCTTGGGATTTGTTGAAGGAGGTAATGCTTGGAACCAAGTCAAGAATTTCAATCCGTTTGACATGAAACGTTCTGCCGGTGTCGGTGTCCGCATCTTCTTGCCTATGGTGGGTATGATGGGTATTGACTGGGCATACGGTTTCGACAAAGTATGGGGAAGCAAGAGCAGTGGCGGAAGTCATTTCCACTTTATCCTCGGACAAGAGTTTTAACTATAACGGAAACTTAATATAAACAATTAAAACCTGACGTTATGAAAAAAGTGATTATTTTATCAATCGTATTTCTCGCTTGCGCTTTTACTGCAAGTGCACAGAAATTTGCCTTGGTTGACATGGAGTATATCTTAAAAAATATCCCTGCTTACGAACGTGCAAACGAGCAGTTAAACCAAGTATCCAAAAGATGGCAGAGTGAAGTGGATGCAATCGCTCAAGAAGCTCAAACACTTTACAAAAACTATCAATCAGAAGCTGTATTCCTTTCTGAAGAGCAGAAGAGTAAGAAAGAAGAAGAAATAGTGGCAAAAGAAAAAGAAGCCGGAGAACTGAAACGTAAATATTTTGGTCCGGAAGGCGAGCTCTTCAAAAAGAGAGAAAGTTTGATGAAACCTATACAAGATGAGATATATAATGCTGTAAAAGATATTGCAGACAATAAAGGATACTCGGTTGTATGGGATAGAGCCTCAGCAACAAGTATGATTTATGCTTCACCTAAGATAGATATCAGCAATGATATCCTCTCAAAATTAGGATATTCAAATTAATTTCATACATTTGCACTTTATATTTAACTACGTAAAATTATTAACGAAAAATAGAATTATGCTTAAGAAGATTGCATTATTAGCTTTGCTTATCATTCCGATGAGTATTTTTGCTCAAACCTTAAAATTTGGTCACGTAAGATCATATGAAGTTATACAAATCATGCCTGAATACGAAAAGGCAATGGCAGACTTGCAAGATCTGCAAAAGAAGTATACGGACGAAATTAAAAGAGCAAACGATGAATTCAACCGTAAATACCAAGAATTCATTCAACAACAAGATTCTCTTCCAAGAAATATTGCAGAAAGAAGACAAAAAGAACTGCAAGACTTAATGGAAAGAGGTCAGCAATTCGAACAGGAAGTTCAAGAAAATATGCAAAAAGCACAACAGGATTTAACGGCCCCTATCTTTAAGAAAGTGGAAGATGCTATTATCGCTGTTGGACAAGAAGGACAATATACTTATATATTCGACCTAAGCAGAACATCTATTCCTTATGTAAATGACAAACAAAGTACTGATGTAACTACTGCTTTGAAAGCAAAGCTCGGTATTAAATAAGAACTTGATTTTATTATAAATAATAGGAAAAAGGATGATTCAAATCATCCTTTTTCTGTTTGACAAGATAACATCATGAATAAAAGGCTTCCCCAAACACCCGGTCCGATTGGAATCTTCGATTCCGGTTACGGTGGACTTACCATCCTCAACCAAATTCGTCAGCATTTGCCACAATATGATTATCTCTATTTGGGTGATAATGCACGAACCCCTTATGGAAGCCGTTCATTCGAAATAGTCTACGAATTTACACTTCAAGCAGTGAGTAAACTGTTTGAGATGGGCTGTCATTTAGTAATACTTGCTTGCAATACAGCTTCTGCCAAAGCATTGAGAAGTATTCAAATGAACAACCTTCCCGTGATGGATGCAGAACGCAGAGTTCTTGGTGTAATCCGACCTACGGTAGAATGCATCGGTTCGATAACCAAGAGCCGACATATCGGAATATTAGCTACGGCAGGAACTATAAAATCAGATTCTTATCCGCTTGAAATACATAAGCTTTTCCCGGATATAACAGTAAATGGAGAAGCCTGTCCTATGTGGGTACCATTGGTTGAAAATAATGAATACGCAGAAAATGGCGCTGACTACTTCGTACAAAAACATATTAGCAGACTACTGGAAAAAGACAAAAACATTGACACAATCATATTAGGTTGTACGCATTACCCCCTATTATTACCTAAAATAAAACAATATACCCCTAAAGAAATCACAATTGTTTCGCAAGGAGAATACGTAGCAGAAAGTTTAAGAGATTATCTTAAAAGGCATCCGGAAATGGAAGCAAAATGTACTAAAAATGCAACATGCCACTTTCTCACCACAGAAGCAGAAAACAAATTCTCAGAATCGGCATCAACCTTCCTAAATCAAACAATAAAGGTAGAACGGGTTTCTATTGAAAATAAATAAAGTAGATTCATCTATTAAAAAAGAAATCGCCGATAAAAGGAGGTGAGGTGTCTATCTATTACCAAATTCAACACAACACTTTATGCCAAATCGTAAAATGATTGTAAGTGTAGCCAAAATATAAAAAACAAACACCGCAATGATTAAAGTAATCATTGCAGTGTCCATATTTATCTATATCTGTTATACTTACTACATCAATACTTTATGTCCTTTAACCAAATAAATCCCGTGAGATAATCCACCGACCTCATTTCTTCCTGTAACAGTGTGAATACTACGTACCTTAATACCATCGACACCATAAATATTAATCACTTCAGGGATAAGTGTTTCAATAATCAACTTATCATTTTCTCTATAAATAATCAATTTATTCACCAAAGTATTTCGTACATCCGATGCGTCACTAACTCCGTCAATGCCAAGTGATGTAATCAGGGTATTGTAACTTACAGCCGTTGTGAAATATGCCCGAAAAGGATCTGTTTTAGCATTGTTTCTCTTAGTAAATGCCGAACCTTCGGAATTCAATACATAAGCACCTGTAAGAGTAGCCTCTCTCATTTCTCCTATAAATTTATATGTATTACTTGCAACAGCAGATTGGTCTGTTACGGTCACAACTGCATCCGCTGCACTAAAAGTTATAGATTTATTAATCAGATTCTGTTTATTCTGCGGAATCGATATAATATAAGGAGTATTAGCCTGTATTTCTTTTGCATACTCAAAATAAATAGCATCATTGTTTCCTGTTCCACAGAATTCTTTCAAGCATACATCTCCCGAATTATCATCATCGGAAATCAATAAAGTTAACCAAGCATTATCTGTAACATTCCGTATAGAAGTAGCGTCGAATGGCAATACGATTGTTTCCCATCCTTTCTTACCATCGCTCGCTCGCGATATTGTTCTGCTATAACTTATTTCATCAGCAACAAACTCCTTCGGGCAATAGAAATATTGATTATCCGTCAGCACAATCTTAGCCGCAGAACTTCCTAAGATAAGATTCTTTCCTTGCAAATTAGCAGGTATAGATGCTGCCGTATCCAAGAAATACAAACAATTAGGATTATCATTCGTAACAATATTATCATAAGTCAGTCCCGATAAATCAACAGCAACAGCATCATCCGGTACTATAATAGTGTTTTCCGGTTTGACAGCCTGTTTTGTTCCATCCGCCTTCCAAGTAGTCAAAGCAGGACGAGTTGTAAAACCGAGCTTAGAACCTCCTATCTGTTCCGGGGCAAAAATGTAAACATCGTATTTCTTGCCTATTGCCATGTTGTCAAACAAGAACTCACAAGTTACCGTTTCCCCACTTCCTATACTCCTGAACATTGTCGCTTGGCCTGCATTCTGATTATTGCTCCACAATAAAGCCGTAACATTATCCGCAAAAACGCTTCCTTTATTCTCCAAGGTAACATTTAATTTTATTGTATTACCATACAATACATTAGTAAACCTTTCAGTATTCAATCCTTCAACTTCACAAGATGTCACAGATATTTCCGGAGACCCGCTCGCCTCCATAATTTCTACATTTCCTTCTGCCAGGACATCTCTACCTCTATAATCAGTCGTAATCCATACATAATAAGTACCTGCTACTGACGGGGTAAAGCTTAATGAAACATCTTGAGTCGCATTGCCCGGTATAGTTACACCCATAAGACTTGTATATCTATTGGGCTTTGTATTTTGTTGACTCACCCATAGATATAAAGGTCCATAAAACTCAGCCTGTCCACTATTAGTAATATTAGCCGTAACACTCTGAGAGTAACCTGCTAACCTTACTCCTGGGAAAGCAACTGAATTAGCAGCTAAATCAGGTGAGACTACCGATAACTTCAGTTCTGTTTCCGTCACACTTGCAAGGATGTAATTAAGGCCCGATGCCTGCGCCGGACTCCATTCTTCCGCATTTGCTTCTTTGCAAATAAGCACTAATTTATACTCTCCAACAGGAAAGTTCAGACTGAATTCCCACTTATAAGGAAACCAACCTGTTCCCGGTCCAAATTCCACAGCTTCCTCTGTCCTTAATAAAGGATAAACTGTTTCTCCATCTTGAATCCCTATTCCATAACAGAAACTATAAGTGTCTGATGCCTCATTATAAAAATTATGAGTAAATGAAATATCAACGAATTTATCATTTATGGAAGAACGGGTATAGACACCATCTCCTACAAGAGCCATATCGCTTACGGTTAATCTTGGTGCTTCATCGTCAGCAACACCCGTATTCCGTTGAATGCCGATAATTGCGCCTTGAGCAAAAGAATATCCATCCGAACTGGAACTTGAGCCTATACTTGTATTATTATCAGGATTCAAAACCGATAGTTCAAAATATCCGTCAGAAGTGCCTCCCCAGCCCCAATTAATATGGAATAATCCATCACCGTCACAACCGTCGCACACAAAAGCATGGCCTCCACCACTTGACTGACCATGATAAAGCACAATACGTTTCTCTTTAAGTTCTTTATAAATCAAGTCCTTCCATTCAGACAAGGTATAATTCCCTCTATCCACATGCTTTGTTCGCGCATCATAGTCAAAATATTCTTTAAGAGCATCGGCAATATCTGCAGAAACAGCTCCTGAAGCCCTATCATAATCCATATGTATAGACACCCCACAATAATACATCAATTCAGCCACAACATTAGTTTGCACATCGGTTTCACTACCGGAATAAGTATTATTCATATTATTCCAATCCAAAACGACAGATGGCAACGATGGTATATTAATTTCCTGAGTACGAGTAGTGTATCCCGGGAGAGAAGCCGTAGCACTTTTTGGCCATTCATAGTATTTCATAACCTGTGCCATAGCTGTCGCAGCACAACCAGTTGCAGCAGCTTCCCCCGTAGACTGTAATATAGGGCACTTATTGTTATAAGGCGAGCCTTGATTCCATTTGGTTTTCACCAAAGGAGCAATTGCAGAAATCACCCCACTTGTAATGGCAGGATTAGCCTTCTGTTTTATATCTTTTTTATCCAAATATTCAATCGCATCCGCATAGCCTTGCATCCACGCACGGAAGTTATCCGGAAGATTATCCGGATCATAACTTCCACTATCCGTGTAACCCAAAACAGGAACTGTACGGTCATCCCCCGAAACAATGACAAATCCCTGATCATCATTTATATTAAAGATATAATAATAGGCATTCTCTGCTGCCTTGCTCAGTTTAGGAGCAGAATAAACCAGCTTCATACCGGAAGGGGTTTTCCGCATCATTTTTTGCTTCATGAATGAAGAAGCCTTCTCCAACGCCTCTTCTTTTGATATAGGTTCTGCAATCAAAAAGGCACTGATAAACAAGCCTATATACAAGAAAAACAATCGTTTAATCATAATATTATCTATCAAATAACAATCCATCAAGAATTTGAATATACAGCTCTATCGCTTCCTCTATTTCTTTTATCATAATGTATTCATCAGCCGTATGAGAACGGGAAGACTTACCCGGACCAATCTTTACGGAAGGGAATGACATTAATGCCTGATCTGAAAGCGTAGGAGAGCCAAAAGGTATCTTACCCAACTCTATGGCACGACGCACAAACGGATGACTTTCCTCAACACGTGACGAATTAAGTCTGAATGAGCGTGCCTGTACTTCACATTTTACATGATTCCGAATCGTTTCGTACAACTCTTCATTTGTATAAAACTCATTACTTCGTACATCAACTACAAAAGTACATTTATCTGGTATGACATTATGTTGTGTACCTGCATTGATTTGGGTAACACTCATTTTAACGGGTCCCAACAAAGAAGACTCTTTCTCAAAACGATAATTGCGAAACCAATTTATATCATCTAAGACCTTATAAATAGCGTTTTCACCCACTTCACGTGCAGCATGCCCTGCCACTCCATAGGCCGTAGCATCAAGTACCATAAGCCCTTTCTCTGCTATTGCCGGATGCATCTCGGTCGGTTCACCCACAATACCCAAATGAATAGGCGGAAGCATGGGAAGGACACTCTCTATACCATCCTTTCCGGATACTTCTTCTTCGCAAGAAGCCAGATAAATCAAATTATAACTTTGTTCTTTTGCAGACAACTCCCGGAAAGCTTGAAACAGAGACACTACGCTACCACCGGCATCATTACTGCCAAGTCCATATAGTTTTCCATTCTCTTCCTTAGCCGTAAACGGATGTTTTCTCCAACCTGTTACGGGTTTAACGGTATCAATATGGGAATTTAATAAAATAGTCGGTTTATTTAAATCAAACATAGGACTTACACACCAAATATTATTTGCTTTCCTGTTGGCTGTAATGCCTATGGATTCAATATAATTCTGCAAGAAATCGGCCACAGCCTCTTCTTCCCTGCTTACGGAAGGAATGCCTATCAATGACTTCAACAAGCTGATAGCCTCAGGCACAAGATATGTTTCACTCATTGTTTCTCTTTTTTGAATTGACAAAGATACGCATATTTCGGGAGATTTATAATCAATAATTGCAAATTAAACCCTACCTTTGCCTTTACATATAAAATTTATAATATGGCTTATCATCATTTATCTGTTCTGGTTCACCGTCAGGCAGAAAAATATGGCGAACGTATTGCCTTAAAATACAGGGATTACGAGAAATCGCAATGGATTCCTATTACTTGGAACCAATTTTCGCACACTGTAAAAATAGCAGCTAATGCTATGGTGGAACTTGGTGTAACTGAAGAAGAAAACATAGGAATATTCTCACAAAATAAGCCCGAATGTCTTTTTACGGACTTTGCTGCATTTGCAAACCGGGCTGTCACCATTCCATTATATGCAACAAGCTCACCGGCTCAAGTGCAATATATCGTAAATGACGCCGGTATCCGTTTTTTATTTGTCGGAGAACAATATCAATACGATGCGGCTTTCGGTATATTCGGCCTGTGCCACTCATTAACGCAGCTCATTATTTTTGATCGTTCCGTTCGGCTTGATCCGCGGGATATGACTTCGATTTACTTTGATGACTTCCTGAAAAAAGGAGAAGAAGAACAGCATAAAGCATTAATTGCAGAAAGGACATCACGTGCTACGGAAGACGATTTGGCAAATATCCTTTATACATCCGGTACAACAGGAGAGCCCAAAGGTGTCATGCTGCATCATTCCTGCTACCTGGAAGCATTTAAAATACATGATATACGTTTAACAAAAATGTCAGATCAGGATGTTTCCATGAACTTCCTGCCAATGACGCACGTATTTGAGAAAGCGTGGGTATATCTTTGTGTTCATAAAGGGGTACAGGTCTGTATAAATCTCCGTCCTGCCGATATTCAAACGACCATTAAAGAAATCCGCCCAACTTTAATGTGCAGTGTTCCCCGTTTCTGGGAGAAAGTATATGCAGGAGTACAGGAGAAAATAGCGGAAACAACCGGACTGAAAAAGAAACTAATGCTGGATGCAATCCGAATCGGTAGAATTCATAATATAGATTATTTGCGTGTAGGTAGAACTCCTCCGTTAAGTATTCAAATCCGTTATAAATTCTACGAAAAGACCATATACAATCTTCTGAAAAAGACGATCGGGATTGAAAATGGCAACTTCTTCCCAACAGCAGGTGCGGCTGTGCCGGATGAGATTTGTGAATTTGTTCATTCCGTTGGCATTGATATGCTTGTGGGATACGGTCTGACCGAATCTACAGCTACCGTTTCTTGTACTTCACAAACAGGTTATACCATTGGTTCCGTAGGACAGCCTATGCCCAATGTTGAAGTGAAAATCGGAGAAAACAATGAAATTCTTCTTCGTGGGAAAACAATTACAAAAGGATATTATAAGAAAGCAGAAGCCACTGCCGAGGCGATTGATGAAGACGGTTGGTTCCACACCGGTGATGCCGGATATATGAAAGATGGAGAATTATATCTAACCGAACGTATCAAAGATTTATTCAAAACATCTAATGGAAAATATATTGCGCCACAAGCCATTGAGACTAAGTTGGTTATTGACCGTTATATAGACCAAATTGCAATCATCGCCGATCAACGTAAGTTTGTATCTGCGCTGATAGTACCGGTTTATCCTTTTGTTGAAGACTATGCCCAGAAGAAAGGAATTGCATATTCCTCTTTAGAGGAGTTATTGCAGCATCCTAAAATAATAGGATTATTCAAAGCACGTATCGATACATTGCAACAGGCATTTGCACACTACGAACAGATCAAACGCTTCACATTACTGCCTCATCCATTCAGTATGGAAAAAGGAGAACTGACCAATACTTTGAAAGTAAAACGTAATGTTCTAAACGCAAATTATGCAAAAGAAATAGAGAGAATGTACGAAGAGTAATAGACAAAAATTTAGTCTACTTTATAAGTTTAAAGATGCCTTAGAAATCCGGGTTATTATTATGCTATTCAACATACGGTCGATTGTCTGCAAACTCCTATCGTTTGCAAACAATCGACCGTATCTTTGTTTGTAATCGTCCTTATGTTTTTTTCAATCAACCCGATGATTGTAAAAAACATCAAGGTGCTTGAAAAAAACATCGAGGTGTTTGTTGATGAAAACAGTATAAAAAACAAATTGCTTCCATTTAACCTTCAGTCTTTCAACTTGCAAATTTATATTTGATTATCAGCGCATTATCCTGAACTTTCTTCAGAAAAAAGATTCAGCCGATGATGAGCGATAATAAGCATTGAGTAAACTTGCTGAAGGATTCCATCTTTCAGGATAACTCATTCAGTATCAATATGAAACAAGCAGACTGAAGGATGAAAGTTATAGGCTATTGTTGCTCTGAGAGTATACGAAGAAAGAGATATTTAAGCTATCTTAAATATCAAGTAAGACAAAAAAGCCGGACTATATTCACATATAATCCGACCTAAGGGTAAAAGTATTAACAATCAAAACAAGCTCCAAGCAACCGTGAGTCCTGCCATAACAATGGCAACCATACTCATCAACTTAATAAGTATATTAAGACTCGGACCGGAGGTATCTTTAAACGGGTCACCTACGGTATCCCCTACAACAGTAGCTTTGTGAACCTCGCTGCCTTTACCTCCGAAATTTCCTTCTTCCACATATTTTTTGGCATTATCCCAAGCACCTCCGGCATTAGCCATGAAGATAGCCAGTACAAAACCTGAACTCAAACCTCCTATCAATAATCCCAAAACTCCCGGCACACCAAATATCAATCCCGTAAAGATCGGGGCAACTATCGCCAATAAAGACGGTACTACCATTTCCCGTTGCGCACCTTTTGTAGAAATAGCTACACAACGTTCATAATCCGGCTCCGTTTCACCGGTCAGGATTCCCTTTATTTCGTGAAACTGGCGACGCACTTCATCTACCATGTGTGCAGCAGCACGACCTACCGCATTCATGGTCAGTCCGCAGAATAGGAATGCCATCATACTACCCATGAACATACCCGAAAGCACTTTAGGATTCATTAAAGTAACATCATAATAGTTCATGAAATCAACGAAAGAAGCTTTGGCTGTCTCTATAACGTCTCCATTCGGAAGAATCATTTCAGATATGTCTATACGGGTGAGTCCGATACGTATCTCTTCGATGTAAGAAGCAAGCAATGCCAAACCTGTCAACGCCGCCGAGCCGATGGCAAAACCTTTTCCGGTAGCAGCTGTTGTATTGCCTAAAGAATCAAGCGCATCCGTTCGTTTACGTACTTCCTCTCCCAATCCGCTCATTTCTGCATTACCTCCGGCATTATCGGCAATCGGGCCATAAGCATCGGTAGCCAAAGTTATTCCTAAGGTGGAAAGCATTCCGACAGCAGCAATACCGATACCATACAAACCCATGCCCACATTGGCAAAGTCGAAGCCCGAAGCCAACATATAAGAGGCAATGATACCTACTACAACTGCCAAAACCGGAATAGCAGTTGACAACATGCCCAAACCTATACCCGAAATAATCACAGTAGCCGGACCGGTCTTACCGCTCTCGGCAAGTTTCTTTGTCGGTTTATAAGATTGCGATGTATAATACTCTGTGGAACGACCTATCACGATACCAACCAACAAACCAACAACAACCGCACAGGATATATATACCCAATTATCCAACTGTAATATCCAAAGAATAAAGAATGTAGCAATTACAATCAAGACTGAACTCAAGTTTGTTCCGAAAGCCAAAGAGTTAAGTAAATCCTTCATTTTCGCATTTTCTTTCGTACGTACCGAGAAAATACCTATAATAGACAAGATGATACCTACCGCAGCAATCAACATCGGAGCGATAACCGCCTTAAATTGCATGGCTACGTCGGAAGTATGAATAAACGCCGCAGCACCCAAGGCCGCTGTAGCTAAAATAGAGCCGCAATACGATTCATATAAATCAGCTCCCATACCGGCAACATCACCCACATTATCACCCACATTATCGGCAATAGTCGCCGGATTGCGAGGATCATCTTCCGGAATTCCGGCTTCTACTTTACCCACAAGGTCTGCACCGACATCGGCAGCTTTTGTATAAATACCGCCACCAACACGGGCAAACAATGCTTGTGTACTAGCTCCCATACCGAAAGTAAGCATCGTTGTCGTTATCATACAAAGTTTATGAGTAGGAGTCAATACATCTTCGGGGATAGCCCAATTCAATAGCAAATACCAGAAAGATATGTCAAGCAGACCAAGTCCTACAACCACTAAGCCCATCACCGCACCACTGCGAAAAGCGATACGAAGTCCGGCATTCAGCGAATCACGTGCCGCATTAGCAGTACGTGCCGAAGCGTAAGTTGCCGTCTTCATCCCTAGGAATCCAGAAAGTCCGGAGAAGAAACCTCCGGTAAGGAAAGCGATGGGAACCCAACCGTTTTGCACTCCAAAACCGTAAGCCATGATAGAAAACAGAATAACCAATCCCAGAAAAACAAAACCGACAATCTTATACTGTTGTCTCAGATAAGACATAGCCCCCTTACGCACCGCTGCCGCTATCTTTATCATTTGAGGAGTTCCTTCACTCTCTTTCATCATCTGTTTATGAAAATAGTAGGCGAAACAAAGCGCCAGAACGGAGGCTACGGGTACAAGCCAGAACAGAATACTTTCCATAGTGTTATATTTATTAAGGATTACAATGTGCTAAAGATATTCATTCTACATGAAAAAGACAAGAAAAAAGAAAAGAATGTGCCGAAAGCTATATTTATTTTAAGGCAGAATTGCTATTTTTGCATCGAAATACAAGAAAATAAAATAGTATTCACGATTTATCCTTTCTTAGTTAAACGACCAATTTAAACCAAGCGTAAAGGAATAGATTCGATGAATACGTCTGCATAGGCGTATTCCTAAAATTTGTTCAATTGCGCAACGGTGCTTGGTCGTACCTTCTAAGAGTTGAACTAAATTGAAGGGATACGCTTTTATTATTAGAAACCAATAAACATGACAGCCTATGTAACAAAACACATCAATAAAATAATGCTTCGCCTGCATTTCTCTCTTAGATAAACGACCAATTTAATCTTAACAGCGCAGAGAAAGATCAATAGGTGAATGGTTACCGTTTCTAATTTATTGTGATACGGCACTTTTCGCTTTCCTATTTCTCTCCAGAGAATGCAAAGGAAGTGCACAACTTTTTAGTCAATCACAATAAATTAAAACATTTTCTAATGAAAACACGTATTCCGGCATTTGATGCAGTTAAATCATTTGCCATTTTCCTTGTTGTATGGGGACATTCCATTCAATACTTAATGCCACATGATTTTTTCCACAACCCTATGTTTGAACTTATCTACGCCTTCCACATGCCACTGTTCATGATGGTTTCCGGTTTCTTTGCATTCTCTTCGACAAAACCTCCATTCATCAGAATGATTAAACATAAGTTCATACAGTTGATTCTGCCCTGTATCTCATGGGGAATTCTCTCTATACTTCTGCACACGGTCAAAATAGTGTTCAAAGGAGAGGCCTTGGATATAAACACATTGGCAGCTAGTATCTATCATACATTAAACGGAAACTACTGGTTTCTAAAATCCTTATTCTGCTGTTATCTCATTTTCAATATCCTGTTTAGGTTATCCCACAGAAACACAATCTTTCTTGTTATCGCTTGTCTGCTCACAACTATTAGTACCGGAAAATACAGCATCTCTTTCATGTTCCCATTCTTTTGCATAGGAATCTTACTTAATCATTATTCAGATTGGTTACAATCACACTTGAAACCGATAGCTTATATAAGTGCTGTCCTATTTATCGGTATGTATCTGTTTTGGGACGGTAATTATACCGTTTATCAAAGTCCTTCTTTTACATTCAACTATTTTCTGAAAGGAGATGCCTTACCAGTGGCAGCTATCACTACTTTCCGGTTTCTGATTGGGTTGGCAGGAAGTCTGTGCTCTATCAGTCTATTCATGTTGTGGGGAAGAAGAGAACGACAGCATAGGCTTTGGAATATCCTATGCCGTTATGGGAGATATACGTTAGGTATATATATCTTGCAATCACTTATTTTGGAAGGACAACTTTCGAAAATCGGTTTAAGGAATATGAATATGGCTTTATATGATTTCGTTGTCACTCCGGTCATCGCATTGATTACAATTACTCTATGTATTCTTTTAATTCGTTGCATCGAGCGATACCGGTTACCCTCTTTGTGGCTGCTGGGGAAGGAGAAATAGCCTCTAAATTTCTCCAACCGCAGTTTAAAACATTTTACATACCCGTTCGATACCTGCAACCAAGGCATCCACTTCTTCTTTCGTATTATACAAAGCGAAAGAAGCCCTGACCGTACCTTCTATACCTAACCGTTGCATCAGTGGTTGGGCACAATGGTGTCCGGTACGAACGGCTATACCCAAACGGTCAAGCAAAGTACCCATATCCAGATGGTGAATATTACCTACAAGGAAGGAAATTACAGCGTCTTTATTTTCCGCCTCGCCAAAGATACGCATATCGGGGATTCGTTTCAACTGTTGCATGGCATAGGCGGTCAGTTCTCTTTCATGAGCATTAATATGATCCATTCCGATTGCCGAAACATAGTCGAGTGCACGGGCAAGGGCAGTGGTACCGATATAATCAGGTGTACCGGCCTCGAATTTAAAAGGTAGTTCGTTGAAGACGGTCTTCTCGAAGCTGACCATTTGAATCATCTCACCTCCTCCCTGATAGGGTGGCAACTTATCAAGCCATTCTTCTTTTCCATAAAGCACTCCGACACCTGTCGGACCATATATCTTATGACCGGAGAAAGCATAGAAGTCGGCATCCAAATCACGGACATCTACCTTCATGTGAGGCACGGATTGCGCTCCGTCCACCATAACAGGGACGCCATGTGCGTGTGCCACAGCTATCATTTCTTTGATGGGATTGACCGTGCCGAGCACATTGGATACATGAGTTACGGCAACAATCTTTGTCCGGTCGGAGAACAGCTTCGCATACTCATCCTGCAAAAGCTCCCCCTTGTCATTCATCGGGATTACCTTGATGCTGATGCCTTTGCGGGCGGCAAGCATCTGCCAGGGTACGATATTGCTGTGATGTTCCATGACGGAAATGATTACTTCGTCACCTTCACTCATAAACTCCTCTCCGAAAGAAGTCACTAATAGGTTGATGCTCTCCGTCGTGCCTCGTGTGAAGATGATCTCATTGGAACTCTTTGCGTTAAGGAACTTACGGACAGTCTCACGGGAAGCTTCATGCAGCTCCGTTGCCTGTTGAGAGAGGAAATGAACGCCACGATGGACGTTGGCATTGACCGAATAATACTCTTCCGTGATGGCATCTACCACACAACGGGGTTTCTGGGTAGTAGCTCCGTTATCCAAATAAATCAGAGGCTTTCCGTACACCTCGCGTTGGAGTATGGGGAAGTCTTCACGTATCTTTTGTATATCGTACATAATCTAAAGATCTTATTTACAGATGGCACATCCCTGACATTTATTCAGCTCCCCACGGAAACGTTTCTCCACCAACAGGTGCAGACGGTCTTTCAAGGCATCCAGACGGATATTGTCGATTACTTCATTCACGAAGGCGAACATCAGCAGCAGGCGTGCTTCTTTTTCGGCAATGCCACGAGCACGCATATAAAACAGTGCATTTTCATCCAACTGACCTACTGTGGCACCATGCGAACATTTCACGTCGTCGGCATAGATTTCCAACTGAGGTTGGGTGTACATACGGGCTTCCCGGGTGGCACACAGGTTGCGGTTCGTCTGTTGTGAATTAGTATGTTGTGCGTCAGGACGAACTAATACTAATCCGGCAAATGCTCCGGTGGATTGGTCATCGAGCACATACTTGAACAGTTCATTACTGTTGCAGTCAGGCACAGCATGGTCAATGAACGTGTTGTTGTCCACATGTTGGTTCTTATCGGTTATCGCCATTCCGCAGAGATTGATTTCAGCATGCGGTCCGGCAAGGGTGACTTCGGTCGTGTTGCGTGTCGTACCGTTGTGAAGAGTCACGCCGTTAAGAAGTACATTACTGTTAGCTTCTTGCTTCACATACATATTACTGATGCGTATGGATGAAGTATGGGTTTCCTCCAATTCGTACAAGTCAAATACACTATCTTGTCCGGCAAATACTTCAATGACTTGTGTGGCAAGGAAATTCACATTATCCATTGCATGGTCGCAAATAAGCAGGCGTGCCTGTGCAGCGTCCTCAAGAATGATAAGCACACGACGGTTCACCATGAAATCGACGTCGGCACGAAGGATATTTACTAACTGTATGGGCTTGTCCACCACGACTCCTTTAGGAACGTAGAGCAACACGCCATCTTGTGCAAAAGTTGTATTGAAAGCCGTGACACTATCTTTAGAGGTATCGGCGAGCTTGCCGTAATACTTCTTCACCAACTCGGGATACTGTGCCGCCATTTCTTTCAGGCTACCCATGAGGACACCTTCCGGAAGATGCGACTTTGGCAGTATGTCGTTGTAAAAGGTATCGTTGACCACAAAGTAGAGTTGTGTGCTCATGTTGGGCACATCGCATTTAAATACTTCATAGGGATTAACGGGTATCTTTAACCGATTCAGGTTCAAACCGTAATCGGGCTCAAATAATCGGCTTATATCCGTATATTTATATTTCTCCTGCTTACGGGTGGGAAAGCCTAACCGTTCAAAGTCGGCAAAAGCACGGGCACGGGGAGCGTTCATAGCTTCGGCACTGTGGCGGCATATCATGTCCTCGCATTGCGAGAAGAGGTCGATGTATTGCTGTTCAGGTTTATTCATTGTTCTATCATCTTTTAGGGGAACTTATCCATCCGAAAAACTCCCTCCCCCTTCGGGTACTCCCTCTATAAACAGAGGGAGAGTTTTTGGTTATCATCGCTTAGCGAAACAGAGAGGTTTGTGACCCAAGCTCCTCCTCTGTTTATAGAGGAGGTGTCGCGTAGCGACGGAGGAGTTCTTCTCTATCTCTCTTTACTCTCCCACTTCCTCCTTAATCCAATCATAGCCTCGCTTCTCCAACTCGAGTGCCAACTCCGGACCGGCGGTCTTTACGATGCGGCCTTTGTAGAGCACATGAACGATGTCCGGCTTGATATAGTCCAGCAGGCGTTGGTAGTGGGTGATGACGATCGTACTGGTTTCGGGCGTCTTGAGCTTGTTCACCCCTTCGGCTACGATGCGCAGGGCATCAATGTCAAGACCGGAATCGGTCTCGTCGAGAATGCTGAGACGGGGCTCGAGCATCGCCATCTGGAAAATCTCGTTACGCTTCTTCTCACCGCCGGAGAAACCTTCGTTCACCGAGCGGTTTGCCAATTTATTATCAAGCTCCACCACGGCACGCTTCTCACGCATCAGTTTCAGAAATTCGCTTGCGGAAAGTGCGGGCAAGCCTTTGTACTTACGCTGCTCGTTGACGGCGGCACGCATGAAGTTCACCATGCTTACGCCCGGAATTTCCACCGGATATTGAAATGAAAGGAATATGCCTTCGTGACTGCGATCTTCGGGACTGAGTTCCAAGAGGTTCTTGCCGTAGAAAGTCACGCTGCCCTTTGTCACTTCGAATGCAGGGTTACCCACGAGGACAGACGAGAGCGTACTCTTGCCCGAACCATTCGGCCCCATGATGGCGTGCACCTCGCCCGGCTTCACGGTGAGGTCGATGCCTTTCAGTATCTCTTTGCCGTTGATGGCGGCATGTAAGTCTTTGATCTCTAACATTGCTATATCTGTTCTTTATTATTGTTTCTATTCATATAGGGGTGAACACATAGGCGTGCACCACCGCACCCGCATAGGCGTGCATATAGCGTACCCTATGCACGTGCACCACCGCACGGACATAGGCTTCATCCTACGCTCCCCTCCAGGGAGATGGTCAGCAGTTTCTGAGCTTCTACGGCAAACTCCATCGGGAGCTTGTTGAGTACCTCTTTGGCATAACCGTTCACGATCAGACCGACGGCGTCTTCCGTTGAGATGCCCCGCTGGTTGCAGTAGAATATCTGGTCTTCGTTTATCTTGGAAGTGGTTGCTTCGTGCTCCACTACGGCCGTTTCGTTATGAATGTCCATATACGGGAAAGTGTGCGCACCGCATTTGTCGCCGAGCAACAGGGAGTCACATTGACTGTAATTACGTGCACCGGTAGCTTTCTCCGCCACACGAACCAATCCCCGGTAAGCATTCTGCGAATGTCCGGCAGAGATACCTTTACTGACGATGGTACTGCGGGTGTTCTTACCCAGATGAATCATCTTTGTACCCGTGTCCGCCTGCTGATGATTGTTGGTTACGGCTACGGAGTAGAACTCTGCCGTAGAGTTGTCACCGGTAAGGATACAGCTCGGATACTTCCACGTGATGGCACTGCCCGTCTCCACCTGCGTCCACGAGAGCTTGGAGTCCGTGCCCTTGCAGTTGCCGCGCTTGGTGACGAAGTTGTACACGCCTCCACGTCCTTCGGCATCACCCGGATACCAATTCTGCACGGTGGAGTATTTCACCTCCGCATGGTCATGGACAACGATTTCCACGATAGCGGCGTGCAGTTGGTTCTCATCACGCATCGGTGCGGTGCAACCTTCCAAGTAGGATACATAACTATCATCATCCGCCACGATAAGCGTGCGTTCAAACTGCCCCGTGTTGGCAGCGTTGATACGGAAGTAAGTGGATAGCTCCATCGGGCAACGCACGCCTTTGGGTATATAGACGAACGACCCGTCGGAGAACACTGCCGAGTTGAGGGCGGCAAAGAAGTTATCGCGATAGCCTACCACGCTGCCGAGGTATTTCTTCACCAAGTCGGGATGCTCCCTCACTGCCTCGCTGAACGAGCAGAAGATGATGCCTTTCTCCATCAGCGTCTCTTTGAAAGTAGTCTTCACGGAGACGGAGTCCATCACCGCGTCTACCGCCATGCCACTGAGTGCCATCTGCTCTTCGAGTGGGATGCCGAGCTTGTTGAACGTCTTAATCAGTTCCGGGTCTACCTCATCCATCGACTTCGGCCCTTCTTTCTTCTTGGTCGGGTCTGCATAATATGAGATAGCCTGATAATCTATTTCGGGTATATCGAGATGCGCCCATGTAGGCATTTCCAGCGTAAGCCAATGGCGGTAAGCCTTGAGACGGAACTCCAGCAACCACTCCGGTTCCTCCTTCTTGGCGGAGATCAGGCGAACGATGTCCTCGTTCAACCCCGTAGGGATGATGTCCGTATGTACATCGGTGGTGAAGCCGTACTTGTACTTCTCCTCTGCCAGCTTCCGGACAAACTCATTCGAGGTCTTTCCCTTCTTCTCGTCCTCGCCTTCCTTCTTCGGTTTCTTATTATTGGGTTCTTCCTGTTGCATATCTTAGTTTATATATTGTTGTGTAACCTCTTTCACTGCGGGAAAGAACATCCCCACAAAGTTCTTCATCGGATAATATAACACGGATTGCTCCTTGTTTGTTCTACTGATAAGCCGGTTGTCCGAATCAACAAACTCCAGCACGTTGATGAACAATCCTATCAGGATAACATACTTCAACGCTCCCAGCACCAAGCCCAGCAAACGGTTGACCGCCCCGAGCGAGACAGCTTCCAATGCTTTGGAGAATAATGCCGCCACCAGCGTAAATGCCAACGGCACCGCCATCCATATTACGACAAAAGAGATAATCTGCGCCACCGTCATCGAGTCCGTCACCGTAGGGCAAATCTTCTCCGCCAACGACATATACAATGCCTTTGCCGCAATCAGCCCCACTACCAGTCCGGCAATCATAGCCAACTGCTTGATGAATCCCTTGAACAGTCCCATGATTGCGCCTGCACCGATAATGATTACTATGATTATGTCTATGGTTGTCATTCCGCATGTATCTTAATGTGTCTGCAAATATAGCGGTTTTTAGCAATATGCGATTCATTTGCGGGCATATATTATCTAAACACAAAGCGCAAGCCACCCCACCACTCACCCGTTGTCTAGGTCTTCGCAAACCCTCTGCTATGGATAAAAGTGGTGTGTGCTTGCGCCGGAGCATACAGCTTACACAATCGTTCTTATGAAGTAACGCCGTATGCAACCTTGCCTACGCTTAGGCAAAGGATTAATCTCCCCAGAAGTTCTTGCCGGTATGCGGGGCGGGATCATCATTTATCGTAGGGTCGGCAATGGCTTTTTGGCTGACAGCTATCACGTCCTGTATCTCCATTTCTATCACTTCTATCGCCGGAGCGATGTATTCTATTGTTTTCATATCAGTTGTTGTTATTAATATTATTACTCTTGTTCCTGTCCCCCCGCTTGAGCGGGGGTTAGGGTGTGTGTGAATCTTCTTTCGCCAAGCGATGGCAGGGGAAATTTCACACACCCCTCAATCCCCGCTCAAGCGGGGAGGCTTGATTATCTTACCACTTCTTTCACCCCGTTCACGATATAGATGCCTCTGTCAAGCCCGTCCAACCGTTGCTCGTACTCGCTTGCAGGAACAGTGCGGAGCAGACGCCCGTCTATACTGTAAACATAGCTTACGGCAGGTATTTCCGTAGACGAAGCGCCAACGGAAGCCTCGCGTATCCCCGTAGCCCCGTCATCGCCGCCTTTGATTACCAATCGCGGCGCACTCATAACGGCAGAGGTATTCCCTTTGATATAGGCACGGAAAGGATGCACGCCGCCGCCGTTCGCGTAAAGCTCGAAGCTGCTTCCGGTGATGGTGCTGCCCGTCTTCTCGTTGTAGAGCAGGTAGAGGTTATCGGCTTGATAGTCGCTCAGCGTGCCGTACATCGAGTATTAGCTGCCCTCGAGGGGCTGCTGCGTATCGGGTGTCTTCTCGATGGTGGCATTGGCTGCGCTGACGAAGCGCACGGATGAACCTTGCAGGCTTGCGCCGATGAACGAGCTGCCGGGCAGGGCTACGAGGTAGGGTTTGTAAGCCTCCACTGTGGCGGCATTGGTGAGAACAACCTCGCCCGTGTTGGGGCTTTCGGCAAGAGTCTTGAGCAGGTATTTGCCATCCTTGCCGGCGGCGGCGGGGGTCATGTCGTGATAGGAGGAACTATACATCTCCTGCGCGGTGGCATCGAAGGGCAGGTAGAGGGTGTTCCATCCGCCTTGCTTGGTGGCATACGTCCATGTGCGTTTGTAGGTCATGGTGTAGTCGCCCATCGAGAACGCCTGCGGGCAATAGAAGGGGTAATAGTCACCATAGTAGTCCTTATCCTGCAGCTCGATGTCGCCCGTTGCCTTGCCGCCCACGATGAAGTTCTTCCAAGTTGTGGGGGAAGGCGGAGACGTCCGTGCCGTCGGGCACGTATTTCAGGCAGTTGGGGTTGGTGTAGTCGAATGCGCCCGTCGTAGTACTCGGCACGTTGCCCAGCATGGCGTAAGTCAGGTTGGAGCATTGATAGAAGGTGTAGGAGAGGCTGCTTAGCTTACGTTCTTATACTCGTCTAAGTTGGCGACGCGCTCCAGCGCGGTGCAGCCGGAGAAGGCATATTGGAAGGTGATGCTTTTAGTGGCATCGGCGGGCACGGGCAGGGTGATGTCCTTCAATGCCGTGCAGTTTCTGAAGGTTTCGCTGAAGTTACTCGCCTTGGTGTACTTGTCGAGGTTGGCGATGCTTGTCAGTGCCTTGCAGCCGTAGAAGGCACTGTTGAATTCAATGTCATTATCGACAGTGCTGCCCTCCGGACAGAGCGTGACGCTCTCCAATATCGGGCAGGCGGAGAAGGCATTGCTGAAACTGTTCACGTTGGTGAACTTCTCGATGTTCACAATGCTCGTCAGCTTACTACAGTTCAGGAAAGCGGCGGTGAAGTCAATGGCATCGGCACTGCTGCCCGATGCGCTGAGGGTGACGCTCTGCAATGCAGAGCAGCCTCTGAAGGTATTGTTGAAACAGCTCACCTTGGTGAACTTGCTGAGGTTCGTCACGCTCGTCAATGCCTTGCAGTCGTAGAAGGTTTGCGAGAAGGTGGCTTCGCCCGCCGCCCCTCCTGCCGGCAGCTTGACCGTCGTCAGCGCGGTGCAGTTTTTGAACAGACCTTGGAGTTCGTAGACCTCCGCGGCGTTCCACACAGCGGCGCTGAGGTCTGCCGTCAGCAGCGTGGTGTTCGTGTCGGAAGTAGTGCCCGTGCCCAACGCCCCTTCCAGCCAGCCTACCTGTGTGGATGTCCATGTGCCCGTGGCGGTGATTTCGGTGGCGTTCTTCAGCGCGTTTCCGGTGCCGCAGGCAGAGGCGAAGTTCATCGTGTAGGTTTGCCCTCCCTTCACGTAGGTCACGATCGGGGGGGTGGTTGCCGCTTGTGCGGCTGTTGCCATCGTCAGCAATAGAGCTGTCAAAAGAATGGCGGTCTTTAGTAAATGTCTCATAATAATTATTTTAAGTTAGTACAATATGTTATTTATACTCATTGTTTCCTAGAAATTGTGAGGGGTTCTTCTCTCTGATTCCCCTCTCCTTATCGAATAGAAGAGTTGTGCCACCCTATACTGTAATGGGGCACCGATACACTAGTGTAATGGTATACCGATACACGGGTGTAGTGGGGTACCGATACACAGGTGTACCTATACACAGGTCGGACGGACGTCGCTCAGAATAATGCGAGGCTCTTTCAAGGGTTTGCCGGACGTGCCCGTAGCTTGCGTGGAGATCTTCACGATGTAACACTTGCCAACCTCCAATTGGCGGGTGTAATCATTCGGATTCTCTGTGAGTAGATTGGGAGTAGTGTTTCCACGTAGTTTCCCCGGTTTTACTTTCTTTGCCATACGTTTCATGGTATTAAAAGGTGAATACTAAAAACTTGTTTCCGACCGCACGTACATAAACAGGGCGTGAGCCACTGTCAGCTTATCCATCAGCCGGGTCTTCGCATTACCCACATCGCAGATAAGCAACAGTGCTCACGCCACATTCATATACAGGGGTCGTCCGCAGTTCCGTAAAAACCGGAGGAGGGAGACTCTCTATAAACAAAGGACGTGGGCGTTTGTTGCTATCATCTCTGCGACATCATTCAAAGTTGCGAAGTTCGGCTGATGCGAGATGATATTCCTAAACGCTTTCCGTTTCCATACGTCATCGCCTCCACCGCAGCGGAGACAATCGCAAAGATAGGAAAATGCACCGGCTTATCAAACGATTGCGTAACATTTTCATGACAAATATATATCAGTATTCACCGTGATACAAGAACAACCGATGGACAATTCGATGGACAATCTCTATTCAGGGGGGATACGGCAAATGGGGTGAAACAAGTAGTTACCATACTTCACAATAGTATGGAAAACAGCGACTTAAATAGGCTTATACTGCAAAATACTGACTACTGCTTTGGGGATATTCCCGATATTAAAGGTATATAAAATAAAAGAAGGTGTATAAAAACCTTATACACCTTCTTGCTGATTAACTCTATTTTAAAGAATCGTTATAGCGTTTGTTTTACTTCCACTTCCTGATAAGATTCGATGATATCACCTTCCTTAATATCATTGTAGTTCTGCAAACTGATACCACATTCAAAGTTGGTAGCCACCTCTTTCACATCATCTTTGAAACGCTTCAAAGCATTGATTTCACCTGTAAAGATAACGATACCGTCACGAATCAAACGAGCCTTATCAGAACGTTTCACCTTACCTTCTTTCACCATAGCTCCGGCAACCGTACCCACCTTAGTAATGTGGAATACTTCACGAACCTCGATGGTAGCAGTGACTTCTTCCTTCATTTCAGGAGCAAGCATACCTTCCATTGCGGCCTTCACCTCTTCAATTGCGTCATAGATAATAGAATACAAGCGTATATCCACACCTTCCTGCTCTGCAAATCTACGTGCCGATGCAGACGGACGAACCTGGAAGCCAATAATAATCGCATCGGAAGCAGCAGCCAGTGTTACATCCGATTCGGATATCTGACCGACAGCCTTGTGAATGACATTTACCTGAATCTGTTCTGTAGACAACTTAATCAATGAGTCACTCAATGCCTCGATAGAACCGTCTACGTCACCTTTCACAATTACATTCAATTCCTGGAAGTTACCCAATGCAATACGGCGACCCACTTCATCCAATGTAAGTAATTTCTGAGTACGCAAACCTTGTTCGCGTTGCAGCTGCTCACGTTTGTTGGCAATCTCACGTGCTTCCTGTTCTGTTTCTATAACATGGAATGTATCACCAGCGGTAGGTGCACCATTCAAACCTAGAATCAATACCGGTTCGGATGGTCCAGCTTCTTTAATACGCTGGTTACGTTCATTGAACATAGCCTTGATCTTACCGTAGTTTGTTCCGGCAAGTACAATATCTCCCATCTTCAAAGTACCGTTCGATACCAATACCGTAGCCACATATCCACGTCCCTTATCCAAAGTAGACTCGATGATAGACCCCGTAGCACGGCGTTCCGGATTAGCTTTCAGTTCAAGCAAGTCCGCTTCAAGCAAAACTTTCTCCATCAACTCAGCTACACCAATACCTTTCTTAGCTGAAATATCTTGTGACTGGTATTTACCTCCCCATTCCTCAACAAGGAAATTCATACCTGCCAATTCTTCTTTAATCTTGTCAGGATTAGCTGTCGGTTTATCTACCTTATTTATAGCAAATACGATAGGGACACCCGCAGCCATCGCATGGTTGATCGCCTCTTTTGTCTGTGGCATCACATTATCATCGGCGGCAACTATAATAATCGCAATATCCGTTACTTTCGCACCACGAGCACGCATGGCGGTAAATGCCTCGTGACCCGGAGTATCAAGGAAAGTAATATGACGTCCGTTTTCCATCTTCACATTATAGGCTCCGATATGCTGAGTAATACCTCCGGCTTCACCGGCAATTACATTTGCTTTACGGATATAGTCAAGCAACGATGTCTTACCGTGGTCAACGTGTCCCATTACGGTTACAATCGGTGCACGCGGCTGCAAATCTTCCGGATCATCTTCATCTTCTGTTATTGCTTCAGCTACATCCGCACTTACATACTCAGTCTTGAAACCAAACTCATCAGCAACCAAGTTGATTGTTTCCGCATCCAAACGCTGATTGATAGATACCATGATACCCACACTCATACAAGTACCGATAACCTGATTGACAGAAATGTTCATCATGCTGGCCAACTCGTTTGCCGTAACAAACTCTGTCAGCTTCAACACTTTGCTTTCCGCCATTTCCTGATCTTCCAACTCCTGTTGACGGTTGAAAGCTGTTTCACGTTTCTCTTTACGATATTTGGATGCTTTATTCTTTCCTTTAGTCGTCAGACGAGCCAAGGTTTCTTTTACCTGCTTAGCTACATCTTCATCACTTACCTCAACTTTCGGTAATGGTTTCTTAAAGCGGTTATTGCCTTGATTGTTATGCTGTTTATTTCCTCCGCCTTGATTATTGTTTTTCTTCTCACTATTCGGAGTAGGGCGGGAAATATTAGAAGTCGTTATATTATTTATATCAACTTTTTCCTTATTGATACGACTACGTTTCTTTTTCTTTTTAGCTTCATCATCCGGACCGACCGCTTTCGACGTTTTCTCGTCAACTTTACGTATTTCCTTGATAATAGCGTCTTTCATCTGTTTCTTTTGTTCCTGACGCTGCTTATCTTTTTCCTCTCTTTCCTTACGCTTTTCTTCTTTGCTTTTCTTCTTAGGACGAGTCGACTGATTCAATGCATCCAAATCTATTTGTCCGATTACATTTATTTTCGAAACAAACTCGGTTGGACGGATTTTAAATACTTCATCAGATTCATTTGCATCGGCTTGCTTTACTTCTTCCACAGTTTCCGGTTTTTCTTCTTTATCTATATTCTTTTCTATCTCTTCTTTTATTTCCACAACCGATGCAGGTGCAACTTCTTCTTTCTTCTCTTCCACAGGGATTTCGACAGGAGTTTCAACAACTTTCGGAATCTCAACTTCCGGTAACTCGACCTTAGGCGCTTCCACTTTTTCAGGAGTTTCCACTTTTGGAGCAATAACCTCTTCCTTCACCACCACCGGTCCAGGTTTTTCCACTACCGGAATGATAACAGACTCTTCTACCACTTGTTTTTCTTCTTTTAACGGAGCAGGTTCGGGTTTCAGCTCTACAGGTCTTTCTACCACTTTTTCCTCTACTTTTTTCTCTTCTGCCTTCAGAGCAACCGGTTTTTCCGGTTTTTTATTCAGATTGTTCAAATCTATTTTCCCCACAGGCTTGAACTTCGGACGTGCGTCTTCCGGGACAACGGTCTTTATCAGATCTTCCGTTTTTCCCTTATCCGCCTTTTTCTTTTCATCATACCCTTCAATAGCGATAGTCGCTTTATTCCTATCTTTATTTTGACGTTCCTGAATGAACTTATCCGATTCAATACGCAAATTCTTATCCTTGCTAAACTCTTTCACGAGTAAAGCATATTGTTCTTCGGTTATTTTCGTATTCGGGTTAGCCTCAATGGCATGACCCTTCTTTTGCAGGAACTCAACTACCGTCGCTATTCCTACATTCAAATCTCTTGTAACTTTGTTTAGCCTAATCGTCATACTTTCTTTTTAAATGAATAATGAAGAATAAAAATGATAAAGAACTACGTCCGTTTCCTCTATTCTTCAAATTCTGCTTTCAAAATACGCAACACTTCATCTACCGTGTTTTCTTCCAAATCCGCTTTTTCAATCAACATCTCACGCGGAGCGTTCAGCACAGCCTTAGCCGTATCAATGCCAATAGCTTTAATCGCATTGATTACCCATTCGTCGATTTCATCTTTGAATTCATCCAAATAGATATCTTCATCCTCCGTACCAGCTTCCAATTCGCGGAATACATCAATAGTATATTCGGTAAGCATACTTGCCAGTTTGATATTCATACCGCTCTTACCGATAGCCAAAGACACTTCTTCCGGTTTCAAGAACACTTCCGCCTTACGTTCTTCTTCATTCAAACGGATAGACGAAACTTTCGCCGGACTCAACGCACGCTGAATAAACAGCTGTGTGTTAGATGTGTAATTTATCACATCAATGTTTTCATTACGAAGTTCGCGGACAATACCGTGGATACGAGAACCTTTCACACCAACACATGCACCTACCGGATCAATTCTCTCATCATAAGACTCCACTGCTATCTTCGCACGTTCACCCGGAATACGGGCAATCTTTTTAATCGTAATCAAACCGTCATTAATTTCCGGTACTTCCATTTCAAACAATCGTTGCAAGAAAACCGGAGATATACGTGATAAGATAATTTTCGGATTATTATTCAGATTATCCACACGTGCAACTACTGCCCGTGCAGTTTCTCCCTTGCGATAAAAGTCACTGGGAATCTGTTCGGTCTTCGGAAGAAGCAACTCATTACCTTCATCATCCAGCAACAATATTTCCTTTTTCCAAATCTGATATACTTCAGCATTTATAATTGTTCCGACTTTATCTATATATTTATTATAGAGGCTATCTTTTTCCAATTCCAAAATCTTCGAAGCCAACGTCTGGCGAAGGTTCAAAATAGCACGACGGCCGAATTTAGAGAAAATAACTTCATCAGTCACCTCTTCACCTTCTTCATAAGAAGCATCGATTTTTTGCGCTTCGCTCAATGCTATCTGCATATTCGGGTTAGTCAGTTCGTCATCTGCCACTACCGTACGGTTACGCCATATTTCAAAGTCTCCTTTATCCGGGTTCACAATCACGTCATAATTTTCATCCGTGCCAAACATTTTGGCAATCACGCTACGGAATGACTCTTCCAACACACTGACCATGGTGGTCCTGTCGATATTTTTTAATTCCTTAAATTCCGAAAACGTATCAACCAAACTGATTGTCTCTTCTTTCTTGGCCATAATTATTTAAAACTAATTAAGTATTTAGTGTATTTTATATCATCGTACGCAAAAGGTACATCCTCTTCTATCGTTTTAGGGCGTTTCGCTCCTTCCAGACGAACCTTTTTCTGCATTGTCACCACGAATTGATTTTCGTCGGCGTCTTTAAGAATTCCGGTAAATTTCTCTCCCTTCTTTGTAAGCACTTCCACCTCACAACCGATATGGATACGATACTGTTGCAATACTTTAAAAGGTTGTCCAATACCGGCCGAACCCACTTCCAATTCAAAATCTTCTTGCTCGCGGTCGAGCTTTGATTCGATAAAACGGCTTAACTCCACACAATCTTCAATCCAGACACCCTCGGCATGATCTATCTCAACTGTAATCTTATCGTCAGGACTGACGTTTACATCTACCAAAAAGTAATCTTTTCCTTGAAGCCATTCTTCAACAATGTTAGTAACTGTTCCTTTTTCTATCATTTATTCACTATTAAGAACAAAAAAAGGGCTTAATCGCCCCTCACCTCTCATCCATTTCGAGCGCAAATATACAAATAATACTTTCGCTAACAAAATATTAATAACTTTTTTATTAGATTTGCAGCTATAAATCAACTTTCTAACGAAAATATTATGCCGAAAAACCATTTGAATACCAACAAGCAGTTCATGATAGGTAACGGAATACTCGCTTTCGCTGTCATTTTTGTAGTTGTCATCTTCGTTTACATGAGTTTACGTCTGAAATCGGAAAAAGAAAATGAAAGACACTTTACCGAAGTCTACAACATAGAATTGGTCAAAGGTTTTATCGGAGACTCTATCTCCATCTATATAAACGACAGTCTGTTGATGAATAACAAAATAGCTTCCGACTCCGCAAGATTGACCGTCAAGCGTTTTGCCGATGAAAGTGCTTTATTGGTTGTCGATAATTTTACGGAACAAGTATCGACTTTCAATCTGAGTGAGAAAGGAGGCAACATTCTCCTTCGTAAAGAAAACGGGATGATACTTCAGGAAGGAGAAACGAAATAATTGCAATAGGTTAAAAGCAAATTGCAGACAAGGTATTTATTACTTTCTCTATGTTTTATTTGCCTGCTCCTATCCAAGTCCACCTATGCCAAATATATTCTAACGGTCCTTGTTTATATCTACCTAACCACCACTTACTGAATTTTACTTGTAAAAGGAACGTAAGAAATCCGATTAACAAACTGACCGTATATCCACAATAAGGAGCAAGGTACAGACCAAGTGGAAAATAAATGATTGCTCCTATGACGGACTGGGTTATATAGTTGGTAAGGCTCATCTTTCCATAAAAACGTAGATTATTGACAGCTTGGCTGAATTTCCGGCTTTGGTAAAGTAAAATAAAAGACGAAACCAAGACGAATGTAAATGCTAATTTTTGCCACATATCAAATGCTGTTCCAACAGTTTGCTGTATAATCATGTCATTTGTCATAATAAGCTCTTTCAATGTATATAGAGGGGCAAACGCAATAGCGGATATTATCAAGGTTTTTACCCAAAAACGAAGGTTCTTTTCTGTAGAAACAAAAAGTTGTTTCCTACCTATGTAGAAGCCTAAAAGGAACAGTCCGGCAGTTTGAAAAAAACGTCCGGCATTCACAGCCCATAATAAACTGGCTTTTTGTCCCAACGTAATATTGCCTAAAATGAAATCCCAAAAGTTTCCGTTTTTTGTGTATTCCGCCACTTCCGCATACATTTCACCGACTTTAAGGTCGGGTAATTGATGCGACGGATTTATCAAATTGGCAATATAGTGATACCATTCGACAGGTTGTAACAAAAAAACAATGGCAGTTATAAGAATAGCCTTATCACTCCAATTTCGAGTAAAGAACAACACAAGTCCGACTATCACAAACAACAATAAAACATCTCCTGCAGGGAAAAAGGCTGCATTTAATGTAGCAAAGCCAATTAACAATACCAATCGCCATAGAAAGCGATAGCCAAAATCCTTGCCCAGTTTCCTTTGATTATTACATTGAATATAGAATGTAAATCCGAATAGAAGTGCAAAGATCGCATAGGCTTTTCCGGCAAAAAGAGTAAAGACTCCGTTAAATACTCCCAAATCTAATACATTAAGCCAATTGGGAGAATTTGCCGGATAGACCGGAAAAATGAAATGCTCCAAGTTGTGAACCAAAATAATAGCCATTACAGCAAAGCCACGTAAGGCATCCACAACCTCAATACGAGTTTCTTTGTTTATTAGTTGTTCCATGAATTATTTGTTTTGTAATATCTTAACTCGTTTATTCATCTGTTTTTCAAAGTAATAATAGGAATGCAGGCTATAAAAGAACCGTGCAGAAAAGAACCGGAATAGAAATGTACCATGTGATATTCCGCATAAGACAGCAGTACAAAAAGGTGTGTCAGATAAAAACTGTAACCGATCTTTCCCCCTAAAGTCTTTCTATATTTACCTATACATTTAGAAACCAAACTGAATGCTGCAAAGATAAGAAAAGTGTGTTCATAAAACACATCAAATGGTGTATATTTAACCGGTAGATAAAAAACGAGAAGGAGTTTTCATAGATAGCTAAATTGTATTTATAACATACGGTCGATTGATTACAAACTCCTATCGTTTATCATCAATCGTCCGTATGACTTTTTTAAACATCAAGACTGTTTTATAAATCGCCTAAGGGAGCGTTGGTTAACACACAAGGGGGCGTTGACTAACGCTCAAGGGAGCGATAGCTTACGCCTAAGGGAGCGTAAGTCATCACTCCCTTAGGCGTTATCGGCTTACTTATTCTGCTATTTCGCTATTATAAGGGGCACTTCAAAACGTATAAATTTATATGATGAAAACAAAAACGGCTGAAACATTGATGTAGTGCGGGTTTCAGCCCGATATACTATATTATTAGTGGGCAAACAAATAGTATAACCATATTAAACTAGGGTGAGTTGATGTTTATCTTTCGGGTGGAAGTTTAACATCGGATTTAAACACCTTTTAAACACAGACTAAAATTAGGGCTTATTCTGACTACTTCTTATTAAATGAGATTGTGTGATGATTGCTCTTTTTGTAGACATGGAAACACCATCCGCCAGACCGGAATGTAACAGAGTGTTCTTTGTGATTCCTACTACTTTTTCATCTAAAGTATCAAATATCGCAGATATACTTCCGAAATAATAGTTCTTTTTCTCAAAGACTAAATGAACGTGTATTACTTTCGTCATTTTGTTATATTGTTTATTTTGAATAACAAAACTACTAAATAATAATTATATGGAAGTATTTATATAATTAAATATATTGAATAGGCAAAATAAAAGTTGATTTCATTGTATATCAACTCTTATTTGAGATTCTTTTTGTTAAAGTATCTTGCAGTTAGGATTAATTATTGAATTGTTCTCTTTGCGGGTATTATATTCTATGCGAATTAGTAATTTTATTAACTCGGAAAAAGCAATAAATAAAATACCTCCCAAAGTAATTCCTAATCCTATTAGTATAGACAGAAGCCCTGCTTCTTTAAAAGAAGCCATACTTACAATAATAGCGATGGCAATAATAAGCCAACCAATCCAAAATAAAATGCCTGAAATAATATTTAATGCCTTGTTTTCCATGATATTATATTTAGTAATTATAATCCTCTTGCAAATGCTTTAACGCGATAGATATTAATAATATCGCCTTTAAATACCTTAAACGACTTGTAATTAGGGCTTGAACATATTATATAATCCTCATTATCACTTGCCTGCTCTATAAATTTAATCATTCTATCCTCATTAGTAACAATGAGATATATTACACCGGTTTGGACAAAATCCCAACTACGAGATAAGTTATCTATATGCTTAATGCCAATCCAATCACCGCTATATATAATTGGTTCCATACTTATACCGATAATTGGGAAAACATACTCACATCCCCTAAAGACACTTAATTGGACATATCCCTTAGGTGCTGGGATTTCAGAAGAAGCAAAATCAAGTACACCCAATGAACCCGCAGAAACAGGCAGATCATAAAAAGGAACGGACGTTGGTTCTTCATTATCTAGGAGATCTGGAAATTTAATATCTACATGATCTACTTTAGATAAGGCTTGATCTATATTTATGTTGTTATGAGGTGATGGGTTAGCATTTAGGTTAGCATTTAGGTTAGCATTTAGGTTAGCATTTTTATTGTTATTTTTAACACAAACTTCCTTTTCTCCTACTCCTGTTATCACCCATGACGGAGATAAATTAGGATATGCGGCGAAAACTTTTGTAATAGTATCTTCGGTTATACCTGTCGCACTCTCTAAAGTTCCTCTAGAAATACCTGTTCTTGCATAAAAGTCTCGTTTGCTAACACCTAATGTATCAACAAATTGCAAAATTCTTTGTTTTATTGGCGAAATCTTTTGTATCTTTTCTTGCATTTGGCGAAATCTTTTGTATCTTTGCATCATGTTAATGAGACAAAAGTAGTAATTTAATCTATAAACGTATGAGAATATCCGAAAAATTAAAAGAAAAGCGTACCACACCCTATCGGGAAATAGCACAAAAATGTGGTGTAACGGTATTGTATGTAGGACAAATCGCACGTGGCGAAAGAGTTCCAAAAAGAAAAAGCGGCAAGGCGATGAAGGTGCTCGAAGAGCTTAATAAAATGTGTAATAACTAAAAAAAGAATCATGGAAAAATTACAATGGACAACAACGCACAATACTGCGGATAATACAATGACGCATGTTTTCGAGCATGGACGTATTATGGTATTTGTAGACTGGAATGCCGGAAAGATTTATACTCAAAAAGACGGTGATCCGCTGGATTGTATAGAGGCGGCAGATGTAACCCTTGACGAATACAATGAAATGCTGGTGAATCTTGCAAAAGAGGATTTAAGGCTTAATAAATTTTCAGCAGGTTAGGTTATGGATTCAAGGTTTAACCGACAAAAGGCAAATCTCCGGTCTTATTTACGTAAACGAGGTGCGGAGATTGATGTAAAGCATAAAACCGTCAGGGTTGATGTGGACTCGTTGAATCGCAAGGAAGTAGGCAGACTTCGGGAGTTGGAACGATGGGGTTACAAAGTGAATGAAAGAAAAAATTCCCCCCCCCCGAAACACGCTCCGGAGGAATACGAATTTGAAGATGATTCATTTATCGCTTTCGCTGATGAAATAATGGAACAATATTTCTAATCTATAAAAGAAAAAGTTATGATTTTATTTTTCAATATGATTATGGAGGATATATTAAGTATTGCCTTTGCTCTCTTCTTTTTTTGTTTTACCCCGGCTATTTATTTCTTCTTTGAATTTAAGAAAGATAAAAAACAGAAGCATTATGGCAAAGCAGCTTCCAAGACCAAACAAGAAATAATTGAAGTTAAAAGTACCCGAACGGGCAGCTCTAATGAATTCGCAGATACCGGGAAGTGACAGCAATGGTATTGATAGATATGATAGATAGACAAGCTTTATCAGCCAAAAGAAAATGAAAACAATAGTTCCAACATAACAAGCGGAAACGCCAAAGGAGAATAATAATTGATTGTACCATTCGATGTCTCTATAAAAAACGGAAGAAGCGTAAAAAATAGAATGAAGGATTAAGGCACATATAATAACTGATAAAGTAGTCCTACGATGTTCTTCGTTAAGGCTGATAAAGATTTTTTCAAGCTCCATATTAATAGCATTAGTTTATAACCAGCTACAAATGTAGCAAACTCTTTCGGTTTGAGAAAATAGAAGGAGATTCATTTAACCGTACAGACGGTTCTATTCGGAGTCAGACCGGAAATGAAACAATAAATAAAATGAATTATGCCACAATATAGAAACATACCATATAACGCCGCCTGTTATTCCACTGTTGCAGTACAGGGTGAACAGGTGTTATGTGTGTCTGTTTCTGAAATGGTTGAGTGTGGTGTTTCTGAGAGCGTCTTGAAAAACGCTTTTTCTCGTCAACGTACAGGGGGGGGGTATTGCTGGTCGCACCATAAGGAAGGGCGCGAGGTATTTATACATTATGACGGACTTCTTGATAAATACAAGCTCCTTATAAACAAGATTATTTGCGGTGATGTGGACGCCCACCTGTATGTAAAAAATCAGGAAGCCGTCCGTTTAAACGAGCGTTTAAACACATTTAAACGCTCCATTCGCGGAATGGTTGAAATAAGCGGAAGCGACGTGACGGAACTAACCGCCATGCGAATGTACACCCCGAATGACGTACAACGGATTGCCCGTGCCGCCGGATGGTTAAGGCTATGGCGTAAGATGGATGTAAAAACGGCAAGGAAACACGGTTTTACGTCCGTAAAAGAAATACAGGAAGAACTGTTTAAACAGTGTTTAAACGAACAGGAAAAGGGATTTGTAAAATTCCCCAAGCCGATAAACAACGAGAGGGTTTTAGACCGGAAAGCGCGCGAATACGCGAAAGAAGGCTTAAGTAGCCTTATTGCCGGGTATTTCGGAAATGTCAACCGTGAGAAAATGAACACCCGGACGCACGCCATACTAATGGGTTTGGTTGCCAATCCGGTAAAATACAGTTTTGAGGACATCGGAATGTACTATAATGAACAGGCTGAAAATCTGAACCTTCCTAAAATGACAGTATCGGCTATTAAACAACACCTGAACCAACCGAAACACAAAAGGATATGGTATTATATGCGTCATGGAGAACTGGCGGGTAATGCCGATATACAACCGATGATTGACCGCGCGCCTGTCAGCAAGCCTGATTTGCTTTGGTCGCTGGATGGTACGACAATGCAGCTTTACTATAAAAAGAAAATCAAGGATAATAAGGGACGTGAAAAGTGGGTTGTTACAAGTGACCTTTACGCCTACTTTGTTACCGACGCCTGTACAGGTGCTATAATCGGTTACAGTGTCGCCTTTAGTGAGAGTGCGGGTATGGTTATTGAGGCTATTCAAAATGCGGTGGATACTTGGGGGTATAAACCTTATCAAATGAACTTCGATAATAGTTCCGCAAATATCTCTACCACTGTAAAGGCTCTCATTAATAATATGACACATGTTAATTTCCCGTGTACGCCATATTCGGGTCGATCTAAAAGTGTGGAGCTTGTGATTGGACACTTCCAACAAAGAGAACTGCGTAAACTGAAAAACTTTAAAGGCGGTAACGTAACCGTAAAAAGCAATAATAGCGTTGCCAATCCTGAATTATTAAAAGAGCTGTCCAAGGATTTACAGTTTACCGACAAATTGCCGACGGAGCAACAGGTGCTTGCGGAGTTTAAGGCGGGCGTAGAGGCTTGGAACGGCAGAGGCGAAGCGCGCGACGCATACGGAGCGTTTATCGGCAAGTCTAAAATCGAACGGTACGCGGAAGAATACGAAGGGCGTGTTAAGCTGAATTATTTCGAGAAGCTGAGCCTTTTCATGGCTGAGCTGAAAAATCCCGCACACCCGTTCGGTGAGTACGAATACAGACAAAAGGGTATTGAGATTACCATACGCGGGGAGAAAATGAAATTTATTGTTCCGGACAACAATAGCAGTGCAATGGATTTCAATTTCAGCCGGGAACATCTTGGGCATACATTCAAAGTATTTATAAATCTTCGGTCAGATCATCCTGAATGGATTGAGCTGAAAAACAGAAACGGGCATTTTGTTGCCGACGCTTACGAAAAAGAGAAGTTTGCCGCCTGTGTTGCCGATATGAAAGGCAAAGAGGGCGAAATGAGTAAAGTTCAACACTTTATCATACAACAAAAGAACTGTTATGCCGATGCAAAAACGGAAATGGAGCGTCAGCGTGAAATAATGGAAAAAACCGGGTTTAAAGCCACAGGAACGGACGGTTTCGGATTTGGATTCTGGGATACTCCTAAAACGCTGGAAAACGCCCGCAATAATGTCCTAGAGGATAAACGTAACGGAATTACACAAAAGAGTGAAGCTGAAATGCGTATCGAAGCATTACTGAATAGTTAAAAACGAGTTTAAACAGGTTTAAAACAAGGATTTTAAATAATAAAGGATATGGAAATTACAACAGAAGTAAAAGACAGGGTTATAGAGTGCTTGTATAACGAAAGGGAACGCAGAGGGGTGACATGGACTAAGTTTGCCTCCATAGTATCGGAAAGAAACGCCGTTAGGTTCAATAAGAGTGCTTTCTCGCAGATAAACAAGCCAAAGAGATTGCGTAATTACCGGGTTGTTAAGGATTCCACATGGTTAACTTTAGCGCGTTATTATAATATTTTGGAGGCTAGGTCATGGAATACAGCCAAGACAAAGGCTTACATAACCGTACAGGCTCATTTGGAAAAATGTCGCGAGTATGGCATTTGGCAGATGCTCTGTGACCGTGCCGGAATCGGAAAAAGTTATGCAGCCCGTGAATTTGCGCAGAAAAACAAGAATGTATTTTACATCGACTGTTCGGAGTATAATACAAAAACCGATTTTATCGTTTTCCTCGCGCAGCAATTCGGGCTTGATGCTACCAGCCGCAATATATCCCGTCTGTGGCGGGAGACCATAAACGAATTGCTGGTACTGGATAAGCCCTTGCTTATATTGGACGAGTTCGGAGACTGCTCGGATAAGGTAATAACGCTTATGAAAAGCCTTTATAACAGAGCCAATATGGGTGATTATATGGCTTTGGGCTGTTACTTCATCGGCGCGGATAATCTTGAGCAGAAATTAATTGACGGAAGGATGCGTAAGAAACCAAGTTATGCGGAGTTTTGGAGTCGTTTTAACAATCGCGTTACACGCCTGAACTACGGGGCTACGGTCGACGACTTTATGAAGGAGCTTAAAAACAGCACAGAAGCCATAGTAGACGCAAATTTGACAGAGGAATTGAAAGACAAACGGAATACTATAATTGAAAAGAGCCTCGTTACGGGCGGCGTGAGAAGTATTCAAAATGAGATTGCGATAATGAAAATGCTAAAAAATGAGCAGGCAGATTAATGTAATTATTCCCGCCCCTGATGAAAACATGCGTACCCTATGCAGTGAACATTTTACTTATGAAGGTTATCCATGTCCTTACTGCAAGGGTAACGGATGGTTTTGGGGGCTTAACCAAACGGGGGAATACGTAAAGGATAACTGTCCTTTATGTAAAGGCAAAAAAGAATTGGAGGCTTGTATAACTATTGAATGGAAAATTAATGAAAACAAGTAATAACAGGTTTGCGCAGTTTTATGAGTTGCTTGCAAAAATGCAGGGGGCTACAAAAGAGGAAATTGTCTTTCAGTATTCCGGAGGAACTTCTTTAAGGGAATTATACGAACGTTCCCCTAAGGCATACAGGCAGATGATTGCCGACATGAAACGAATTACTAAAAGTGATGCGGATTTTGACATGCTGGATAAGTGGAGAAAACGCGTCATTGCAGCGATTGCCGGATACTTTGATAAAGCCGGGTTATATACGGAATTAACGCGCAGGGATAGACTGCAAAAGATCATATCAACGGCTTGCAGGGCTGCCGGAATTGATGATTTAAACAGCATGACAGGAGCACAAATGAAACGGGTGTACAATGAGTTCACGCGAAAGCAGAAAACAGCCGACGAGGTTGAAAAAATAGAGAAAGAAGCACGTGTGAAACCTGTAACCATCCGTCGCGGATGTCTCAGCGCTACAATGCCTTCTCAGAACGCAAAAGCGTAGCTGACTATCCGGGGCGGTGTTCGGAAAAGGTTCTAATTATTCTTGAATATGGGAAAAGGAAAATATAACAGACGGAATTTTTTGCTTCGTGTAATTGATATACAGAACATTTACACCGAACATCATAAACGCGGGTGTACGGATGTGTATATCTATAACACACATATATATCCTACTTACAAAATAGGTAGGACGACTTTCTATAATTACCTCGCTATTCCCGCAGTAAAGGAGTTAAAAATACTTGAGGCGAAAATGTTAAGGGAAAAAGAAGAAAATAAACGGCAATTAAGTATGTTTTCCACCAATGAATAAGAAAACTATTAACTCAAAAAATAAGATTATGGTTAGACAGAAAAAAGTATTAGTACAAAATGTATCCCGCGAAGCGGCAGAACAAGCATTCGGCGATTATGCCGCCGCAGATGCTAAATTTCAGAACATCAGTAGTAAAATGGATATGGAGATTACGAAAATTCGTGATAAATATTCCGATCAACTTGCCGAATTATCAACCCTAAAAGAAGATAAGTTTGAAATAATACAGACTTTTGCTCTTGAAAACAAGGAGCTTTTTAGTAAAAAGAAAAGCATTGAAAGCACACATGGGGTGTTCGGCTTTCGTACTGGTACTCCCAAGCTAAAGAATATGAAAGGTTTTACTTGGGCTTCGGTTTTGAATTTGGTTAAAGAATTTCTGCCGGAATATATTCGTACCGCCGAAGAGATTGCAAAAGATAAATTATTGGCGGACAGAGATAAAGAAAACGTATTTGAATTATTTCCTAAATGCGGAGTGATGGTTGTTCAGGATGAAGCATTCTATGTAGAGCCTAAAAAAGAGAATGAGCAGCTATCTTAAATAATTACGGAGAGTAATAAATTAAAGCAGGAACAGCAGTCAGCAAAAAGTATGAGTGAAGGACATGGGAAATCTACTCCCTACATAGTTCTCTTTTCTCGTTAGTCGTGCGGACGTAGATGGTACGTGTACAAGGTTCCAACAGTCGCCGGGATAAACCACGAAGCTGCAAACCTGCTTTCAAACCAAAATAGAAAGAAAGGAGTATTTATGAAATCAAAAGAAGCAAGGGATTACGTAAAGGCAATGGCGGTAGAATATAATGCCCGAAACAAGATGATTAATTCTACTGTGGCTCATCAGGCAGTCCAAATGGCAGAGATGGATTTAACAAAAAAAGCTATTGAAGCGTATAAAAACGCTTGTCGCTTTGGATCGTCAGGCTGTTGCCAGATTAAAAAAAATGCTGGTAAGTGTGACTGTGATGAGTTGAAAGATTTTATTAATGAATTAGCGTAAAACAGGAATGAAATGAGTGAAACAATAATCAAGGTTTTAAAACCAAGCATAGACGGTAGGGTTTGTTATTGTCGAATCCCTATCGCAAGAAAAATTATGGGAACCGGGG
>OHAE01000163.1_pt1 | contig 62000 bp, 52 predicted proteins | sample 1577061 | NCBI WGS metagenome assembly OHAE01 (sample SAMEA3541535, study PRJEB24748) | human gut metagenome | biome: human gut; feature: human-associated habitat; material: faeces | place: China | collected 2012
TTAATTTCATGTGTAATACTCTTTTTTGTCCAACTTTTGGGGTGCAGTTCATTTTAAATTGAGAATTGTTTACCCTCCCTTTTTTGACTCTCAATTCTTAACTCTCAACTCTCCATTAAATGAATTGCCTTCACTCCTACTGACTATAAATCAATGTTTTATCGTCAAACAGTGAAGACGTGAAGGTACTATTTTACTTTTTCAAATCTGTTAATTCTCCCCTACCAATCCACCAACCCATTAAGTTTTTTGCAGTTGTTCAACCTTATAACCTGAACTTTCACTATCTTTGCGCTCTAAATTATCACTTTACGAATAAACTAACAGAAATAAGATAAAAGAATATCACTATGGAATATGATTTCAGGGAGATCGAAAAGAAGTGGCATCAGAAATGGATGGACCAGAATACCTATCAGGTGAAAGAAGATGAATCAAAAAAGAAATTCTATGTGCTCAACATGTTCCCCTACCCTTCCGGTGCAGGTCTTCACGTAGGACATCCACTTGGTTATATCGCTTCTGATATTTACGCCCGCTACAAACGTTTGCAAGGTTTCAACGTGTTAAACCCGATGGGTTATGACGCTTACGGTTTACCTGCAGAACAATATGCCATTCAAACCGGGCAACACCCTGCAATTACTACCGTAAATAATATTAACCGCTATCGTGAACAGTTGGATAAAATCGGCTTTTCATTTGATTGGAACCGTGAAATACGTACTTGTGACCCGGAATATTATAAATGGACGCAGTGGGCTTTCATTCAAATGTTCAACAGTTACTACTGTAACGATGAACAACAGGCACGCCCTATCACTGAACTTATCTCCGTATTCGAAAAGAACGGTACGAAGGGATTGAATATAGCCTGTGGTGAAGAAATGAATTTCACGGCAGATGAATGGAATGCTAAATCCGATAAAGATCAACAGGAAATCCTGATGAATTACCGTATCGCTTACTTAGGAAATACAATGGTAAACTGGTGTCCGCAACTTGGAACGGTACTTGCCAATGATGAAGTGGTAGACGGTGTTTCCGAACGTGGCGGTTACCCGGTCATTCAAAAAGTAATGCGTCAGTGGTGTTTACGTGTATCCGCTTATGCACAACGCTTACTTGACGGACTTGACAAAATAGAATGGACAGACTCTCTGAAAGAAACCCAACGTAACTGGATAGGACGTTCGGAAGGTGCTGAAATGCAATTCAAGGTAAAAGATTCCGATATGGAATTCACTATCTTTACCACACGTGCGGATACTGTGTTTGGAGTTACTTTTATGGTGTTGGCTCCTGAAAGCGAATTGGTAGCTCAACTAACCACTCCCGAACAGAAAAACGAAGTTAACGCATACCTTGAACGTACCAAGAAACGTACGGAACGTGAACGTATTGCAGACCGCAGCGTTAGCGGTGTATTCTCCGGAAGCTATGCCATCAACCCACTTACGGGCGAAGATATTCCTGTATGGATAAGTGATTATGTACTGGCAGGATATGGTACGGGAGCTATCATGGCTGTACCTGCTCATGACAGTCGTGACTATGCTTTTGCCAAACATTTCGGTCTTGAAATCCGTCCGCTGATAGAAGGTTGTGATGTCAGCGAAGAAAGTTTCGATGCGAAAGAGGGAATCATGACAAACTCTCCCCGTCCGGGATTTGAAACAGCAGACGGATTAAATTTGAATGGATTAACAGTAAAAGAGGCAATCGCTAAAACAAAAGAATACATTAAGGCAAAAGGTCTTGGAAAAGTAAAAGTCAATTTTCGTCTACGCGATGCTATTTTCTCGCGTCAACGTTACTGGGGAGAACCATTCCCTGTTTACTACAAAGACGGTATGCCTTATACAATCGATGAAAGTAAACTGCCGCTTGAATTACCCGAAGTAGATAAGTTCCTGCCGACAGAAACCGGTGAACCTCCATTGGGTAACGCCACAAAATGGGCATGGGATACAGAAAACAACAAAGTTGTGGAAAACAGCAAGATAGACAATAAAACGGTTTTCCCTCTCGAACTAAATACCATGCCGGGATTCGCCGGCTCAAGTGCTTATTATTTGCGCTATATGGACCCTCGTGACAATGAGGCGTTAGTATCTCGCAAAGCCAACAATTATTGGCAAAACGTAGACCTTTATGTTGGCGGTACGGAGCATGCCACCGGACACCTTATCTATTCCCGTTTTTGGAATAAATTCTTATTCGATTTAGGAGTTACAATCAAAGACGAACCGTTCCAAAAACTTATAAATCAAGGAATGATTCAAGGAAGAAGTAACTTTGTGTATCGTATTAAAGATACGAATAAATTCGTGTCTCTAAACTTAAAAGATAAATACGAAACTACCCCTATTCATGTAGATGTCAACATTGTCAGCAATGATATTCTTGATTTGGAAGCATTCAAAAACTGGCGTCCTGAATATAATAATGCCGAATTTATCTTGGAAGACGGTAAATATATCTGTGGATGGGCTGTAGAAAAGATGAGTAAATCAATGTATAACGTTGTGAATCCGGATATGATTGTGGAAAAATACGGTGCAGATACGTTAAGAATGTACGAAATGTTCCTCGGTCCGGTAGAACAATCCAAACCATGGGATACAAACGGAATAGACGGCGTACATCGTTTTATTCGTAAATTCTGGGCACTTTTCTATAACCGCAACGGAGAATATGTAGTAAAAGATGAACCTGCAACGAAAGATGAATTGAAATCCTTGCATAAACTGATTAAAAAAGTAACGGGAGACATTGAAACTTTCTCTTACAACACATCGGTAAGTGCATTTATGATCTGTGTAAACGAACTTACCTCTTTAAAATGCAGTAAGAAAGAAATACTTAATGAACTGGTTATCCTGCTTGCTCCTTTTGCTCCTCATATCAGTGAAGAATTATGGGAAGTCTTAGGACATGATACTAGTGTATGTGATGCCCAATGGCCTTCTTATGATGAAAATTATCTAAAGGAAGATACGGTAAACTATACTATTTCTTTCAACGGTAAAGCTCGTTTTACTATGGAATTTCCGGCAGATGCAGATAATGAAACAATTCAATCCGCTGTTATGGCAAACGAATCAGCTCAGAAATGGATTGAAGGTAAAACGCCTAAGAAAGTTATCATTGTACCAAAGAAAATTGTGAATATCGTACTTTAATATATTTAAACCATGATGCATAGACCCACAAAAACAGAAATGATGAGGGAAGCCAGAGATTATATCTTCATCACTTTGGGATTGATCAGTTATTCCTTTGCTTGGGCTGCCTTTTTGATTCCTTATGAAATCACTACAGGTGGTACGACAGGTATCGGTGCCATTATTTATTATGCTACCGGATTCCCGATTCAATGGTCTTATTTCATCATTAATGCCGTTCTGATGACATTTGCCATTCCTCTTTTGGGTCCGAAATTCAGTATAAAGACTACTTACGCAGTCTTCATGCTGACATTTATGTTATGGTTCTTTCAAGTGATAGTAAACAACTATATTGTTAATGCAATTGCTTATAGTCCATCCGGAAAACCGTTATTATTGGGAGAAGGACAAGATTTCATGGCTTGTATCATAGGTGCAGCGATGTGTGGATTGGGTTTAGGAATTGTATTTAATTGTAATGGAAGTACAGGAGGTACGGATATTATAGCAGCTATTGTAAATAAGTACAAAGATGTCACACTAGGACGTATGATTATGCTCTGTGATGTCATAATTATCAGTTCATGTTACCTCGTATTCCATGACTGGCGAAGAGTTATATTTGGATTCGTTACACTATTCATTATCGGTTTTGTATTAGACTATATCGTAAACAGTGCCCGCCAATCCGTACAATTTCTTATATTCTCTAAGGAATATGAAAAAATAGCCGACCATATTACTCAAGAAACCCATCGGGGAGTAACTGTGTTGGATGGAAAAGGATGGTACAGCAAAAACAACGTAAAAGTTTTGGTAGTATTAACCCACAAGCGTCAATCTGTTGAAATATTCCGTCTCGTAAAAGATATAGATCCTAATGCTTTCATATCTCAAAGTTCCGTCATTGGAGTTTATGGGGAGGGTTTTGATAAGATAAAGGTGAAATAACCCTTTTTTTTCCTATTATAAAAGGAAAATATCTGTTAATAACATATATAAGGGGTAAACATAATAAAAGGCTGATAAAGCTAAATAATACGTTTGCCCCTATTGTTTTATCTAAAACTGTAATAGGTATATGAAGTACATAAACCATAATACCTTTTATAAAAGAGAAAATTAATAAATGAAAACCACAAATTAACAACGTATTTGAAGCTATATAACTGATCCATTTATTATTACCTACTATTCTTTCTATACAAACACATAAATTACATAACATAATGATTCCAGCTATTCCTCCTAAAATAAACAACCAATAATTTCCATAATAATTAATATGCATTGCGATTTTACCATTATAATAAGTAATTAAAATAATCAATAAAAAAGAAACAATAAACCATATCCAACTTGTTGTTCTCTCATATATATTTTTCGAATTATAAATAAAACCAAAAGTATAAAATACAATACCAACTAAAGCTGTATTTATACTAAATGGTAAGTATATCGAATTAAATGTATAATTCAAAAAAACCAATATTATCACTATTAATAAAATACTCCAACCAACTCTAATTTTCTTAAAGATAAAAAATAAGTTTTCAATCACAAATAAACAAACAAAAAACCAAAGAGGTACATCATGCACCATTCCTTTTCCATTTGCTAATAAAGCGTTAATTATAGGAGAATACCACGCAACAGGAATATCAGCATCAGCTCCTACTCTGCTAGCTATAAAAAACCAAAATACATAAGCTATTATATTGATCCAAATATAAGGTATAATGAGTTGTTTAAAACGTTTTTTAACAAACTGTTTATAAGATGGATTCCGTTCAAATGAAAAAAGAAATCCCGATAGAAAAAAGAAAAAAGGCATATGAAAAGTATAAATACCAGCTTCAAGTGGTTCATACAAATTAGTATGTGCCAATATAACTAAATAAATAGCAAATACTTTACCGTAATCTATCCATTCAATTCTTTTCATCATTCACCTTTATTAAATATACTAAATGATTTATCTTTATAAATAGTCTGAATATCAGCAGCATCAAGAATACTATGAAAAAGAAAATCTGTTCGATAATGCTTTTTACAATTATCTTTTAATATTTTTACTTTATCAGAGAACGATTTTTCATACATAGGAGAATACCAAATTAAACAAGCCGGATAATGTAATTCAGGTCTATCAACTCCATGGGTAAAATATCCTTCTTCGCCTAGACATTCTCCATGATCAGATAAATAAAATAGAATCGCTTTTTTATCTCTTAAACGATTTATTAACTCATTCAATACATAATCTGTATAAAGTATTGTATTATCATATGAATTTATCATTTCTTCTTTTGTATTAGAAGAAATAACACGACTTTTTATAGTTGGTTTAAATACTTCAAAATCATTTGAATAATGTGAATTATACCACCAATGTGATCCAATTGTATGTAACAAAATAAATTTTTTTTGAGTAGAACGATTTAGTTCTTGATCATAAAAAGGTAATAAGTCACTATCAAGCCATTTATCAAATATATATAAAGATTTACCACCATTTACATATATCAATGTATCACACTCATTCATAAAATAAACATAAGTAGCAACAGATTCTTGATTCGCCAACCATGCAGTGTGATAACCAGCTTGCTTAAATAGCGTTATAAATGATTGTTCCTCATAAGCTTTTTCTGGGTTTATACTATCTGCACGAGTTAAAATATGTGGAATACTCACATGAGTAAAACATGGTTCAGTATATACATTAGAATACGAAATTACATTAGAATCTCTTGCCAGTAAAGGAGTTGTATTACGTTCATAACCATTAATTTGTAAATGATCATAACGAAGAGATTCTCCTATTACTAATACAACAGTTAAAGAATCAACACTAGATTCGGCTTTTTCAATAAAAGTATTTCTATTTTCTAAAATAATTGCCCGCTCATTTATATATCGTCTCACACTATAATATACAGAATAAGGCATTCTTTCTGAAATAGGTCTAATTAGAGAAGGTATAAAACTGTTAGTTAATAAAATTATCAATATAGAAATTATTAAATGATAATACCAACATGTTAATTTTATATACTTCCATCTGTAATAGACAATTATAAACGAAAATATTAAAGACAATATACACCATAATATTAATTGAAAACTAACTACTTCCATACAAGTTCTCGCATCATTTATAAATGCAAGATCAATAATCATAGGAGTTAAAGATATATTAGCCGTATATCGAAAATAAGTAAGAATAGTACATATCAAAGTCAATATAGGAAAAGCGAAAGAAAATATATATCTATTAATAATCAATAAATTAATCAAACCAAATGTTGCAAAAACAATGACTCCCCACTGCATGGATAAAACTATCAAATCTTTAATACTATTAAAAGGAGAACCAACAAATTCAGAAAAAGTAAAAACTAATCCATAAAAGAATGCAATAAACACAATTAACAGGTAAAGTTTTACGTTACTTATAAAGAATGTATTTTTCATTTCCTATTTTTGCACAAATATACATATAAAATAATCTATTATAATAATGAAGCTTGTTTTTGCCACAAATAATCAACATAAATTAGAAGAAGTATCAGCTATTTTAGATAATAGCATTGAGTTACTTAGTCTAAAAGATATCAATTGTAATACAGATATTCCTGAAACAGCTGATACATTAGAAGGAAATGCTTTATTAAAAGCACAATACATTTATAATAATTTTGGTATAAACTGTTTTGCTGATGATACAGGACTCGAAGTAGAAGCCTTAAATAATGAACCGGGAGTATACTCCGCCAGATATGCAGGAGAAAATAAGAATCCAGAAGCAAATATGTTTAAAGTTTTAGATAATCTAAGAGAAAAAGAAAATAGAAAAGCACGATTTAGAACTGTAATTGCATTGATTTTAAATGGAAAAGAATATTTATTTGAAGGTATTATTAATGGAAAAATAACCAATTCAAAACAAGGCAGTGCAGGATTTGGATATGATCCTATTTTTATGCCGGAAGGATATAATGAAACATTTGCCGAATTAGGTAATAATATTAAGAATAAAATGAGTCATCGTGCATTAGCAATCAACAAACTATATGACTTTTTGAAAACAATTTAATCTATAAATATGAAAAAATATCTGTTTATATTGTTAGCATTCCTATGTTTTAATAACTTAATACATTCACAAGCTATTGGAGATTGGACTATATATATGGCATATCATAACGCCACAATGACAGCACCTGCCGGAAACCTTATATATGTATTAAGTGACGGATCTTTATATTCTTATGATACTGAAGATACAAGTATTCAAACATATGATAAAACAAATTATTTAAGTGATGTTGACATTACAAATATCGTATATAGTAAAGACTATAAAACTCTATTGATAGTCTACGAAAATTCAAACATAGATTTATTTATTAATAATGAAGAAGTATTTAATATTCCGGATTTTATGAATAAATCAATGATTGAAGATAAAACTCTTAATAACATATCTATTAAAAATGAATATGCGTATTTATCTACAAACTTCGGTATTGTAATTATCAATTTAAAAAAGAAAGAAATTGCTAACACATATAATTTAGGTAAAATTGTTTATCAATCAATCTTAATTGATAAAACTATATATGCTACAACAAAAGAAGGTATTTTTAAAGGTAACATAACAGATAACCTTTTAGATAATAAAAACTGGGAATTGTTCAATAATTCCATATATAATAATATCATATATTACAATAATTCCATCTTAACAAAAAACAGTGAAGGTTTATTCAAATATGATGAAACAAGTCAAAAATTCAATTCTATTTTAAACGGTTCATATTCATATATAAACCAATATGACGAACAACTTATTTTAGGAAATGTAAATACAGTTACCATTTACAATACATTAAGTTCTAAGACTACAATCAATACAGAAAATACTAATCATATTTCTTATAGTAACAATATATATTGGGGTAGTAATGGAGAAAAAGGATTAAATGGTTATAAATATAATAAGAACAACAATACATTTGAAAAAACTATTGAATCGATTATACCTGATAGCCCTAGAAGAAATTTAGATTATTATTTAACCTATACAGATAGATTATTAATAGCAGGAGGTGGAATATGGGGAGATAGAAATAATAATCCAGGAACAATCATGGAATTAAATAACAATAAATGGAGTTATTTTGAAGAAGGTAGTGATATAACTAATAAAACAAATATTAAATATGGTGATATAACTAAAATAATACAAGACCCACAAGATCCTGAACATATATTTGCAAGTTCAGCAGGAGAAGGATTATATGAATTCAAAAATAAGAAATTTATAAAACTATATAATATTGATAATAGTAAATTAGAAACAATTTACCCAGATAAAAATAGTAAATATAATTATATAAGAATAAATGGAATAAATTTTGATAAAAATAATAACTTATGGATGACAAATTCAAGAGCAACCAATTCTATTAAAATATTAAAAGAAAATGGTGAATGGCTAGATTTCTATCACTATAATTTTACTTATAAACCAACTTTAGGAAATATAATATTTGACCAACGAGGTTGGGCATGGATTATTTCAATGAGATCTGGTGATGACTATGGAATTTTTTGTTTTAATACTAACAATACTTTAGAAAATATTAATGATGATCAAACAATATATCATCATAATTTTATCAATCAAGATAACCAATCAATATCTTTGGAATCTATTTTCTGTTTAGTAGAAGATAAAGAAGGAGTAATTTGGATAGGAACTAATGCCGGCCCATTAATAATAAATAATCCTACTAAAATTTTTGAAAGTAACTCTTGTACACAAATTATAGTCCCTAGAAATGACGGAAGTAATTTAGGAGATTATTTATTAGAACATGAAGCAATTAAAGCTATTTGTATAGATGGAGCCAACAGAAAATGGATAGGAACTGAAAATAACGGTATTTATTTATTAAGTGCGGATGGGTTAGAAACAATTCATCATTTTACTTCAGAAAATAGTCCACTCTTATCTAATAGTATCCAATCAATAACAATAAATCCCCATAATGGTGAAGTTTTTATTGGAACTGATAAAGGATTAGTCTCTTATAAAAGTGATGCAACAGAAGCTGAAACAAGCTTTAATGACGATAATGTACATGCATATCCTAATCCTGTTCGCTCAAATTACGATGGAATAATTGCAATTACAGGACTAGTACGTGACAGTGATGTAAAAATAGTTGATATAAGTGGTAAATTAATCTATTCAGGAACATCAGTAGGAGGGCAGTTTACGTGGAATGGTAAAAATAGAACAGGAAAAAGAGTTACTTCCGGAGTATATCTTGTTCTTGCTACAAATTCGGAAGGAAAAGAAGGAATCGTTACAAAAATTACAATGATAAAATAGTTCATAAATAAAAAGCTATCTCATTTTTCTATTATGAGATAGCTTTTTTATTTATAACCCTAATTCTCGAGAAATTTCTAACATTTTCTTTATAGGCTTAACAGCCTCTTTTGCTATTTTTTCATCGACTTCAATAGTTGGAAATTCATATTTCAAACAATTATAAAGTTTTTCTAAGGTATTTAATCGCATAAAATTACATTCATTGCACGCACATGTACTATCATTAGGAGGAGCAGGAATAAATATTTTCTGAGGGCATTGTTTTCTCATCTCATGAATAATACCTGATTCTGTAGCTACAATAAACTCATTTTTATCCGATTTAACAGCATATTTTAATAAAGTAGCTGTAGACCCTACTACATCAGCCAACTTTAAAACTACGCTCTTACATTCAGGATGAGCAAGAATTACTGCATTAGGATACTGTTTTTTCAATTCTACAATCTTTTCAACAGAAAATTGTTCATGTACATGGCATGCACCATCCCATAACAACATATTTCTGTTGGTAATAGAGTTAATATAATTACCTAAATTTCTATCCGGACCAAAGATTATTTTCTCATCTTTGGGAAAGCTTTCTACAATTTGACATGCATTTGTTGAAGTAACTACTATATCAGTAACTGCTTTTACCGCTGCGGTTGTATTAACATAAGAAATAACCGTATATTCGGAATGCTCTTTGACAAACTGTACAAATTTATCAGCAGGACAACTATCAGCCAAAGAACATCCGGCATTTAAATCAGGTACTAAGACTTTTTTATCAGGACAAATAACTTTAGCTGTCTCTCCCATAAAATGAACACCACACAAAACAATAATATCTGCGGTAGTTTTTGCAGCCCACTGAGCTAATGCCAAACTATCACCAACATAATCTGCTATATCTTGTAAATCTCCTTGTTGGTAATAGTGGGCAAGGATTACAGCATTTTTTTCTTTGCGGAGTTCATTTATAGCTTTTTTCAAATCTATCGATTTATCTATAGGTTCATCTACGAAACCTTTTTTTAACCATTCTTCTTTACTCATTATATTTATATTTTTTCTTTTCTAAATTTAAAAAAACAATGTTAGTGATAATAGTCGGTTAATAATGTTGGTAATAATATATTGTTTTTCTTGCTTTTAAAGTTATTAGTTGAAAATATTCAGTTATTAATATTTTATAAACAGCTAAGAACTCAATTTATTAGTTGATTATTAATACTATATAGTTTTCTATTAACATATTGTTGATAATATGCAAAGTTAGAAACTTTCTAATATATTTGATTTAAAATCGGGGTAAAAAGATGTTTAAACACAAGAATAAAGTTTATTATTATTAATTTGGATTGTTTATTTACGTTCTTCTATGAACCTTTTTATGATTTATGCAAGTGTAATTTATGAATTTCTTTTCTGATTCTTTTGACAGCTTTTCAATGGTTATTAACTGGGTATTGTGAATTGTTAGTATCTTTGCGATAGATAAAATGAATAGCATGAAAAAACTTAAAATTACGGAACTTAATCGAATAAGTATAGAAGAATTTAAAGTAGCTGAAAAGTTACCTTTGATTGTTGTATTAGATGACATAAGGAGTCTACATAATATAGGTTCTGTATTTCGTACATCAGATGCTTTTCGTATAGAATGTATTTATCTTTGTGGTATTACAGCTGTTCCTCCGCATCCAGAAATTCATAAAACAGCTTTAGGTGCTGAATTTACTGTAGATTGGAAATATTTTGAATCTACTGTGGATGCAGTAGATAATCTTAAGAAACGAGGATATATTGTATTGGCTATTGAACAAGTGGAAGGAAGTACAATGCTTGATGAATTAGATTTAGATCCATATAAGAAGTATGCTATTATAATGGGAAATGAAGTAAAAGGAGTGAAACAAGAAGTAGTGGATCATTGTGACGGTTGTGTAGAAATTCCTCAATATGGTACTAAACATTCATTAAATGTTTCTGTAACGACAGGAATTGTCATTTGGGATTTCTTTAAAAAGTTGAGTATTAGGATTTGACAGAGTTTTAAACAGCTAGTTCATAACTGTCCGTTTTCTACTAGTGTGATAACTCTTTCAGTTAATTTATCATTTCCTTCTGCATCATATTGTTTTTTAAGACTAGCTCCGAATAATGCAGCAAAAGTTTGATAAAAACCTGCTTTAAAAGGTCCCATAAAAGCCTTAACTAATTCATAAGAAGATTGATTACATTCTCTATCCACTAATTTTATGAGTAATTTACCTTGTGCAAAAGTTAGTTTCTTCATCATTGGAGTGTATTGTTCTTTCAAGCCTTTTTCAACACGTTTCAAATGTTTTTCTTTAGCTTTTTTATTTGGAAGTGTTTCCATGTACTCATAAGTTTCAAGAATAGTACGGTTAATAATTCGTGCAATAGGAAGTGTTTTTTTTACATTACGTACTAAACGATAATATTCTAGTTGTTCTTTTTTATTTTTAAATTTTAATTCAGGAAATATATATGTATTACGTAAAATAACACAAGGAATAGTATCTCCATTATAAACACATACAGGAACTAACTTGCCACTGATTGACATTTGCTGTTGAGCCTTTGTTTTAAATGCGCATAAGACTATGAAACAGAGTATGATTACTATTTTTACAGTTCCTTTCATATGGGCAAAAATACATCATTCTATTTTATTTTAATTAGGTTACTAACAATTATTTGTTGATAACTTTGTCTTATAAGCCTATTTTAACTAACTTCGCCGAATATAAAAAATATTAGATGAAATGCTTTTTAATAAGCATCCTCTACTTTACTGTTTTTCCATACTTCTTAAGTATTTGTAAAGCCTTGGATGTCTATCAATATATAGATGCTAAGGCTTATTCTATGGGAAATACTCTATCTGTATTGCCTGGATTTGCTAATCCGGCAAGCTGTTCTTTTACTACTGTTCGTAGTGCATCTTTGCAATATGTTAATCGTTATGGGGTTAAGGAATTATCAACGTATGCAGGTCTAATTAATTTGCCTAATAAGTATTTAAATACAGGATTATATATGTCTCGTTTCGGATTCAATGCATATCACGAAACAATGGTTAGTGTCAATGTGTATAAAAAACTGTCTTCTTACTTAGGTTTAGGTATTCGCATTAACTATTTAAATTTGCATTACTCTGATAAAGAAACGAATAAGTCATTAGTAACAGGAGATATAGGTGTTTATATAAAACCAATAAAACATCTTATATTATCAGTATTAGCTGTAAATCCTTTAAGAACAGGTATTAAAGTAGGAGAGAATAAATCTGATATATCGGTAATTTTATCAGTTGGAGTTTCCTATGAAATAGCAAAATATTTTTTAGTAACAGGAGAGTTGGAGAAAGATTTTTTATATCCTGCAATAGTAAAATTAGGGATGGAATATATTCCTATTAAACAATTGAGTATTCGTGCAGGAATGTATGCTAAACCATTTACTCCTTCATTTGGATTGGGTATCAATATTTCTCCTTTTGTAATAGATTTAGCATTTAATAGGCATCCTGTATTAGGTTTTTATTCATGTTGTGGCTTGCTATTTAACTTCTAAATCAATGGATATACAAAATAATATTAACCGATTGTTTATTTCTTTGTTAATAGTTTGTTTTTCAATAGTTTTATCTGTTAATAAACTCTTTTCACAGAATAATTCTACAACGGATTGGGAAGAAATTATCGAGCAAATATCGTCTGATGAGGTGGAAGAAGAGAAAAGTGTTGAGAATTATATTGAGGAACTATCAGAACTAAATAATCAACCGTTTAATATTAATGCTGTTACAAAAGAACAATTAGAACAATTTCCTTTTCTTTCTGATATTCAAATTGAAAATATCCTTTTCTATCTTTATATTTCCGGTCCGATGCAAACAATCTATGAATTGCAAATGATAGAAGGAATGGATAGACAGACAATTCAATATCTTCTTCCATTTGTATATCTGGGAGAGTATAAAGAGAATATTTCAACTCCTTCGTTTAAGAAAATGTTGAAATATGGAAAGCATGAATTAATAACTCGCTTAGATATTCCTTTGAATAAAAAATCAGGTTATAAATCAATTTCCGATAGTGTTTTACAAGAGAATCCGAATAAACATTATTTAGGTTCTCCACTTTATCATTCTTTACGTTACGGATTTCATTACAAAGAACAATTATATTTTGGTTTTACTGCAGAAAAAGATGCTGGAGAACCTTTTTTTAGAAAACAGAATAAGAAAGGATATGATTATTATTCTTTCTATTTTCTATTGAAAAATATGAATCATTTAAAAGCTTTAGTATTAGGTAATTATAGATTAAGTTTTGGTCTTGGGTTAGTGATGAATACAGATTATAGTATGGGAAAATCTTCTTCCATTGAAACAATTAGTTATAAGAATAATGGGATACGCAAACATTCATCAACAGATGAATATAATTATTTTCGCGGAATAGCAGCTTCTTATCAATTAAAATGTTTTGTTTTAACTGCTTTTTATTCTCATAGAAAATTGGATGCTACTATGGAAAATAAGTTAATAACTTCGTTGAAAAAAGATGGAATTCATCGACTTATACGTGATTTTGAAAGAAAAGAAAATACGGTTATGCAGATATTAGGAGGGAATATTACATATAAAAATAATACTTTTCACCTAGGTTTAACAGGTGTTTATAACTTTTTTAACCGACTGTTCATTCCGGATATTAAGCCCTATAATATATTCTATCCTAGAGGTAAATGTTTTTATACATTGGGAATAGATTATAAATATCGCTGGAATAAATTGTCTTTTGCGGGTGAAGCAGCTATTTGCCAGAGTGGGAGAGTGGCTATACTTAATATACTTCGTTTTACTCCTTTTTCAGGTTATCAACTGGTAATGTTACAGCGTTATTATGATAAAAGATATGCAGCTTGGTTTGCCCGTTCTATTTCGGAGGGAAGTGATATACGTAATGAAAACGGTTTTTATATTGGTATAGAAGCCAATCCTATAAAATACTGGAAATTATCTGCTTATGCAGATTTTTTTCATTTTCCATGGTTACGTTATGGTGTTGATAAACCTTCTTCAGGTTTTGACGGTTTAGTACAAGCTACATATACCCCGAAACGTAATATGACTATGTTTTTGCGTTATCAATATAAAGTAAAAGATCAAAATTATATAGGAGAGAAAAAGATAACTTGTTCTTATGTGAAGCATAAACTTCGTTATCAATTAGGATATACTTTACAGAAGTTTTTTTCATTACGGACTACAGTTGATTTTGTGATTGTTCATCCTGAAAACGTTTCTTCCAATCATGGATTTATGCTTTCACAAATGTTTTCTTATAGTTTTCAACAACTACCTTTACAACTGTCTGTTAATTATGGATTCTTCGATACGGATAATTATGAATCACGGCTAACTACCTATGAAAAAGGTATGTTATACTCATTGTCATTGCCTTCATTTTATGGAAAAGGTATTCGTACTTCTTTGCATGTTCGGTATGATTTCAACAAGTATTTAACAGCTCTTGTTAAAATCTCTCAGAGTAAATATATGGATAGAGATGAGATAGGCACAGGATTGGAAATGATTGCGGGAAATAAGAAATCGGATATAAATATGCAAATAAGATATAAGTTCTGAGTTATTTGTCGGTCATTTCAGAAATAGATTTGTTATCTTTGTTTTGGATTTTTAAAAGATAGAGTTTATGTCAACTGTTATTTATCCTTCTCCCATTTTTGGTCCTATTCACAGTCGTCGTTTAGGAGTTTCTTTAGGAATTAATTTGCTTCCATCGGACGGAAAAGTATGTTCATTTGATTGTATTTATTGTGAATGCGGTTTTAATTCCGATCATCGTCCTAAGAAACCGATGCCTACCAGAGAAGAGGTTTATGAAGCATTGGAAAATCGTTTGAAAGATATGTCGGTAAATGGTCCTAAACCGGATGTATTTACTTTTGCAGGAAACGGAGAACCTACCGCACATCCACATTTCTTGGAAATAATAAATGATACGTTAGAACTTCGTGATAAATATTTTCCGAATGCCAAAGTCAGTGTATTGAGTAATTCCACTTTTATTCATCGTCCTAAAGTTTTTGAAGCATTAAATAAGATTGATAATAATATACTAAAGCTTGATACGGTAGACGCAGAGTATATTGATATGGTAGACCGTCCTACCGGTTATTATAATGTGAATGAAATAATAAACCATCTAAAAGCCTTTAATGGAAATTTAATCATTCAAACTATGTTTATGAAAGGTACTTATCAGGGAAAAAGTGTTGATAATACGTCTGATAAATATGTATTACCGTGGATTGAGATTGTAAAATCCATTGCTCCCCGTCAGGTAATGATTTATACAATTGATAGAGAAACTCCTGACCATGATCTTCTTAAAGCATCCCATGAGGAACTGGATCGTATAGTTGAATTATTGACGAGAGAAGGAATTTATGCTACCGCATCTTATTAATAAACTATCTATTCGCAAAATGTTTTAAAGTCTTGTTCAAACTGTTTGAATCCTTTTGGGTAGATGCGGTCTATTAATTGAAAAATAGTTGAGCGATCATCAGGGTCTTGTAATGCAGAAATGAAATCTTTGAGAATCTGATTGGGAACTTTTTCTATCCAAAAGGTGACAAAAGCATGAGATAGGATATAGGAATATTGTTCATCTGTGTATTCTTGTTCCAAGAACTGTTTGTTGTTCTTATTTACAAATGTCGATAAATTTATTTCATCAAGCATATACATGGTACGGATTCTTCCTTGTTCATATTCGGTAAGAGTATGTTCGATTCCTTTTTTATTTATTTTGCAATGTTCAAAAAATTCAGCCAAGCCTTCGTTTAGCCAAATGGGCGGATGATTATTAGTTATTTTTCTGGTGAAATGATGACTTAGTTCATGATAAATGACTCCAAGAGTTTTTTCTCGTCCGTCTTCCCATCCTAAAATAAATGCTTTATTCAGATTGGATGAATACATACCGATTATGCTTCTGTGTAGAAATATGTTTTTTCCTGCCAAATAAGCAATTCCGTCCATTTTTCTTTTAAATACATGCATTTGTAGACTGAGTGTATCGGGTAATCCGAATTGAGAATAGAATTTTACTTCGTAGCGTAACATCTGTTCTATTTTCTGGTGGTCTTTTTGGGAAATCGGATCACCTACATAGTCTACTTGTACGGTTTGTGTATGGAGTAGCCCATGAAAAGTGAAGAATAGTATTATAAAAGCAAGAAAGCGCATTTTATTTTTTCTTTTTGAGATATTTCTTTTGTTCACGTTTACTCATATCCTGCATGATAAGTGTGTCGTCAATAACGGAATAGTACTCTTTTTTCTCTTTGGTCTTTATATCTCCTTCTGTTGTGCGAAATACTGGTGTAAAATGAGAATAGGGATATCCGGAAGGAAGATTTGCATTAAATTTGTTTTTATCAAGGAAGAAATAAGAAATAGATACACCCATTTCTCCGGCCAATCCTACGGGTTGTCCTACTAAAACTTCCTCACCCGGATGTATAAAGTTTCGGTTCATCATAAGATAAGCGGCAAAAGTGCGGTCGGAATGGTAAATCAGTAATTGTAACGGTCGTGTAGTTTGGCAGGCAATGCCGCTACGAGTTGCATAAACCGTATCACCGCTTTTTAGTTGGAAGTTGAGTGTTTTTCGTGATTCACGTAAATCTATTTTCCATGAAGTCTTTTCACCATTTTTTACCGGGAGGGCATAAGGAGTGTTGATTTGGAATTTTTCAGGGAATTGACCGCGATAAAATATATAAGTAGATGGGTTTTTGAATGGATTATCTACGTGAGAATTTTTTAATGTGCTAAATACGGTATTTTTTCCGGGACGTAGATTATAAGACCGATCATTTTCACGAAACAGATAATAGTCACAATAATCTCCGTTATAATAGTTCAGCTCTTCGGCTTCTTGTGTGTTTATTTCCCATTTCGACTCTATAATGTTGATAGGTCGCTCTAATATTTGACGTAAAGATTGAGCAGAGGTCTGTAAAATAGATAGCGTGAACATTGCCATTAATAATAGTAGTGTGTCGTATTTGCAATTCATAAAATAGATTCTATTTAAAGTTTAATACCTCTTTACTTCAAAGTTATAAAAACTTCTCCGTTTTTAATGGCTCTAAAGGTGTATTTTTGATTGTATTGCCTATTTATTACTGATTTTTTCCGCTTTTTGAATGGCCAGATTAATATTACTACAAATGTTTTCTTTACCAAGTAGTTCATAGAAGCCCGATTTCTCAAGTGTTTCATGAACTTGTTCGTTAACGCCGGAAAGTATGATATGTATATTATCTTTTTGTGATAAACGGCAAAAATTACTAAGATTGTGTATGCCAGTAGAGTCGATAAAAGGAACTTTACGCATACGGATGATACGTACTTTGGGACGATCCCCCAACTGCGCCATTGTTTCTTCAAATTTATTAGCGATACCAAAGAAAAAAGGACCATCTATTTCATAAACTTCTACTCCTTTCGGCACAATCAGTTTCTCTTCTCTGACAGCAATATCCAGTTCGTTGTTCGGATCTATTTCGTTACGTATCACAGAGACATGTGTTGTTTCCATTATACGTTTCATAAAAAGCAAGCAGGCAATGACAAGGCCGATTTCTATGGCGATGGTAAGATCAAAAATAATAGTCAGGAAGAAAGTGATTAACAGAACTGCAATATCTGACTTCGGATTTTTCATCAACATCCGGAATGTACGCCATTCACTCATATTATAGGATACGATAACGAGTACTCCGGCGAGGCACGCCATCGGTATATATTGCGCAAGTGGCATGAGGAATAAAAGAATCAATAACAGTACAATGGCATGGATAATACCGGCAACGGGTGTCTTACCGCCATTATTGATGTTTGTCATGGTACGGGCGATTGCTCCTGTGGCGGGTATTCCTCCAAAAAGCGGTGTAACCATATTGGCGATACCTTGTCCGATAAGTTCTTGGTTAGAGTCATGTTTGTCTCCCGTCACACCATCGGCAACAGTAGCTGAAAGCAGGGATTCTATTGCTCCCAAAACGGCGATGGTAAGCGCGGCGGGCAATAGCCCTTTGATAACTTCCCAACTTATATCGGGAACTTCTGCATTTGGCAATGAAGCGTTAATGGTAAATCGGTCGCCTATTGTCTCTATAGAAGTAATTCCGCCGTATGCTTTCATTAAATAGACGATTATTGTCATCAATATGATGGCAATAAGAGAACCGGGTATTTTTTTTGAAAAACGTGGTGTGACAATGATTATCACAATGCTTAGAATACCTACAAGCGTAGACCATAGGTTGATTGTAGAGAAGTCATGCACATAGGCAATCCATTTGGAAAGAAAATCAGCCGGATTATTTTCCATCGTTAACCCGAATAAATCTTTTACCTGTGTGGTGAAGATAGTAACTGCAATACCACTGGTAAACCCTACGACAATGGGGTAGGGGATGAATTTGATAATCGTTCCCAGTTTGAAGATGCCGAGAAATATTAGGATGATACCGGCCATGATTGTTGCAACGATAAGTCCTTTTTCACCATATTGCTGAATGATTCCGTAGACAATTACAATGAAAGCTCCCGTAGGACCGCCTATTTGCACGCGGCTACCACCTAATAACGAAATGATGAAACCTGCTATAATGGCGGTAATGATCCCTTTTTCGGGTGATACTCCGGATGCGATACCGAAAGCGATGGCAAGCGGCAGGGCAACAATACCAACGATAATACCTGCCATCAGGTCGGACATAAAAGTAGCTTTGGAATAATCTTTTAAAGCTGTACAAAGTTTTGGTTTGAATTCAAATGCTTTCATCTGTTTTATATGTTCAAATATTGAGGGTGCAAAGTTACAAAATAAGATTATATTAACATCTGTTTTGTTTTATAAATTAAGTAATAGATGCGGTCTATCTGTCCATAAAGGAATTTTATGGAATTATTCTTAATATGTTGAACCAAATAAGTTATCTTTGTGTTATTAAAAAAATGGCTTGCAAAACGTACGAATTTACTAACTTAAATTACAGATAATTATGGCTAAAAGTATTAAAGGAACACAGACTGAAAAGAATCTGTTGACATCATTTGCCGGTGAATCTCAGGCAAGAATGCGTTATACTTATTTTGCTAGTGTGGCAAAGAAAGAAGGTTACGAACAAATCTCTGAAATTTTCACAGAAACTGCCAATCAGGAAAAAGAACATGCAGAACGTATGTTTAAGTATCTTGAAGGAGGTATGGTAGAAATTACTGCAAGTTATCCTGCAGGTGTTATCAGCACTACCCTTGATAATTTGAAAGAAGCTGCTGCCGGAGAACATGAAGAATGGTCATTGGATTATCCTCACTTTGCAGATGTGGCAGAACAAGAAGGTTTCCCTTCTATTGCAGCTATGTATCGTAATATCTGTGTTGCAGAAAAAGGACACGAAGAAAGATATCGTGCTTTTGTGAAGAACATTGAAGAAAACCACGTATTTGCTAAAGATGATGTAGTAGTATGGCAATGCCGTAACTGCGGATTTATTTTGGAAGCTATGGAAGCACCGAAAGTATGTCCGGCATGTTTGCATCCTCAGGCGTATTTCGAAGTTAAAAAGAATAACTGGTAATCAGGAAAAAAGATTTCGATTACTTTTAAATAAGTAGTCATTGAGATAGGGCAGCCCTGCAAATATTTTGCAGGGCTGTTTTTGTAATAACAACTGCATTTCTGTTTTAAGTATTTTTTCGTTTGGTTTTTCTGATGACAGTCTATTTATGAATGTACAGTTAAGTGGTGAAAACGCTCCCTTGAGCGTTGTCTTTCACTCAAGGGAGCATCAGCTTACGCTCCCTTGAGCGATAGCTTACATCTACTGGAGTGTAAGGCATCACTCCCTTAGGCGTTTTTAGTTTGCTTATTCTGCCAATTTAGCAGTTATTCAATTTACTTTGATTTGCCTTCACCTTATCACTATTTACTGCTTTATGTTTGATTGTCAATTGATTGCAGTGCAGGTAACTTTTTTATGGACACTTGAAAATTGAACGTTGAAAATTGAAATAGGAGAGGAGGCTATTTTACCGACTGAATCTTTTCTATGATAAAGGTTCAGGATAACCCACTGATACTCAAATAGAACATTCAGGAACTGAAGGATTGAAAGATGAATGAGAATGATTCTGTTTTAACAGGTGTTTCTGTCAGTAAAATGCAGCATTTGTTTCCTGAACTGAAAACATCTTGATGATTAAAAAAGACATACGGTCGATTGCAAACAAACATACGGTCGTTTGTCTACAAACTCCTATCGTTTGTAATCAATCGACCGTATGCATTTAAAAGTATATTCTTATTCCTTTTTATGTGGATAGTCAATCGTGTAATGCAGTCCGCGGCTTTCCTTACGCTCCATAGCCTGACGGGTAATAAGATAGCCTACATTAATCATGTTGCGCAATTCACATATTTCACGGGAAGCTTTGCAACGTTTGAAAAGGCTTTCGGTCTCCTCATATAAAATATCCAGACGATTCCATGCACGAGTCAGACGGAGATTACTGCGTACGATACCTACATAACACTCCATAATTTGATTTACCTCTTTTGCACTCTGTGTAATCAGGACTCTTTCTTCGTTAGAAATAGTACCTTCATCGTTCCATTTCGGTATATCCTCGTTAAAATCGTAACGGTCCAGTACATTTAATGAATGTTTAGCTGCCGCGTCTGCATATACCACTGCTTCTATCAGTGAATTGGAAGCAAGGCGGTTTCCTCCGTGCAGTCCCGTACAGGAACATTCACCGATAGCGTATAATCGTTTGATGCTCGATTGTCCGTCTAAGTCCACTTTAATGCCACCGCATAAATAATGCGCTGCCGGTGCTACCGGAATATAATCTTTCGTAATATCTATACCTAAACTGAGACATTTCTTGTAGATATTCGGGAAGTGTTTCTTTGTTTCTTCCGCATTTTTGTGCGTGACATCGAGGTACACATGGTCGTCTCCACGCAACTTCATTTCGTTGTCGATAGCCCGTGCCACAATATCACGTGGAGCAAGAGAAAGGCGCGGATCATATTTTTGCATAAACTCTTCACCCGCCGAGTTGCGCAGTACGGCTCCATAACCACGCATTGCTTCTGTGATAAGAAAACACGGACGGTCTCCCGGATGAAACAAGGCGGTAGGATGAAATTGTATGAATTCCATATCCTTTACTGCTCCTTTTGCACGATATACCATTGCTATACCGTCGCCCGTGGCAACTAGCGGATTAGTCGTGTTGCGGTAAACAGCCTCGCAGCCTCCTGTCGCCATGACGGTTATCCGGGATAGGAAGGTATCTACCTCACCCGTTTCTTCGTTCAGTACATAAGCCCCGAAACATTTAATGCCCGCTGTGTGGCGGGTTACGATAATGCCCAGATGATGTTGGGTAATAATCTCTACGGCAAAGAAATTGGTAAAGACTGTAATGTTCGGATGTTCTTGTACGGCTCTGATCAGACTGTCTTGAATTTCAGCTCCGGTATTATCTTTATGGTGCAGGATGCGGAATTCGGAGTGTCCTCCTTCCTTATGTAAGTCGAAATCACCTTTTTCGGTTTTATCAAAATTTACTCCCCAATGAATCAATTCTTCTATTTGGGCAGGAGCTTCCCTCACTACTTTTTCTACAGCTTCCCGGTCACTTATCCAATCACCGGCAATCATCGTGTCTTCAATGTGTTTTTCGAAATTGTCTAATTGCAAATTGGTAACGGAAGCTATGCCGCCTTGTGCGAAATATGTGTTAGCTTCTTGTAAACCAGCTTTACAGATAAGGGCTACTGATTTCCCTTTATTTGCCACTTTTAGGGCAAAGCTCATCCCGGCAATGCCGGAACCGATAACTAAAAAGTCAAACTTTCTAACCATAACTGTATGTTTATAGTTTGCAAAGCTACGAAATAACTTTTTTCCTTGTTCCTTTTGGGGTAAATAATTGATAAAATCACTATCTTTCGGGCAAATTAAAGGAAATGTATGGATCGTGTTTTTCATTCGAAAATAAGCTGGGTGTTTTATGCTGTGATATTTCTTATCGGGGCTTTCATTTTCTATCTTTTATGGATTAAGATACTTATTTTTATCATCTTGGCTGTCGTATTAGTTCCTTTTGAGCTAATTCTTATTGAAGGTATTATCCATAATAGATATACGATAACTATGGATGGAAATCTTGAGTTATATTTGGGACGTTTCTTTGCTACAGAAATAATTCCGATAGGGAATATTGTATCTTTGCATGCTTCCCATTCGTGGGAAACCTCTGCCGCTTTTTCTTTTGATCGTATTAAAATTGTGTATATAAAGTCTTATAAGCGAAAAGTTTATGTTTCTCCTGTTAAGAAGAAAGAAATGGTAACTTTGTTGTTGAAAATGAATGACCGGATTATTATTGATGAAAACCTTAAAAAAATACTATCATGAATTATCAAATTGCGATTATTGGCGGTGGTCCTGCCGGATATACAGCTGCTGAGGCTGCCGGAAAAGCAGGACTGAGTGTTGTTTTATTTGAGAAGAATAATTTAGGCGGTGTATGTCTGAACGAAGGATGCATTCCGACGAAGACGTTACTTTACTCGGCCAAAGTGTATGATTATGCTAAACATGCTTCTAAATATGCAGTTACAGTGCCTGAAGCATCTTTCGATTTAGGCAAGATTATAGCTCGTAAATCTAAAGTTGTTCGTAAACTGGTGTTGGGCATTAAAGCAAAACTCACGGCTCATCAAGTCAATATTGTGACGGGTGAAGCTGAAATCATGGATAAAAACCATGTTCGCTGCGGTGATGAAGTGTATGAGTGTGAGAAGATGATTGTGTGTACGGGTTCGGAAACTTTTGTTCCTCCTATTACAGGGATAGAGGAAGTGAACTATTGGACACACCGTGATGCATTGGATAGTAAAGAGCTTCCGGCTTCATTGACCATTGTAGGCGGTGGAGTTATCGGAATGGAATTTGCCTCTTTCTTTAATAGCTTGGGCGTAAAAGTAACGGTAATCGAGATGATGGATAAAATATTGGGTCCGATGGACGGAGACATATCTTCCATTCTTTGTGCCGAGTATGCAAAACGAGGCATTGCTTTCTTGCTTAGTACAAAAGTTGTCGCTATTTCCCAATCGGAAGAAGGAATCACGGTTTCCTATGAAAATGAGCAAGGAGCAGGAAGTGTGATCTCTGAAAAACTATTGATGAGTGTAGGTCGTCGTCCGGTAACGAAAGGTTTTGGTCTGGAGAATCTTGGCTTGGCTAAGACGGAACGTCGTTGCATAAAGGTTGATGAGCATTTGCAATCTTCCGTAGAAGGAGTGTATGTATGTGGAGACCTGAATGGTGTATCTCTGCTGGCACATACGGCAGTGCGTGAAGCAGAGGTCGCAGTCAATCATATTGTCGGAAAAAAGGACAGCATGAGTTACCGTGCTATTCCGGGAGTGGTTTATACAAATCCGGAAGTTGCCGGAGTAGGTCAGACGGAAGAGGCTTTACAGTCTGCAGGAATTGCTTATCGGGTAGAAAAACTCCCAATGGCATATTCCGGACGTTTTGTTGCTGAAAATGAAGGTGTGAACGGACTTTGTAAAGTTATCATGGCAGAAGATGGTACAATACTTGGAGCACACGTGTTGGGTAATCCAGCTTCGGAAATAATCACTATTGCGGCAATGGCGATAGAGACCGGTATGAAGGCTGAAGAGTGGAAGAAAATTGTCTTCCCTCATCCTACAGTTGGTGAGATATTCCGTGAAGCATTATGATTGTCAGTGAATGAAAAGAAACCTGTTTATAGTATCATTTTTGTTTGCCTGTCAAGCAGTTATATTTGCACAGGCAAACTTAAAGAACCGCTTAGATGCATTAATGGATGCCGATTTTCTGAAAACCTCAGAAGTCGGCATTGCTGTGTTTGACCTTACTGTCGGTAAATCATTGTATGATTATCAGGCTAAGAAATTGTACCGTCCGGCGTCTATAGAAAAATTAATAACAGGAATTACCGCACTTGATAAGTTGGGAGTGGGGTATCGTTTTAAAACATCACTTTGTTATACCGGTCAATTGGAGGACAACCAACTTAATGGCGATTTATATGTAATAGGAGGCTTTGATCCGGAGTTTGCCGATGAAGGGATGAATCGATTGGTGGACATAGTGGTGCAATCCGGTATTAAAAAGATAAATGGCAGATTGTATGGTGATATTTCTATGATGGATTCTTTGTATTGGGGAATGGGTTGGTCTTGGGATGATAACCCCTACTATTTTCAACCTTATCTTTCTCCTTTGATGTATAATAAAGGATATGTGGAAGTGACGGCACATCCTGCGCAAAAGGATTCTGCCGCATTACTCACCATAACTCCTGTTTCTTCTTATTATTCTGTCAATAATCAGACAAAAAGCAAGAATTCGTCTGCCGGTAAGTTTGAAGTTACTCGTAATTGGTTAGAAGGAGGAAATGATATTCTTGTAAGAGGAAATGTAGCATCCGCACAGACAGACAGGGTAAATATGTGTACTTCCCAAGATTTCTTTATGCATACTTTTCGTGAGCGGTTGATGCAAAAGGGAATAGATGTTTCTGATTATGCATTTTCCGATTGTCCAACCGATAGTATGATGCTTCTGAATACCTATTATCATACTTTGCCTGATGTCTTGATGCGTGCCATGAAAAAGAGTGATAATCTGTCTGCTGAGGCTATGTTTTATCATTTGGCGGTGAGTGACGGAAAGATGCGTGTTGGTAGTGATGATGCAGTAGAACCGATAAGAAAGAAAATAAAGCAACTTGGTTTTGAACCTAAAAACTACCGTATAGTGGATGGTAGTGGTGTGTCACTCTATAATTATATTTCTCCGGAGCTGCTACTTGCTTTTTTAAAGTATGCTTATTCCAATGAAAACATCTATGAACCATTATATAAATCATTGCCGATAGCAGGTGTGGACGGAACTTTACGCAATAGGATGAAAGAGGGTAAAGCTCATAATAATGTCCGCGCCAAAACGGGTTCTGTAATCGGAGTCAGCTCATTGGCCGGATATGCCAAAGCTTCGAATGGTCATATATTGGCTTTTGTCATTATCAATCAAAACGTTTTGAAACAGTCCGAAGCCAAAGCGTTTCAGAACAGATTTTGTGAAGAGTTGTGCAGATAATGATCCGAATAAAGTAATATATTTCTTATTTGAACATAGGTGATACAAACCATTTTTTATACATCCATGTAGCTAAATAGTAAAGTCCGATAGCGGAAATAAATCCTGCAATGGCATCTATCAAATAATGTGCCTGTATGTAGACAGTAGCACAACAGAGCAGGCAATAAAAAGGCATTAAGCAGGAAAAAAGTATTTTATTGCCACGGTATGCCATAATCATAAGTATGGTGGAAATTCCAACATGTGAGCTGGGGAAAGCAGCCGTAGGTCGTTCACCTACCTGTTGAGAGGCTTCTACCAGATTATAAAAGAATCCATGTTCATAACCCGGTCCGGGCAGCAGTTCCAAATGATGATTAAAATAGTCTCCGATGGATGGGAAATAGCCCGAACTAACATTTTCCATGCCTATTGCAGGGAAATAGAATTGAGGACCGGCAACGGGAACGATGATATAAAAGAAATAATAGATGAAGAAGGCTGTAACTAATACGAAAGATACCTTTTCAAATAGTTCGAAACGGAAAAGGAAATACCATATACAGACGATCAATATCATCGGGTAGTAAGAGAAATATCCCATATTGAAAGGTTCGCTCAACCACATAGCCGGAACATTATTGCTAAATTCTACAGCAGGTTGACAACCGAAGATAAATTGTTCGGCTCTTGCAAATACATGATCTAAATTGGGCAGTAACCGGTTAAATTCAAAAGTATCCGGGTACCAGTAAGAAAGGAGACCCATTTGCACGGCGATACGCACGAAAGCAGAGAATTTACATGGAGCCAGACGATACAGATACATTAATGCGAAAGTCATTCCGGCGATTAGCACCCGCTCCCATAACATTTGGAGTGGATGGTCCATTTCTTTAAACATGAAGAGTATTAAAATGGAAGTAAGCAAGTTATAAATCAGACTTATTTTTTCTACGGCAAATAATCCTTTTTGCGTATCTATACGTTTAAATATATCTAGAGCCATTTTTCTTTCTTATACCAGGCAATAGTTTCTTTTACACCTCTTTTCAGTGGATATTCAGGTTTGAATCCCAAATCGTTAACTAAAGGTGAAATATCGCATTGCCAATTGCGTTGTTTCATTATTTTATATTTATCGGCATTGAGTGTACTGCTTTTTCCCAGCAAAGCAGCAACAAAACCAGCGAGCAAAGATACTATTTTTAAAATAAATAACGGACATTTAATATGAATAACAAAAGGATTACCTAATTCTTTTTGGATATAATCGGAAAAAGCACGGCTGGGATAGATCTCTCCATCACTTACAAAATAGGCCTTTTGAGTAACATTTTGTTCGATAGCTAAAAACAATGCTTTTACTAGGTCTTTTACATAAATGAAGGTTAAGTCTTGTCTCTCAAATCCGGCTGCAAAATCTATGTGTTGTTTTATGGATTTTGCCATTAGAAAATAATCTTTCTCACGAGGTCCGTAAACTCCGGTAGGACGGAAGATAACATATGGAAATGCTTGTAGATTACGGATATATTGTTCGGTTTTTATTTTGCTGATTCCATAAGCGGTGTTTGGTTTCGGGATATCTGTGTCTTTTATTGGTTCATAAGTTTTTTCATGTATAGGTCCATAAACACTTAGTGAACTGATATAGATAAATTGTCGGGGGATCATATCTAAGCTTTGTAATACTTCAATAAAGTTCTTTGTCGCTACATAGTTGCCTTTGTCGAAGCCATCTTTATCTTTACATTTGGTGACACCGGCACAATGGATAATATAGTCCCAGCAAACGGACATTTTCTTGCAATCACTAAGCTGTTCCGATAGTCTATCCGGATTATTAAAACTTAGCTCTAAAAAGTGTATTCTGTTATCTTTCAGATATTTTTTGCTACTTGTAGAACGTATACCTGCCCATACTTCAAAATCACGGTTTAATGCTTCCTCTACTATAAAGCTTCCTATAAAACCACTTGCACCGGTTATTAATATTTTTTGTTTCATCATAATTACTTATTGCTGGCAGGAATATCTTCCGTTTTTGGGATTGATTTTATAGGTTCAACGTGTATTCCTATATGCGTATCCTGTCCGTACTGATCTTTCAATTTGTTTTCAATTTGGGTGGCCGTATGGTGTGCTTCACATAAAGATATATTTCCATCCATTCGTATATGAATTTCTATTGCATAATGATTGCCTATTCTTCTGGTACGCAGATTATGTGGCTGTTTTACTCCGCCAAAAGAAGTAACAATGCTTTCAATTTCTTTTTCGACATCATCAGGGAGGGATTTCTCAAGTAATTCGTCTAAACAGGGTATTAAAAGTTGTATTGAGACTTTCATGATGAAGAAACTTACTATTACGGCAGCAATGGGGTCAAGTACTCGCCAATTATCTCCCAAAAGAATAGCTCCGCCAATACCTATGGCAGTTCCGATAGAAGAAAGTGCGTCACTGCGATGATGCCAGGCATTAGCGGTTACAGCCTGTGAGTTTAACTGTTTTCCTTTTATAACCGTGTATCTGTATAAAATTTCTTTAGCAATAATGGATAAGATAGCGGCTATCAATGCTAATATTCCAGGACTTTGTAAGGTTTCTCCTTTTATGAAAGAAATTATCTCGGAGGCGCCATTCCATAAAACACCGAACCCGACTAATAGCAAAATACTACCGATAATGGCTGTTGCCATCGTTTCGTATTTTCCATGCCCGTAGTCATGTCCCTTGTCGACAGGTTTGTTGGATATACGGACAAAAATGATTACAATAACATCTGTGATGAAGTCTGAAAGAGAATGGACTGCATCTGCTATCATGGCAGCACTGTGTCCCCAGATTCCGGCAATGAATTTGAAGACAACAAGCATAAAGTTGACCATACTGCCAATAATCGTAACTTTATAAATGCCTTTTTCCCTGATTTTATTGGCGATTTCGTCCGCTCCTTTTGGGCTATTCATTTTGCAAATATAAAACATAAATTAATGTATTGTGTCTTTTATTCTGCATAATAGCATTGCGATATGCTTTTTTAGACGGATTATTAATATTAAATCCATTTATTTTGTTTACTTTGTATTCCAATAAAATGATGATCTTATGGCAAAGAAAAAAGAGAAAAAAGCCGGTAAACGGATGAAAAAAGGTGAATTGTCTGATAAATTGATGAACCTCTTCCGTGAGAAATCTACAGAAACGCTTAGTACCAAGCATATATTTTCAGAACTTCAGTTAACAACACATCCTTTAAAGATGCTCTGCATGGATATTTTGTCGGACATGTTGGAAGATGATTATCTTACCGAGGTTGATAAAGGAAAATATAAATTGAATGATCACGGAACAGTATTGGTAGGAACATTCCAACGTAAAAGTAATGGAAAGAATTCGTTTATTCCCGAAGGTGGAGGCGAACCTATTTTTGTTGCGGAGCGCAATTCGGCCCATGCAATGAATAATGATAAGGTAAAAATAGCCTTTTATGCAAAACGAAAAAAACGAGATGCAGAAGGAGAAGTTATAGAGATTCTTGAACGTGCTAATGATACAATGGTAGGCACTTTGGAGATAAGTAAGTCTTATGCTTTTCTTGTAACGGAAAATCGTACGCTTGCCAATGATATTTTTATTCCTAAAGATAAATTGAAGGGAGGTAAGAATGGAGACAAAGCTGTGGTGAAAATTATAGAGTGGCCTGATAAAGCAAAGAATCCTATCGGACAGGTTATTGATATTTTGGGTAAATCTGGAGATAATACAACAGAAATGCATGCTATCCTTGCAGAGTTTGGTTTACCTTATGTGTATCCGAAAGCTGTAGAAACGGCGGCAGATAAAATTCCTGCTGAAATATCCGATGAAGAAATAGCCAGACGTGAGGATTTTCGTAAAGTAACCACCTTTACTATTGATCCGAAAGATGCGAAAGATTTTGATGATGCTCTTTCCATTCGTAAGCTGAAAGAGGGTTTATGGGAAGTAGGAGTTCATATTGCCGATGTTACACATTATGTAAAAGAAGGAGGTATCATAGATAAGGAAGCGGAGAAGCGTGCAACGTCAGTATATTTGGTGGACCGTACTATTCCTATGCTTCCAGAAAGACTTTGTAATTTCATTTGCTCTTTGCGCCCAAATGAAGAGAAACTGGCTTTCTCCGTTATTTTTGATATTACAGAAAAAGGTGAAGTTAGAGATTCTCGGGTAGTGCATACGGTTATTAAGAGCGATCGCCGTTTTACTTATGAGGAAGCCCAAGAGATTATCGAAACGAAAAAAGGTGATTTTAAGGACGAAGTGCTAATGCTTGATACCATAGCAAAGGCTTTGCGTGACAAGCGCTTTGTGGCCGGTGCTATTAACTTTGACCGTTATGAAGTAAAGTTTGAAATAGATGAAAAAGGAAAGCCGATCAGTGTTTATTTTAAAGTATCGAAAGATGCAAATAAGTTAGTGGAAGAATTTATGTTGCTTGCCAACCGTACGGTTGCCGAGAGAATAGGAAAGGTAGGCAAAGGGAAGAAAGCAAAAGTGCTTCCATATCGTATTCATGACTTACCGGATCCGGAAAAATTGGATAATTTGGCGCAGTTTATAGCTCGTTTTGGTTATAAGCTCCGTACAAGTGGCACAAAAACGGATGTATCCAAATCAATTAATCATTTGCTGGATGATATTCAGGGAAAGAAAGAAGAAAACTTAATAGAAACCGTTTCTATCCGTGCGATGCAGAAAGCAAGGTATTCAGTTCACAATATTGGACATTATGGTTTGGCGTTTGATTATTATACCCATTTTACTTCACCGATCCGTCGTTTTCCTGATATGATGGTACATCGTTTGGTAACTCGTTATTTAAGCGGTGGCAGGACTGCTTCCGAAACGAAATATGAAGATTTATGTGTGCATAGTTCCAGCATGGAACAAATTGCTGCAAATGCAGAACGTGCATCTATTAAATATAAACAGGTAGAATTCATGAGTGAACGCCTTGGACAGACGTATGATGGTGTTATTTCCGGAGTTACCGAATGGGGATTATATGTAGAGTTGAACGAAAATAAATGTGAAGGCATGATTCCGATTCGTGATTTAGATGATGATTATTATGAATTTGACGAGAAGAATTATTGCCTTCGTGGGCGTCGTAAGAATAGGACGTATAGCCTTGGAGATGCAATTACTATTAAAGTAGCACGTGCTAATATAGAGAAAAAGCAACTGGACTTTGCTTTGGTTGAATAGACTAAAGTTGCATATTCTATCCTCATTTTTTGAACATTTTATCCACAAGATTGTTTATTCGGATAAATGCGACATTTATCCAAATAAATTAATTAATATGAAAAAGGATGAGAGTGTGGAGTCTGTTCCCTTTGTGGATTTAGATAAATACATGGGTGTGTGGTATGAAATTGGGAGATATCCTTGTTGGTTTGAAAAAGGAGCTTCTCATGTTAAAGTTGAGTATACGTTACGCGACAATTATGTTGAAGTTATCAATCGATGTATCAAAAAAGGGAAAGAATCTTATGTTACTGGTAAAGCGTATGTGATGCCGGATTCGGGGAATGCAAAGTTAAAAGTCAGGTTTAAATGGCCATTCCAAGGAGATTATTGGATAATAGATTTAGATGAGGATTATTCATGGGCTGCTGTATCTAATCCGAAGAAGACCAGACTTTGGATTTTATATCGAGAGCCTAATGTTACAAATGAATTGTTACGTTTAATTGCAAAACGTGTGATACAAAAAGGGTTTAATTCTGCAAAGATTATATGGACAGAACAATAATTTTGAATTAATGTATTATGAAAACAATTGCTTTAGAAGATAAAGCGGACATAGAAGCTATTATTTCCCGTTGTGATATTTGTTATGTAGGCATGGTTGATAAGGAAGGTTTTCCGTATGTGATACCTATGAACTTTGGATATAAAGATAATACCCTTTATTTGCATTCTGCTCCAACAGGTCATGTCATTGATATACTGGATAGTAACAATTATGTTTGTATTACTTTTAGTACAGATCATGAATTAGTTTTTCAACATCCTAAAGTGGCGTGCAGTTATCGAATGAAGGCAAAAAGTGTAATTTGTAGAGGGAAAGTAGAGTTTGTAGAAGAACTGGAAGAGAAACGTAACATATTGGATATTATTATGTTGCATTACTCAGGAAGAATGTTTGAATATGGAGATCCGGCAGTTCGGAACGTGAAAATATGGAAAGTTTGCATTGAAGAAATCTCTGCAAAGGAATACGGAGCTCCACATTAATAAGATATGGTATATTAAGTTATTTTATTCGTCTATTTAATTGGTTATTGGCTTTTGACGGTTTAGATTTGCCTACACGCTTGCCTGTAGGCTTTTTTTTATCTAATTTCTTACCATTTATTGAGGCAAAAGGATTTTTATCGTTTCTATTGTTCATAATGCTTTTTGTATTTTTGATTTATTGATGGCAAATGTAGCTATTTTCCCATAAAAAAGAGCTCTAAATATTGAAATGCCAGACTTATTTCCTAACTTTGCATTTTCTAGTGCATCGTATAATTTATTGACATGAGTCCACTAAATTTTACTCATATTCTGACACAGGCAGTCGATGAGCTTTCGGAGAGCGAATCTTATAAAGGACTGTTTCACCAACATCGTGACGGAGAACCACTTCCTTCCGCTAAAGTTCTGTATGAAATAATAGAACTGTCGCGCGCTATTTTATTTCCGGGATATTATGGTAATTCTACAGTAAATAGCCGTACGATCAACTATCATATCGGAGTAAATATTGAGACTTTGTTCGGATTGCTTTCTGAACAGATTCTAGCCGGACTTTGTTTTGGTAAAGGAGATCAGTGTGAAGAATGCATTAGTTCAATGCGTGAAAAAGCTACTGTATTGGCTGCCGAGTTTATTAGTAAACTACCGCAGATGCGCCGTATACTTGCTACAGATGTAGAAGCGGCTTATAATGGTGATCCTGCTGCTATCAGTTTTGGAGAAGTTATCTTTTGTTATCCTGCTATTAAAGCTATTAGCAATTATCGTATTGCCCATGAACTGCTTGAGTTAGGAGTACCTCTTATTCCTCGTATCATTACTGAAATGGCGCACTCAGAAACAGGTATAGACATTCATCCGGCAGCAAAGATAGGAACACATTTTACAATAGATCACGGTACCGGCGTGGTAATTGGGGCGACGAGTATTATTGGGAATAACGTGAAACTTTACCAAGGTGTTACATTAGGTGCTAAGAGTTTCCCATTGGATGAAAATGGCAAACCGATTAAAGGAATACCCCGTCATCCTATTTTGGAGGATAATGTTATTATCTATTCTAATGCTACAATTTTAGGTAGAATTACGATTGGTAAGAATGCTACGGTGGGAGGTAACATTTGGGTGACGGAGAATGTAGCACCCGGGGCACGTATAGTACAGACAAAAGCAAAAAAATAATTATCAAATAAGAAATAAACGTGGAGAACGAAAAATTTGAGCTCATAGCTAAGACCTTTCAAGGGCTTGAAACAATTCTGGCAGAAGAGTTAACTAATCTTGGTGCTGATAATATACAGATAGGCAGGCGCATGGTTTCATTTACGGGTGATAAGGAAATGATGTATAAAGCAAATTTTTGTCTTCGTACAGCCATTCGTATTTTAAAGCCTATTAAACAGTTTAAGGCGAAAGATTCGGATGAAGTCTATGAGGCGATTAAAGCAATTTGTTGGGAAGATTATTTGAATGTAGATAAGTCGTTTGCGGTTGATTCGGTTGTGTTTTCCGATGAATTCCGGCATTCTAAGTTTGTAGCTTACAAAGTAAAAGATGCTATCGTAGATTATTTTCGTGAGAAAACAGGAAAACGTCCTTCTGTCCGTATTAATAAACCGGATGTTTTGCTGAATATTCATATTGCACAAGATAAATGTACACTTTCTTTGGATAGTTCGGGGGAATCGCTACATCGTAGAGGCTATCGGCAGGAAGCAGTTGAGGCTCCCTTGAATGAGGTACTTGCTGCCGGAATGATTTTAATGACGGGTTGGCGTGGAGAATGTGATTTGATTGATCCTATGTGTGGTTCGGGGACGATTCCGATAGAAGCTGCTTTGATAGCGCGTAATATTGCGCCGGGTGTGTTCCGAAAAGAATTTGCTTTTGAGAAATGGAATGATTTCGACCAGGACTTATTTGATAATGTATATAATGATGATTCGCAGGAGCGGGAGTTTACTCATAAAATTTATGGGTATGATAATAATCCGAGAGCTAATGAGATTGCCCTTCATAATATGAAAGCTGCAGGAGTAAGTAAAGATATAGTGTTGGCATTACAACCGTTCCAGCAATTTCAGCAGCCCAAAGAAAAAGCAATACTTATAACCAATCCTCCTTATGGAGAACGTATTTCTACAAATGATCTGTTGGGATTATATCAAATGATAGGTGAACGGTTAAAACATGCGTTTCAAGGAAATGATGCTTGGATTTTAAGTTATCGTGAAGAGTGTTTTGATCAGATTGGTTTGAAACCTTCTCAAAAGATTCCTTTGTTTAATGGTGCTTTGGAGTGTGAATTTCGTAAATATCAGATATTTGATGGTAAATACAAAGAGTTTAGGAAAGAAGAAGTAGAGAATAAAAAAAGATGGAGAAACTAAGAAAAATATCTGCTTTGCTATTAGTAGGGTTGATTTCAGTGACAGTTATGGCACAGGAAAAGAAAATGCTTACTTTGGAAGATGTGATTCCCGGCGGGGAGACTTATCACCAATTCAGACCTGAGAATATTTATGGTTTACAATGGTGGGGAGATATCTGTGTCAAACCTGATATGGAAGATGTAAAAACAATTGATCCTCGTACCGGAAAGGAAAATGTAATTGCGACTTTAGAAGAAGTAAATAAGGCAATCACAGATGGAGAAAAACCTTACAGACTATCACATCCGTTGAAGCCATTGCAACATTTTATGAATGTTACATTTCCATGGATGGATAAGCAAATAATGGTATTTCGTCAGAGTAATTACATCGTTTATTATGATTTCGGACAGAAAAAGATAATTAATCTTTTCTATCTTGATTCTAAAGCTATGAATCTGGATTTCTGCCTGGAAAATGGTTATGCAGCTTATACTGTGGGAAGTAACCTGTTCATAAATAATAAAGGAGATGATGATAAGATTATAAATCCTGTATTAACTGACGATAGTGCTGATGAACAGGGAATTGTCTATGGACAAGCAGTTCACCGTAATGAATTTGGGATAACGAAAGGTACGTTTTGGAGTCCTAGAGGTACTTATTTAGCTTTCTATCGTATGGACCAAAGCATGGTATCCGATTATCCATTGGTCGATATTTCCCAACGTATCGCCTTATTGGATAATATCAAATATCCGATGGCAGGAATGATTAGCCATAAGGTTACTATAGGAGTATATAATATAGCTACCGGTAAAACGGTTTATTTGCAGGCGGGTGATCCTACCGATCGTTATTTTACAAATATAGCATGGAGCCCGGATGAGAGTAAAATTTATGTGATAGAGTTGAATCGCGATCAGAATCATTCTCAGTTGGTTCGTTACGATGCGGGAAGTGGTGAACGGGAAGCCGTGCTTTTGGAGGAAACGCATCCTAAATATGTAGAACCAATGCATCCGATTCTTTTTGTAAAAGGCAATGATAAGCAGTTTATCTATCAAAGCCAGCGAAATGGTTTTAATCATTTGTATTTGTATGATACGGATGGAAAGTTGGTTAAACAGTTGACTTCCGGTAATTGGTTGGTACAGAATATTCTTGGTTTTGATAAAGACGGAAAGAATTTATTCTTTATGTCTACGGAAAAGAGCCCTATGGAGAGCCATCTTTATAAGGTGAATTTGAAATCAGGTAAATGTACATTGATAACCTCACAAGCAGGAATGCACGATGTTCTTGTTAGTGCTTCCGGAGCATATGCTATTGATAAGTATTCTTCGGCAAACGTCCCGCGTGTTATTGATATTGTGGATACGAATAAAGGGAAAGTAATGCAAAATCTTTTGACTGCGAAAAATCCTTTTGAAGAATATGCTATGCCAATAATTGAAACAGGCACTATTAAGGCGGCAGATGGGGTGACGGATCTTTATTATCGTCTGATTAAACCGTCGGATTTTGACTCTAATAAAAAATATCCGGCTATTATTTATGTTTATGGAGGGCCTCATGCACAAATGATTCATAATAACTTTAATTGGGATGCGCGTGGATGGGACATTTATATGGCGCAGAAAGGCTATATCATGTTTACATTGGATAATAGAGGTAGTGAAAACCGTGGATTGGATTTTGAAAATGTCACTTTCCGTCATTTGGGAGTTGAAGAAGGCAAGGATCAAGTGAAAGGAGCAGAGTTTTTAAAATCTCTTTCGTATGTGGACGGAGACCGTATCGGAGTACATGGTTGGAGTTTTGGCGGACACATGACAACATCTTTATTGTTGCGTTATCCGGAGTTGTTTAAAGTTGGTGTAGCCGGTGGACCTGTCATAGATTGGAAATATTATGAAATAATGTATGGTGAGCGCTATATGGATACTCCTCAGGCAAATCCGGAAGGATATGGAGAATGTAACTTGAATAATCTGGCAAAGAACTTAAAGGGGCATTTGTTGATTATTCATGATGACAATGATCATACTTGTGTATTGCAGCATACTTTATCATTTATGAAAGCTTGTATTGAGGCGCGCACTTATCCTGATTTGTTTATTTATCCCGGACACGATCATAATGTGAAAGGACGTGACCGTGTTCATTTGCACGAGAAGATTACCCGATATTTTGAGGATTATTTAAAGTAAAATCAAAAACAGATATATACATGAAATTATTGTTGTTAGGTTCCGGCGGACGAGAACATGCTTTGGCTTGGAAAATAGCCCAGAGTCCTAAAATAGAGAAATTATATATTGCTCCGGGAAATGCCGGTACAAATGATATAGGGGAAAATGTTACTATAAAAGCAGATGATTTTGCTGCAATTAAAGCGTTTGTCATTGCCAATGGGATAGATATAGTTGTAGTAGGACCTGAAGATCCGTTGGTAAAAGGGATTTATGATTATTTCAAGGAAGATGAAACATTGAAGAATGTTCCTGTGATAGGTCCTTCCCGGAAAGGAGCAACTTTGGAAGGAAGCAAAGAATTTGCAAAAGGGTTTATGCAACGGCACCGTATTCCGACTGCAGGTTATAAGAGTATAACCGCTGATAATTTGGAAGAAGGAATTGCATTTCTGGAAACTCTGCAAGCGCCTTATGTCTTAAAGGCCGATGGGTTATGCGCCGGTAAAGGTGTATTAATTCTTGCTACATTGGATGAGGCAAAAAAAGAATTGCGGGAGATGCTTGGAGGAATGTTCGGCAGTGCTTCGGCAACAGTGGTTATTGAAGAGTTCTTGAGCGGTATAGAATGTTCTGTATTCGTACTTACAGATGGTAAAAATTATAAGATTCTTCCGGAGGCAAAAGATTATAAACGAATTGGCGAAGGAGATAAAGGTCTGAATACGGGTGGTATGGGTAGTGTATCTCCTGTTCCGTTTGCAGATAAAGCATGGATGAAAAAAGTAGAAGATCGTATAATTCGACCTACGGTAGAAGGCCTTGCCAAAGAGGGAATCGATTATAAAGGTTTTATTTTCTTTGGGCTTATTAATGTAAAGGGTGAGCCGATGGTTATTGAGTATAATGTACGTATGGGCGATCCGGAAACGGAATCAGTCATGCTGCGTATCAAAAGTGATTTGGTAGAACTTTTTGAAGGAGTTGCTTCCGGTAATTTGGACGAAAAGGTATTGGAAACAGATCCTCGTTCCGCTGTTTGTGTGATGTTAGTATCCGGTGGATATCCGGAAGCCTATGAAAAAGGTTTTCCTATCAAAGGGTTAGATAAGGTAAAAGACAGTATTGTTTTCCACGCGGGAACTACTTTGAAAGATGGTCAGGTTGTTACAAACGGGGGGCGTGTTATTGCTGTCAGTTCTTATGGTAGGAATAAAGAGGAAGCTCTAGCACAGAGTTTTGAGGGAGCTAAACAGATTGATTTTAATAAAAAATACTTCCGTAGTGATATAGGATTCGATTTATAATGGCAAAAAGAAGATTTCAATATGAAGTGGCAACGGGTAAGTTAACATTACCCGTTACTATTTTATTGTCCACTGTTTTGTGGATTGTTTTTTCTTTTTTTAAGCCAATCCCTACACTAAATAGTTCTTATCCGTTCTGGCAGATGTTGTTGGAGTGGGTTCCGGGAAATGTATCGGGTAATATTTTCTGTTTCTTGTGCTATGGGGTTATCGCCTATTTGCTGATAGAATTTAATAATGCTTATTCGATTATTCGAATGAGAACTTCTCTGCAAACTTCCGTCTATTTGCTGATGATATTGGCTTTCCCGTTCTTGCACAGGTTGAATATCGGCTGTCTTGTTTCTTTGTGTACGATTATATCTTTGTATCTTCTGTTCAGATGCTATCAAAAACAGCAGCCGGTAGGATATTTCTTTCATTCCATGCTGTTTATGGGAATTGCAAGTTTACTGTTTCCTAAAATTCTATTGCTTGTTCCTGTGTTTTTAATAGGAATATATAATTTCAAAGCATTGACCATGCGCACTTTTTTTGCAGGAATGATGGGGTTGACATTACCCTATTGGTTTCTGTTCGGACACGCATTCTATCATGGTAAAATGGATTTATTTTATATTCCGTTTAAAGAGTTGGTTTGTTTTCAACCTCTTTTTAGCTTGAATTTGGGAATACCTTTTTATATATCTGCCGGTTTTACGTTTTTCTTGTTATTGGTTAGCAGTATCCATTATTGGATTACCAGCTATGAAGATAAGATACGGATTCGTGCTTACCTGAATTTCTTGATAATATTTAGTTTTTCAACTATTATATTTGGAGTATTACAGGTACAATATGCAGAGATTTTGTTGCAGGTTTTACTGCCTATTGTTGCTTTGTTGATGGGGCATTTGTTTGCATTGAGTCATACAAAGGTCTCAAACCTGTTTTTTATTTTCTCTATTCTATTATTGGTCATTATAATGTGCTATAACTTATGGACGCTTTAGTACAGTTTCTCATAGATTGGGGCTATTTAGGGATGTTTTTCTCGGCTCTGTTGGCAGGGAGTGTCGTCCCTTTTAGTTCGGAGGCGGTATTGGCTGCACTTGTTCTGCCCGGCACTGGGTTAAATCCTGTATTGTGTATTGTATTTGCGTCTTTGGGTAATCTACTGGGAAGCCTTACCTGTTATTGGATGGGACATCTTGGAAAGATGGAATGGTTGGAGAAATATTTTCATATGAAACCAGAGAAAATAAATCGTATGCGTGTTTATTTAAGCGGACGGGGCAGTTGGATGGCTTTTTTTGCTTTTCTCCCCATTATTGGTAGTGTTATAGCCGTTGCATTGGGCTTTCTTCGTAGTAATATTATTTATGTATCTCTCTATATGTTGGCCGGTAAAGTGTTGCGTTATGTATTAGTAGTAATGGCAGCAGAAGGTATTTTTTCTTTCTTTAGTTAAAAGAAGATGAAAAGGGAAATAGAAATAACATCAGACGGTAGCCGTACACTTTATGTGCCCGGATTAGATGAACATTACCATTCAATAAAAGGTGCATTGGCAGAATCTCGTTATATCTTTATTGATATGGGGCTAAATCATCATTCTTCTTCGCAACTGCATATTCTTGAAATAGGTTTTGGCACTGGTTTAAATGCATTCCTTACGTTGTTGGCTGCAGAAGAAACGGTAAAGAAAGTTCATTATACCGGGATTGAATTATATCCGTTGGAAATGGATGTGCTTCGGGAACTTGCCTATCCGGATACCATTAATATAGAACGTTCGGAAGATTATTATCGTTTACATCAGGCCGAATGGGATAAAGATGAAACCATAACTCCTGCTTTTACGTTACATAAGATAAAGGGAGATTTCACGAAATATGAATTTCCGAAAGAATTTTTTGATATTATCTATTTTGATGCTTTTGCACCGGAGAAACAACCGGAAATGTGGTCGCAATGTTTATTTGATGCATTATATAGGAGTTTGAATATAGGAGGTATACTGACTACTTATTGTGCCAAAGGAGTTGTAAGAAGAATGCTCCAGTCTTCGGGATTTGAGGTAGAACGTTTACCGGGACCTCCGGGGGGTAAAAGAGAAATTTTGAGAGGAATAAAAAGAAAATGAAACAGGCTGTTTATTTAATTATATGGATGGGGATGCTTTTAGCAGGAAGCAGTTGTTCCCATAAAGCGGAAAAGGATGTGCCGATGCGTACAATCAGTGTGACGGTAGAGCCGTTACGCTATTTTACGGAAGTAATAGCCGGAGATAAGTTTAAGGTGGTGAGTATGGTTCCGAAAGGTTCCAGCCCGGAAACTTATGACCCTACGCCACAGCAACTTGTTTCGCTTGGTGGGAGTGACGCTTATTTGCGTATCGGATATATCGGTTTTGAGCAGATATGGATGGATAAATTAGCGGCGAATGCCCCGGATATGCTAATCTTCGATATGTCTGAAGGTGTGGATTTGATTCGTGAAAAGGAGCCGGATCATGGAGATCATCGTCATGAGGGTGGAGTTGAACCTCACATCTGGAATTCTACACAGAATGCACATATCATTGCCGATAATATTTATAAGGCACTATGTGAGCTTGATACGGTTAATATTTCTTATTATGCTTATCGTCGGGATAGTTTGCATGGTCTGATTAATCAAACGGATACGCAGATAAGAGATTTGCTGACTGATGCCGACCGTTCGTTCATGATTTACCATCCGGCATTATCTTATTTTGCCCGTGATTATGGTTTGCATCAAATATCGATTGAGAAAGGTGGGAAAGAGCCTTCTCCCGCTCATTTAAAAGAATTAATAGATACCTGTAAAGCTGAAAATGTACACGTTATTTTTGTACAACCGGAGTTTGACCGCCGCAATGCAGAGATTATAGCAGAGCAAACAAATACAAGAATAGTACCGATCAATCCGTTGTCTTACAACTGGGTCGAGGAAATGTTGGTTGTGGCGCGTACACTGAATAATCCGGAATAGTTGAGGCAGTATAAATGAAGTGATATGGAAAAACAACCTTTAATAGAAATATGTAATCTTTCGGCTGCTTATGATGGACGTACGGTTCTTCATGATGTGAATTTAACCATTTACGAACATGATTTCTTAGGAATTATCGGTCCTAATGGTGGGGGAAAGACTACTCTGGTAAAAGTTATCCTTGGTTTGAAGAAAGCGTCGGGCGGTCAGGTTTCTTTTTTTCAGAATGGGAAACAGGTAGAACATATCACGATGGGCTATCTTCCTCAATACAGCTCCATAGATAAAAAATTTCCTATCTCCGTACAAGAAGTTATTTTGTCCGGATTGAGTAGCCAAAAGCCACTTATCAGTCGTTTCAGCAGTAGTCAGCGTGCGCAGGTGGGAGAGGTTATTAACCGTATGGGGTTGCAAGGGCTTGAGAAGCGTCCTATCGGAGCTTTGAGTGGCGGGCAATTACAACGGGCTTTACTTGGTCGTGCTATTGTTTCCAATCCGGATATTTTGATTCTTGATGAGCCGAGCACTTATATTGATAAGCGCTTCGAGGCAAAACTTTATGAATTGCTGGAAGAAATAAACCATGAGTGTGCCATTATCTTGGTGAGCCATGATATTGGTACGGTACTTCAAAATGTAAAGTCCATTGTCTGTGTCAATGAAACGCTTCATTATCATCCGGATACGGAAGTTTCTGCAGATTGGTTGGAGAAGAATTTTAATTGTCCGATTGAATTGCTGGGACATGGACAATTACCGCATCGGGTACTGTGCGAACATCATCATCACGAATAAAAGAATGATTTTAAAAGTTCTGTATGAAGTCTTCCAGTGAAGCATCTTCATCCATATTCATTTTATCATGTTTCATTCGGTTTCTCCGTTTCTTGAGAGCCATCTTGCTGGTATCCAGTAGACAGATTATATTGGATATCGGAATACCCATCTTCATAAAGCAGCAAAGGTTTATATCAGCTTCTGTAAGAGCAGGAAACTGTTGATGTAACCGGTCGGCAAAATTATTATAGCAAATATTTACGGTTTCTATCAGGCTTTCAAGGTCTTGATCAGATAAAATAACGGCTGAACTTATTTTATCTTTTTGGTTCATATCATTTAATGCTTCTATTTTTCGTATAATTTCACTTGTGCGCAGAATTTCTTTTCGCATTTGTTGTTCATTAGATGAATACAGCTTCAAAACCTCTTCTTTTTGAGAAAGTTCCTTTGCCAGTTCCAATTCTTTTAGAGTTATTTCTTCCCTTGTTTCTTGTAATGCAATGTTTTTTTCTTGCAGTTGCAGACGCATTTGTTTTAAGAAGTCATCTTTCGAATGGATAATCTCTTCTTTTATTCTTTTGTCTTTATTATAATAATAATATAGAATACCTCCGACAATTAGAACTATTATGCAAATGCATAATATCCATATATAAAGATGTTGTTGCTTTATTTTAAGCCGGCTGTTTTCATTCTTTACGGTTGAGTAGTCATATTTCTTTTGCAGTTCCATCATCTCTGTAGCTATATTCGTTTCATAAATAGAATCTAGAAAAGTGTTATATTTCTTCCAATGATTCATGGCTTCCTGATAGTTACCCACTTTTTCTTCATATTCTGCCCATATTTGATGATGTCCGGCTTTCTCATTTAAAGTATTATAACGTGTATCTTTGGCAAAGTAATATCTTGCGGAATCGTATTGATGAAGATCCATAAAAATATCGCCTTTAGTGATCCAGCTGGGATAAAAATCCAAAAAATCTTTACTCTTATTTAGTTCCAGACTCTTATTGATATATTGCAATGCTTTCTGTGGTTGTTTCTCCATTTGGAAGATAACGCTTAAACGCTGCAATAGTCTGACTTCACAATCTTTATCTTTTATTTTTCTCGCCAAGTCCAATGCTTGTAAAGTCGTAACCTCTGCCTGTTTGTAATCTTGTTTTCTAACGTAGTTCCAACTTATATTTTCCAATATAAGTATTATAGAACTCATATCATGTATCGTTTTTGCATAGTACATTGATTTATCTAACTTTATTAAACTCTCATCGAATAATTCTTGTTTAAGTAACAAGTATCCCCAATGAGAATAAAGTAATTTTAGAAAGATATAATTATCAGTATATTGAGAGGCTCTATCAGCTTTTTGAAAGTACCTTAATGCTTTTTCCGGTTTATTCATATCCCAATAAACTTGAGCGGCATAAAAATAAGTCCATGCTTTATGTATAGAGTCTGCGTTGGTACTATAATATTTTTCTGCTATCTGAATTAATGAATCTGTTTTGACAGGAATATAGTTTTTATATTGGGCTTGTGTGAATAAGAGTGCATATAATGCCTGAGTTTCTCCTTCCAGTATTTCAGGATATGATATATTCTTTAATAAACTTAGAGCACTGTCCGGCTTTTCATGCATTATAGCTTCTGCTTTCTGTAAAAGAATATAATCTTTTGATTGGTTGCTTTGTTTCGGTATGAAAAAGATTACTGCGAATATAACAGTTATGATGAGAATAGAGAAGAAGATGTTTTTCATTAGTGCTTGTTTTGTTTCAACAAAAGTAAAATGTTTTTTTTGAACAGCCAAAATATGATGATACTAAGTTTGGATTTCTTGTGTTTTGATTCTCTTTTTAATTGTGTTCAAACGTTTGGTCGGTAAGTGTCTACCCTCTAATTTTAAATATGTCTGATAATTAGATATTTATGTGCTACTATAATGCTTAAAATGTCTACCCTGTGTCACCCCTATTTCCTTGCTTATAACTTATATCATTGCTATCTTTGTGTTAAACGATCAAGAAAAACAGTATTAATTAAAATGATAATAAATATGAAAAAAGCATTTTTATTAATGATTGCTATTCAATTAGGGCTTGTTAGCATTGAGGCTTCTGATGTTAAAATTGAATTAAAAAGTAATGGAAAATCACGACCTAGCCAGTTTGAACTTCCTATTCCTGTTTATGCAGATATTTATAATTCTGTATTAGGTATCCATTTTAAGAAGGCAAAGCAAGTATTTGTGTTGGTTTCCGGTCCGGATGGTGTTGTTTATCAACGTGAAGTTACTTCTGAAACAGAAAAGTCTATTTATGTAGATCTAGCCCAATATCAGGAAGGTGAATATACTATTTATTTTCAAGATGCGGAAGGGAATGAGGTATCAGGAGATTTCTTAAATGAGAAAGAGTGAATTTAACCATATTATCAATTTAAATTTTTATGATTATGAAACACATTATTTTTTAAATCTGCAGTAGCTGTATTAGTTTCTGCTGTTACGTTTATTTCATGATAAGTTTGTTAGTGATGTCTCTAATCAAAATGCGGAAGTAGAAACATTGATTAGAGAATTACAAAACTTAAATGAAGAGACATTGGCTGAATATGGTAAGACAATTGATTTTACAACTCGTGCTACTATCCCTGTTAATAAAGATACTCCCGAATTAGAACAGGCTAAAATGAAGTGGTGGAAACGTTTATTATCAGTAATAGCAGCTGATGCGGTTGGAGCTGCTTGTGGAAATCATTTTGCCGGTCCGGCTGGGGGCGTTATTGTGGGAGCTGGAGCTTCGCTTCTTATGTATTGGGCAACAGGATGTGGCAGTGCTATTAATAATCAGGGTATAGGAAATGATTTCTCTCAAGATGATTTATCGGCATACACAATTGTTATGGATAGTATTTTTATAATATGAATAATGATATTACAGATTTTGATAAAATTGGTGACTGCCATAATACAATTGTTCTTGAGATATTAAAGAATCAGGATTATTATGTAAATGCGGATGGTTCATTGAATGAGGATATTCTGATACAAAAAATAAAATCTACGACTCAAACAATGGGATATAATACTACTTCTATTAATACTGCTCGCATAAAAAATGAGTTGAATAGGATTTCTGATGCAAGAGCTGCTTGTGTGGATTCAACTTTTGAAGTTCAAATTGAAAGTTATGCAACTTTATTGCCTGATAAGAAGAACGAGATTTCTATATTGAAAGATTAAAATACGGCTGCTTCACTTCCTAATGTAGAAGCTGTAAAAAAGTATTCTGCTGCTTTTGAGAATAAGCTTTATTATTCACAAGTAACAGGATTGGATAAGAAGATGATATTTGCAGCAGAATCTGTAGCGAAAAACAGTGCTGTGGGATGGACTGTTGCTTCTACTTATAAACCATAAATAATAAGAATATGAGGTTACAATCTTTATTTATCGTAGGAATATTAATGATTTCTACTATATCCGTCAAAGCCCAGAAGGGCTTTGACGTGCCTCATAACCTCTTTAGTATAAAAGGAGGTTATGCCCTTACCGGATTTGGAAAAACAAATTTTTCTTCGTGGGGAAAAGATTATAAAAGTAAATTGAAAGGCGGTCCTACTTTTGATGCTAATTATTCACATCTATGGGTAGGAGAGAGTAAACAAGGTGGCATGGGTATAGGACTTTTATATTCCATAGTTAATACTTCTGCAAATTATTCATTGAATAATTTGTCTGTCGCGGTAGAAGACAAAATTGTTTTGCATTACATCGCTCCACAATATGTGGTGGTGCGCAAGCTGGGAAATAGGCTTTTATCCGGTATGAGTTATGGGGTTGGCTATATGTACTATCATAATAATGGTGAGAAAGACGGTAAATCATGTGTTACAAATAGCAGCGGACTTGGTTTTAATGTGGATTTTAATTTGAACTATTATGTAACACCTTGTTTTAGTGTAGGTGTTGATGTAGATGTAACATGTGGAGTTTTTAATAAGTTACATCGTACCTTTGAGGGGACTAAGAAATCTATTGATTTAAATGATGATTATAAATTTAATCCTTCTCGTGCGGATTTTATGTTAGGTCTTCATTATTATTTTTAATAGGCAAAAAGTTATGTTAGTTATGTGAAAATGGCCAGGTAGCATAATGTAACATAACTTTTTCCATTTTATTTATCAATCTGTATGAGAAAACTTTATCTTTGTAGCTCGACAAGATTATTAATATTTATATGAAAAGATCTACGATATTCTTTTTTATAGGAATTGCAATATTGCTTATTTTCAATGTTATTTATGCTTTGCTCTATGAATATTTAAATTCATTTTTTCTTCTTATTGGCATATTTAGTGCAACATGCTGTTGGGTATATGCTTATAGAATAGGAGAAAAGAAATAGGATATTTAATCTTTTAGTGATTGAAATATAGAAGTTAGTACATTTTTTAATGTTTAGTCGATAGAAACTGATTAGTAATGAAGCAATTATGAATAAGAAGATTTTCTACTGTCTGCATTATATCTGCCTGTTCTTCTTTTTGGCAATCACTTTGTATGCTTTTGTAAGATCCCTGTCGGGTGAAAATCTGTGGAGCGGTATTCTATGGGGGATCGGAGTGGGGTTAACTCTTTTTATTGCCTTTTGCAGTTATAAAAGTAAAACTGCTCCGAGATTGATTACTAGCCGGAGGCGTTACATACAACTTTTTAATATCTTTATATTTGCGGCTTTGGCGGTTGTGGTGCAAGATGTTTGTGTGAAGCTAATCGTAATTAATTGCATATTCTCTGCTATTATTTATTTGTTTGAGACAGGTGGTCTTAACATACGGTCGATTGTCGGCAAACGATAGGAGTTTGTGAACAAAGGACCGTATCTTTGTCTCTGAACGTCCTGATGTTTTTTTCAATCAACCTGATGATTTAAAAAAACATCAAGATCATTTCAAAATTGGCTAAGGGAGCATTGCCTAACACACAAGGGGGCGTTGCCCGACGCTCAAGGGAGCGATAGCTTACATATACTGGAGCGTAAGGCATCACTCCTTTAGGCGTTTTTAGCTCGTTTATTCTGCTAATTCGGCTGTTTCAACTTTTACTTTGACTTGCCTTCACCTTATCACGATTCACTCCTTAATCGTTGAGTAGTAGCTTGTTGCGGTGAAGGCACTTTTTTTAGTAGAGAGTAGAGAAAGCCGATGGTTTACGAATGACACGGATGGAGCCGATGAAGACGGATTTCTTTTTTATTAATCCGTTATAATCAGCCTAATCAGCGTTATCCGTGAACCAAGTTCTCTAAATCTCTTGATTAAGTTCTCAACTCTCAATTTTCAACTTTAAAAAAATGTACCTTCACTATACTGCGCTATATATCAGATATATAAAATAAATCGTGATAAGGTGAAGGCATAAGTATATAAAACTAAAATACATACAAACATGTAATTTTTGCCCAACTTATCAAATTACTGCACCCGAAAATCATCCATTCTTTATTCACTTTCTCACACACAGGCTTATAAAAAATGAACACGCAGTCAAGATCATGCCAACCCCTACTACTCCGTGCCAACCAAACAAGTGCCAAAAGCTTCCTGCCAAAAAAGTGCCGAATGAACCTCCGATGAAATATGTAGTCATGAAAATAGTATTAATGCGATTGGAAGCGGCCGGACAAAGTTCAAAGATAGTAGTTTGATTGCTCAACTGAATACATTGCATCCCTATGTCAATAATAACAATACCTACAACGATGCCCCAATATGAACCTTCTGCCAAATAAAACAGTAACCATGCCATAAAGATAAGTGCACACCCTATAAAATTAAACTTTCGTATGCCTACACGTTTTACATACTTCCCAACGAAAGAAGCGGTAATAGCACCTGCTATACCGCACAATCCAAGCATACCGACAACATTGCTTCCGGCATAAAAAGGTGCTTGTTCCATTTTAAATGCCAGACAAGACCATAAAGCCAAAAACGATCCGAACGCAAATGCCGCTCTGATTGAGGATACACGCAACATCGGATAATCTCTGACTAATTGCAACAAAGATTTCATAAGTTGGCTGTATTTCCCTTTAAATGTAGGCTGGATATCAGGTAGTACGCGAATGATCACCAAACAGGAAACCAGCATTAGTCCCGCAGCAATGAAGTACATGGAACGCCATCCCCAATATTCACCGACAACTCCGCTCACCACCCGCGAAGCAAGAATTCCGGTCAGCAATCCCGACACAACAATCCCGACATTACGTCCTTTCATGTCGGGTGTAGAGAATTGAGCTGCAATGGGAATAAAAATTTGCGGTATTACAGAACATATCCCCGTCAGCAACGAAGCAGCCAATACAATATATATCCCGGAAGCTACGGCAATTGTCAACAGAGAAAAAACAAGTATGGTAAAGTTGATTAGAATAATTTTTTTCCGTTGATAGAGATCACCAAGAGGTATAATAAATAATAACCCGGCGGCATATCCTATTTGTGTCATCATCGGGATAAGATTCGCTTTAAATTCCGATACCTGCAAATCACGGCTTATCACATTCAGCAATGGTTGGTTATAATAAAGATTGGCAACCGATATGCCTGCTATTATGGCAAGCGTCCAAAGAACAGAAGAAGGTAAGCCTGCGTTTTCTTTTAAAATATATTTCATCATCCGATTTAAAATAGCGATTTAAACTGCAAAGATAGAGAATTTTAGATAGCAAAAAATTGTTTTATAACGTAGTTAAAAGGTAATAAATCAATAATAACACAAAATTGAACAAATTTATCATCTAATTGGAACATTTTTAGGATGCAATCTAGTTTTCTTTTACTATTTTTGCATCGTGTACGTAAACGAACAATCAATTAAATACAAAAAGGTATGAAAACAAACTATGAAATTCGCTATGCTGCGCATCCGGAAGATGCAAAAAGCTATGACACTAAAAGAATCCGTAGAGATTTTCTGATTGAAAAGGTTTTCGCTGCAAACGAAGTGAATATGGTGTATTCTATGTATGACCGTATGATTGTGGGTGGCGCAATGCCTGTTGGCGAAGTTTTGAAATTGGAAGCTATTGATCCGTTGAAAGCGCCCTATTTCCTTACTCGCCGTGAAATGGGAATCTTTAATGTAGGAGGTCCCGGTGTTGTAAAATCCGGAAATGCGGTATTCGAACTAGATTATAAAGAAGCTCTTTACCTTGGTTCAGGTGACAGAGAAATTACTTTTGAAAGTAAAGATGCCAATAATCCTGCTAAATTCTATTTCAACTCGACAACCGCGCATCGTAACTATCCGGATAAGAAAGTTACCAAGAAAGATGCCGTTGTGGCTGAAATGGGATCATTGGAAGGATCTAACCACCGTAATATCAATAAGATGCTGGTTAGCCAAGTATTGCCTACTTGTCAACTTCAAATGGGTATGACGGAATTACAACCGGGTAGTGTATGGAACACAATGCCTGCTCACGTTCATTCCCGTCGTATGGAAGCTTACTTCTACTTTGAAGTACCGGAAGATCAGGCTGTATGTCATTTTATGGGAGAGGTAGACGAAACTCGCCACATCTGGATGAAAGGTGACCAAGCCGTATTATCACCGGAATGGTCAATTCACTCGGCAGCCGCAACTCACAACTATACTTTCATCTGGGGTATGGGTGGTGAGAATCTTGATTACGGAGACCAAGATTTTTCATTAATTACAGATTTGAAATAACCAATCTAATAACTTTATAAATTAAAAAAGATGATAGATTTTTCATTAAAAGGTAAGGTTGCTCTAATTACAGGAGCTTCTTACGGTATCGGTATGGCTATCGCTACAGCTTATTCTGAAGCTGGCGCAACAATCGTATTCAACGACATCAAACCGGAATTAGTCGACAAAGGTCTTGCTGCTTATGCAGAAAAAGGCATCAAAGCTCATGGTTATGTTTGTGATGTAACAAACGAAGAACAAGTAAATGCAATGGTTGCACAAATCGAAAAGGAAGTTGGTGTAATCGATATATTGGTAAACAATGCAGGTATCATCAAACGTATTCCTATGCATGAAATGAGTGCTGCGGAATTCCGTCAGGTTATCGATATCGACCTTAACGGTCCGTTCATTGTTTCTAAAGCCGTTATACCAAGCATGATGAAAAAAGGTCACGGTAAGATTATCAACATCTGTTCTATGATGAGCGAACTTGGCCGCGAAACAGTATCTGCTTACGCTGCTGCCAAAGGCGGATTGAAAATGTTAACTCGTAATATTGCTTCTGAATATGGTGAATACAACATCCAATGCAATGGTATTGGCCCGGGATACATCGCAACTCCTCAAACTGCTCCGTTGAGAGAACCTCAAGCTGACGGTTCTCGTCATCCGTTTGATGCATTCATCGTTGCTAAAACTCCGGCTGCACGTTGGGGTACTCCGGAAGATTTGATGGGACCTGCTGTTTTCTTAGCATCAGAGGCTTCAAACTTCGTAAACGGTCATGTACTTTATGTTGATGGCGGTATCCTTGCTTATATTGGTAAACAACCTAAATAATTAAAACTCGAAAGGTGCTTATTCTTCCTATTTTATCGGGAGGAATGCACCTTTTTCAATTTAATACGCAAGCAAATGAAAAAAGCAATTTATTTATTCTTGGCTGCACTCGCTATTGTATCTTGTACAAACGAGAGAACAGTTAATGTTACGGTATCAAACAGTACAGCTCTTGATAGAAACAATGAAATCGTAGAAATTTCCATGGAGGAAGTTTCAGCCAAACTTCAACTGACAGATACTGCCGAAGTAATTGTTGTAGATGAGAACAATCAACAGGTACCTTATCAAACAACTTATGACGGAAAACTTATTTTCCCCGCATCTGTAAAAGCGAACGGACAAGCTACTTACTCTATCAAACCGGGCGTCCCTGAAGTAGTCAGTGTAAAGGCTTGTGGCAAAATGTATCCGGAACGTGTAGATGACGTAGCTTGGGAAAACGACCGTATTGCTTTCCGTACTTATGGTCCGGCTCTACAAGCAACGGGTGAACGTGCGTTCGGTTATGACGTATGGGTTAAATGTGTAGACGAACCGGTAGTAGAAGCGCGCTATGAAAGTGAACTCAATCCGGTTACAAAAGCCCAAATCGATTCTCTGAAACAAATTGGTAAAGAAGATGAAGCCAAAGCCCTTTATCAGTCTGTTTCTTATCATGTGGATCATGGTAATGGTTTGGATTGCTATAAAGTAGGTCCTACTTTGGGCGGAGGTACTTCTGCATTTTATGTGGATAATGAAATTATCTACCCATATTGCTATAATACCCAAGAAATATTGGACAATGGTCCGCTACGTTTTACTGTAAAACTGACTTATAATCCTTTAACCGTCAAGAATGATGCCAATGTAATTGAAACCCGCGTTATTTCTTTAGACGAAGGCTCTCAGTTGAACAAGACCGTCATTACTTACACAAATACGAATGAAGTATTGCCTTTGGCTACCGGAATCGTATTACATGAACCTGATGGCGGGAAAAATGTGGCTAATGCAGAAAAAGGCTATATTGGCTATGCAGATCCGACAGATAATGTAAACAATGATAACGGTACTATTTACGTAGGTGCTGTATTCCCGGCAACAGTAAAAGAAGCCAAACCGGTTATGTTTTCTAAAGAAGAAGCTAAAGAAAGAGGTGCAGACGGTCATGTATTGGCTATCAGCGACTATGAACCGGGAGCAGAATATGTTTATTATTGGGGAGCAGGCTGGAGCAAATACGGTTTCGACAGTATGGAGGCATGGACACAATATCTTGATGAATATGCTCAAAAGGTACGCAATCCTTTGACCGTAACTATCAAGTAATCCTTTTCCTTAATTAATATAATAAGACAGAGCCGGGAAATGAGTTCCGGCTTTGTCTATTCATTATCAACCGCTTTTATATTCCTTATTAACCCATCGTATTTGGCGCGTTTCACAGCAGAACCTTTAAATAGCTTTTGGTACTCTTCTACACTCAGATTTTTCCAATCTTCCGAACGCATATCCATAAATTCCTCAGAAGGCTGTAACTCCGGATTATCACAAGGTTGGGCAAAACGATTCCAGGGACAAGCTTTCTGACATTCATCACAACCATAAATACGATTTCCTAACGCTTTCCGTCCCTCGGCATTTATTTCTCCTTTATTCTCTATCGTGAGATAAGAAAGACAACGATTACAGTCGAGTACATAAGGATTGCGCAAGGCTTGTGCCGGACAAGCATTCAAACATTGTGTACAAGAACCGCAGCGTGCAACTACAGGTGTATCATAAGTAAGTTCAACATCTACCACTAATTCCCCTAAAAAGAAATATGAACCGGCTTCCGGAATAATCAGTTGCGTATGTTTCCCTATCCAACCGAGCCCTGCCTGCTGTGCCCAGTAACGTTCTAAAACAGGTGCTGTATCACAGAAGACCCGACCATTGATAGGCAATAACTCATTATTTATATAATCATAGAGGCTCTTCAATTTGCATTTCATTACTTCATGATAATCCTTACCATACGCATAATATGCAAATTGCAATTGGTCTTTACTTAACTTTTTTGCAGGATAATAATTCAAAGCCACACAAATAATACTCTTTGCGCCTTCTACTAATAAACAAGGATCACAACGTTTTTCTATATGCCCTTCCATATATTTCAATCCGGCATGATACTCTTTATCCAGCCATTGTCTCAACATACCGCTTTCCCGCTTTCCCACAGGATGTGCAGACGTAATGCCGCATACATAAAAGCCGAGGCGCAGGGCTTCGGCTTTTATAGCTTGGGATATGGATAGTTTATCGTTCATATTTTATAAAGTTCCAAAAGTATATCCTTGCTCTATTAACCATTCGATGGAACGAGGTAATGCATACTTCATATTGGCTTCGGCTTTTAAAGAATCATGGAAAGTGATGATAGAACCATTGCGCACATATTTTTTCACCTTCGCAAAGACTTGCTTGCCATTCAGCTTATTACTGTAATCACGTGTAACCAGATCCCACATGACAATACGATACTTTTTTCTCAGCACATAATACTGTTTCATTCTCATGTGCCCGTGTGGCGGACGAAATAAATCGGATTTAATTAAGGCATCCGCTTTATCTGTATTTGCCAAATAATTCCGGGTATGATATTCAAAACCACGAATATGATTAAATGTATGATTACCTACCCGATGTCCTCTATCCAGCAACATTTGAAACTCTTGAGGATGTTTCCGTACATTATCTCCTACCAGAAAAAATGTTGCTTTAATATTGTATTTATCCAATAAATCCAGCACCCAAGGAGTTATTTCCGGAATGGGACCATCATCAAAAGTCAAATAGACTTTCTTCTCATGCGGATTCATGCGCCAAAGAGCTCCCGGATATAGTGCCCGGACTAATTGAGGAGGTTGTTCTATAAACACGCTTTTATTTAAAGGATTAAATCGTTAGTAATAATATCATTAAATGAATAAAGAGAAGAAGAACCCGTAAAAACTTATAGATTCTTCATCTCTTTCTTCTAAATGATAAATAGTGCATTCATCTATTATTGTCCGTTAAATTGGCCTCCGGCACGATCGGCAAAAATGGAATAAAGTTCTTTAAACTTATTCGTATATTCCTTAGCCTGTTCCAAGCCATTAGTTTCCATGATTTTGGATATATCATCCAACAGATAAAAATGATATAAGCATTCTTGAGTAGACAAAGCTAAACGCTTATTACTCATCGACAAATACCAAGTAATGTATTCAAGCGAATTATTAGCCATGTCATCAAGGATAGCAGCGCCTTTCTCCTTATTTCCTACTGCAAACCAAGCCTGAGCCAAATCTTTAGAACCACTTTGGTAATCACTAGGTATCGTTGTTGTAGGAATTACTTTTTCACAATATTCAAGAGCTTTTACTGCTTTATCTTTCTTTCCTTCTTTCAGTAATTGACCGATAACTTGTGCAAACATACGACGATGAGTAAAACACATACGACGAACATTTTCATCCAAATACACATCCGGATTCTCAATGCCACCGAACTTATACTTATTCATTAGATTATCGTACATTTTCTCACTATCGATACGTGCGTCTAGCCGAGTTGTATTAAACGGAGTAATACGGTAGGCCAAACCTTCCTGCATGAAATTATCTCCCAAATTCAAATGATTTTCACTACCAACGGTAATCGCCATATAGATAGGACGTTCCCAATTACTGTTGGCAAGCATTTCAAGCATCATCAACTCGCTCTTATACAACCCGCGTTTTCCTTTTAAGGAAATGGTCATATAATCCGGAATGGAATCACCCAACGCAGACGGAATCATCATTCCTGAACGGCGGATTGCTTCTTTATCCAAAGGAACAATAATGCTGTCCGTAGGAATAATCTGCAAATCTTTGTTTTTATTGCGTATCCAATATTTCAAGACATTCTTCAATTCGAAAGGATTGTCTCCGAATTCTCTCTTTGCCGCTTCAGGATTACTCTTATAAAGTGCAAGAACCTGCGCTTTGGCTTCAGGACGAACCGGTATATACTCATTGGTTCCCGACACATATTCCAAACGATCCCATGTAATAGGTAATGCCGGGGAATCATAAGCCGGACGTTTCATTTGGTCAATGTACCAATCCGTCTGTAAGTAACTTAAATTACATACGCGGGCATCGGTACGGAAGCCTTCTGTTTCCTGATTATACCATAAAGGGAAAGTATCGTTATCACCATTGGTGTAAATAATCGGATTTCCTTTTTCCGGTAAAGTAGACAAATAATTCTGTCCGAAATCACGGCAAACATAACGGTTTGAGCGATCATGATCGTCCCAAGTCTGACCTGCCATTTGAATCGGAACGAATATACATGCAATGGATGCTACGATAGCGGCAGGCAGTTCTTTCATCTTTCTTCGTAGCATTTCCACTATACCTGCAACTCCCATGCCAACCCAAATCGCAAACGCATAGAAAGACCCGGCATACGCATAGTCTCGTTCACGTGGTTGCATTGGTGTTTGATTCAAATAGATAACAATGGCAATACCCGTCATAAAGAATAAGAAGAATACGACCCAAAAACCTTGAACTCCCTTATTTCCTGAACAAATCTGCCAAAGCAGCCCTATTATTCCCAATAATAATGGTAAACAATAGAACACATTATGTCCTTTATTATTAGCAAGCTCGGCAGGAACGAAATCCTGATTACCGACTAACCATTCGTCGATAAATTTAATTCCGGTAATCCAGTTCCCATGCTCCAATTCACCGTTTCCTTGAATATCATTCTGGCGACCGGCAAAGTTCCACATGAAATAGCGCCAATACATAAAGTTCAGTTGATAAGAGAAAAAGAATTTAATATTTTCCCACATAGTAGGAATTTTCACCATAATCATTTCTCCGCATTGATCATAAGGCACTTCATGTCCTTTGACTTCCATCCAATTTTCATAATATTTTGCATGTTGGTCGCTATACATACGGGGGAACAACATATTTTGGGCATATTTATATTCAGCTCTGTTGCGAACTACCTCATATCTGTCTTTCTCGTCGGGAGAAGCCTTCTCTTTACGTTGATATACAGGTGCTCCCTCAACGCTAACGGGAATACAATAACCGTTTTCCACCTTCAATTCCGGTTTGGAAGTATAAGCTTGTCCATAGAATAAAGGTCGGGTTCCATATTGCTCGCGTCCCAAATATTCACCCAACGTAAAAATATCCTCCGGAGAGTTCTGATCCATTGGAGTATTGGCGGTAGAACGGATCACAATAAGCGCATAAGAAGAATATCCTACCATAATCATCATGATACAGAGTAAAGTAGTATTCAATGTACGGGCACTGATCCTGTATTTCTGACTGATTCCTTTGGAAAATAAATAAAGAGCCAAAAGACCAAGAATAATAATTCCGATAACAACACTGCTGGTACCATGTCCATAAAACGGGATACCTAGAAGGGCAATGGTAAGCAAGAAAGATACTTTCATCCGGGTATCGCTCTTCTGCACATAACTTTCATAAACACCCCAGATAATAGAAGCAGCCAATACAATAATATAAATGATAAGACCAGTATTGAAAGACATGCTCATGCCATTGACAAACAACAGTTCAAACCATCCGCCAACTTTTACAACACCCGGTACAATACCATAAAGTACGGCTGCGACCAATACCATAGAGCCTAACAAAGCCAGTAATGAACCTTTGGCATTGGCATTCGGATTCTTTTTAAAGTAGTAAACCAAAACAATAGCCGGGATACAAAGCAGGTTAAGTAAGTGTACACCGATACTAAGTCCCGTTAGATAAGCAATCAAAATCAGCCAACGGTCACTATGCGGCTCATCGGCAACATTCTCCCATTTCAGAATAAGCCAAAATACCACAGCCGTGAACATAGAAGAATAAGCATATACTTCTCCTTCTACTGCCGAGAACCAGAAAGTATCACTGAATGTATAAACCAATGCTCCGACAATTCCACTACCCATAATAGTAACCAATTGTCCCTTAGTCATTTCATTTGTGTTTGGAGCTACCAGCTTTTTTACAAGGTAGGTGATTGTCCAGAACAAAAACAAGATACAAGCACCACTAAGTAAAGCACTCATATAATTTACCATCCGTGCTACCATCGTAGGGTCGGAAGTAAATTGAGAAAACAAATTAGCTGTAAGCATAAAGAACGGTGCGCCGGGGGGATGTCCTACTTCCAGCTTATAGCCGGTGGTGATAAATTCCGGGCAATCCCAAAAACTTGCTGTTGGTTCTACCGTCATGCAATAGACTGTCGCAGCGATAATGAACACAAACCAACCTACCAGGTTGTTTACTGTCTTGTATTGTTTCATGTTAAAATGATATATATCTTGTTATAACGGGGCAAAGATAGTAAAGATTAGCGAACTACGTGCATTTTCAACACTTTATAACATGGTACAAGAAAATGGAGCACGGTCTTGATTTATATCCTCAATCTAAAAATAAATGTAAAGTATACATTACTTTTTATCTATTTTATTTGCATATATGTAAAGTATACATTACTTTTATGGCGTAACAAAAACACATTATTATGAAAACAAACTATCTTTTTCCGGTTATCTTCAGAAAGATTGGCTGGATCATGTTTATTCCTTTCTTTGTTCTGGGTATAGCCTATTTATGTAATTGCGATCTAACCTTTCCGAACTCTAAAGTATTTTCATTAATTCCTTTTGGAATTATGAATAATGATGATTGGGGAGATGAACTCATAGTATTGGGATTAACCGTATCTCTGATTTTTATTGCATTTTCACGTGAACGGGATGAAGATGAATGCATTGCCGAAATCAGAATGCACTCTTTGGTATGGGCTATCATTGTGAACTATGCATTACTTATTGTAGCTACCTTTTTAATCTATGACATTGCTTATCTGTATTTTATCGATATTAATATTTTTACGGTATTATTCCTGTTCATTATCAAATACAACATTGCATTATATAAATTTAGGAGGATAAATAATGACTAATACAATACGAGTGGAAAGAGCTATCAAAAAGATGACGCAACAACAACTCGCTGAGGCTGTTGGAGTGAGCCGGCAAACAATCAATGCCATTGAAACCGGCAAATACGTTCCTTCCACTGTTTTAGCACTAAAAATAGCGCGTATCTTTGATAAGCAAGTGAATGATATTTTTAGTCTGGAAGAGAACGACTGATATTATAATTAATCATGCTTCGGTTTCCTAAATGAATTTGCTAAAGCCTTGGAAACCGAAGTATTAACCTTTTCATACAAATTCTCTATATATCATAGAAAAAGAACTGCTTCGTCTTTGGTTAGCAACTTCTTTCTTCCCATTGACGAATAATTCCGCAAATAATACAAAAAAGATAGTATTCAAACCTTTTTCTCTGAATAATGCTTGTTCATCCGAAAAAAAGGAATAGTTTTGTAAACGAAGAATGCTTATAATTACGAAAACAGCGGAATGAAAGTATCATCACAACTTTATTACACGACATTATTAATAATGTGTATCTTCTTGTTATTTGCTTGTCAAAAGAACAAACAGATATGTGCAACACTTATCTCCATTGATTCATTGGCAAATATAAATGCAGATAGTGCGGCAAACTCATTTCTACAAATATCTCCTGTTCAAAGCAATTTTACGCATGAGGAAGAAGCTTTCTACAATCTGCTGCAAACTAAAATCAATATTGCATTAAAGAAAGACATTGCCTCTGACTCGGTTATCAATTCCGCAATTAACTATTATGAGAAGACTGGGAACACTTCTCAGCTAGCCTATGCCTATTTCTATAAGGCGAAGATAAATTTTCCATCCGGTTCGGATTCTATCGCCATTTTATATACCTTAAAAGCCATTGACAAAGCCAATATGGTTCATGACTTGCCACTCATCACAGAAACTTACAACCATTTAGGAACAATTTATCTGTTTCAGAATTTGCCCCAAAATGCTTATAGGGCTTTCAAAACGGCCAATAGCCATACAGACAGCATCCCACGTGGCTCATATTACAAACCACTTCTACTGAGAAATATGGCAAGAACCTATCACATGAAAAGCATATTCTCCAAAGAGAACAGCCAGCAGCTGACAGATACGGCAATTGCCTATTACAACAAAGCCACCAAGCTATTGGTCGATAGTACTGCGAATGATTTGCTATTCTCGGTTTATCGCGAACTAAGCACAACATACGCTTTTAGAAATGACTTTCCAAAAGCCCTGAAATACATGGAAGCCGGTAAAGATTCATCAGATTTAATGCTTTACTACAGCAAGAAGGCAGACTTATTTATGAGAATGGGAGAATTGGATTCTTCCTACCTTTACTTGCACAAATGTATGGACGACCCGAGATTGTACCTGAAACTTTCTGTTTACAACCAACTTTATTACATAGAACGGACCAAACAAAACGCATACAAAGCCCTGGAATACGTGGATACACTGCTCGCTTTGAATGATAGCATTATAGTGCGTACCATACCCGACAAAGTGATCGATATCCAAAAGAAATACAACGAAGAAAAACTACGCTCCGAGAAAGCCATCTTACAGATGAACTATGAAAAAGAGAAATCACGCACACTACAGACCTCTTTTATCATCGTGGTTTTGCTATTCTTGGGTACATACATCTATATATACAGCTACTTCAAAAAGAAAAAGCTACAACAGAGAATGCTGCAGCAAAAGAACGAACTACTGCTGCTAAACCAGAAAATACAACAGTGGAACCAACAAGTAAAGCTCAATCAAAAGAAAATTCATCAATTGGAACAAGAGAAAAAGCAAATTGAAGCCGACTTGCGTATCGTGTCAAAAGAAAAAGAAGCCATATTGCATGAAAAGGATGAAGAACTGGCACTCTACCGGAAACAAGAAAACGAAATATCCATCCAGAAAAGTAAATATGAGAAACTTTGCTTTGTCGAATTCAAGCGGTTATTTCTGGCAACTTCCATATCCAGAAAGATCCCGGCTTTCGGAGTAGACCGGGTGGTGACAGACATTCTGACCCCCCACTCACAAGAACAACTAATGAACGTCATGGACGAAATAGCCTGCAACTTTGCTTCGCGACTATATATTCTGTTGCAGGAATCTACCGAAAAAACCTGCTTGTGCTGCCTCATCCGGTTACAGGTGAAGCCAAGATATATTATGGTATTGTGCGATCTGAGTAAAGAAGCATATTACAAACAATGCCAGCGAATGGCAGAAACCCTTATAGGAAAAGGAAGTGCTTCCGGATTGAAAGATTACCTCAATACTTTCTAAAAGAACTGACACATAACTCCAAAATGTCCACCTATTTTTTATCCTTTAAAATATAACGATCTAATTATAAACGATTTAAGCGTTACATTTTTTATTCCAATGTCCACTTTGTATGCTCTAAAGTAAGTTAATTTTGCCATTAGACATTTTGGAATTATTAATCTCATTAACTCACAATGCTTATGAAAACCAGATTATTACTCTTTTTGTGTTTAATGTTCGTACTGTCTTGCCAGGTTTATGGACAATTTACAGTAAAGAAGTCGGCAGATCCCACTCAGACGTCTGCTCCAACAACTCGCTCCGGTGATAACAAAATAGTGTACGCTCTTTGCGGAAACGAAGTTGAAGGTTATGCTAATATAGATATAGACGTCGAGGTAAAATCTTACATCCGCATACCGGCCAAACAATGGAAAGGGTGCAAAATTACTAATGTAGAAATAGGTTTAGGCTACGAAGCCGGAAGAGACAGCTACGTATTTATCTGCAAAGACCTGGAAGCAGAACCTATCGTGAAACAGGATTTCCAATGCGATACCATTCCTGTATCAGATGAAGGGCTGATCGGTTGGAAAAACGTTCCATTGTCCACTCCTTATATTATTGATTCGGACGATGATTTATACATCGGATTATATGGAATTCAAATAGACTGGGGTATAATAGGTACAGACTGGGAAGATCCTGTAGATGGTGGAAATAAAGCCTGCTTCCGCAGACCCGGACAGACGGATTGGACATACCAAAACCTCCCTCACAATGTATCACTAAAGGTAACAATTGAAGGAGAAAGTCTACCACAAAACCACTTACGTATATTCTCATATTCGGTGGATAAAATATATTATAAAATGGGAGAAAATATAGCTCTCTCCGGCTCTGTTATTAATGAAGGTACACTCCCTGTAAATTCATTCGATTTTACTTACCAATTAAATAATAATGAAGCCATTACAGACAATATCACCGGCATTGATCTTCAGCCGATGCAATCTTACAGTTTCAATTATCAAATGCCTATCAATGAGGAAGGCAAAGGAAGTATTACGTTAACAGCATCGAACCCTAATGGGGAACCTGATGATTTTCCGGAAAGTGCTTCAACTACATTCAGCACATTCGGTTGCTTGGCTAAAGGCCTCCAGAAGAATGTATTAGTCGATGAATTAATAGGTACGGACGATAAAGGAGCACCGGCCGCAACCCAAATCATTAAAGACGCTATTGATAATTGCGATCGAAAAGAAAATGTTATTTGGATACAAAACCACGCATTGGCAGATGACGAATATACTATCAGAGGATATAAAAATCTCTACAAACTTTTTACAGGACCAGTCTTCACCCCTTCTGTAAATATCGACCACAAAGCAGATATTCCGGGAATAATGGCACTAAATGAGAATAGTGAAGAAGTTCCTGCAGAGACAGAGATGTTTATTATAAATAATGATTTCGGTACCCACCTGAATACTTGTTTGGATCAGGATGATCTTTATTTCTCGCTGGGACTGGAATGTGAAGTTGTCGATGACGATATATTAAAAATAAAAATGAGTGCGAAACCCGCCCTCGAAGGCTTATTCCCATCTATAGTACAACCTGCCATTGCCTTACTCATCGTAGAAGACAATATAGTGGGCAAACAAGCTGGAGTTGAAGGAGATTATATCCACAACGGAGTGCCCAGAGCTTTTATCAACGACGGAGATCCCGATTTCGCTTTTATAGGAGATGAAGTTCCGTTCCCAAGCGATGGCTTTACTTTGGAAACCAAATACATCATTCCGGATCCATCATGGAAAATAGAGGACCTGAAACTAATCTTCTATGTGATGGATGGCAATATGTACATTCAAAACGCAGTCTCCTGCCCTGTCAAAACAAAAACTCCGGATGGCATTAAAAATCCAAAAGGTACAGAATCCGAATTTGCAGTACACTGCAATAACGGTATGCTCCATATCGAAGGGGAATTTGACAAAGCAAGAATCTATACGATGGACGGTCAGCAGATAATTGTAACCAACGAAAAAGATACGAATGTTTCAAAATTGGCAAAAGGCATTTATTGTGTATTGATACAGAAAGAGAGCCGTTTCGTCTCCAAGAAGTTCATAATAGAATAATAAACGCTTTTTGCAGAAAAAAAAACAGGCATCGCCATCCTTCACTTTTTTGTATAAACCACTGTACCACAGGTGATAAAAGTGAAGGCGGTTCAATTTGAACTGCACCCCAAAAGTTGGACAGTTAACTACTTGTTTCTATAATTGATTC
>OHAE01000167.1_pt1 | contig 61117 bp, 45 predicted proteins | sample 1577061 | NCBI WGS metagenome assembly OHAE01 (sample SAMEA3541535, study PRJEB24748) | human gut metagenome | biome: human gut; feature: human-associated habitat; material: faeces | place: China | collected 2012
GAATAGTCGTATCTCATAATTCGGAAACTAGATATATTCCAACTGATTGTATAATTAATAATGAAGATCAATTCAAAGAAGGACAAGTTATAAATAGACCTTACAAGAAGTTTCCAAAATGATTTCTTTATCTTGGCAGGCAAAAAATACTTTGGCAAAACAAGAGCATGGATTTATCAATGTATTAACAAAAACATAGTTAATGGAAAAATAGGCAAATTTACTGAAGAAGAACTGAATAAATTAAATATGGCTTTAAAAGATATTTCTGCAAAAACAGACTCATTACATATCCCATATTGATGTGTTCTAATTTAACACCAATCCCCGCACGACTCAATGCGGGGATTTTTTTTGATAAAAGCCCTGATTCCGAAGAATCAAGGCTCATATTATTAACGACAGGTAGACGCTTCTACTTTATCGGGCAAAGATAGAACTTATTTAGGTATTAAATACAAAAGTCTATCATAATTATTATAGTAAAAAAAGCGTCTTATAAAACATCATAACTACTTATATATGATATATATATATCTAATTTGCAATAAAAAATAATATAATTATAAATAAGAAGATTAAATGAAACTTTTTGAATAAAATGTGTAAGTCGTTTCTCATTAATACCCTATATATTTGCCACATATAAATAATAAAAACAAATATATGAGCGAAATTTGCCATAACTGTAAATCAGAAGACACGTTCTTTGACGGAGAAGTATATCAATGTATGAACTGTTCTTATATGTGGGTACCTGAATCTACACAACAATTGCGAGTCTTACAAACCAAGGAACAAGAAAAAAAAGAAATAAGTTATTTTAAAAAGTTTTGGAAAAAGAGATTCGGACTGAAATAAATAATAAATCTATCTATTATTTTTTTCTATATATTGATTTATATAAAAGCCCCAATTCCTAAGAATTGAGGCACACATTTATAGCTCCATATTATTATCATTTCAACACAATATCCGTATATAAACGGGCATCACGGGCATTCTCCAACACATACCCCGCCGGATAAAGCTCTGCAGTTCCTTCTTCCAATACTTTACGGATAATATCAGCTTTATCTTGTCCGGTGACAAAGAACCATGTATGCAATGCTTTTATCAATGGCTGACCTGTCAAAGCGATACGGTGTTGTCCGTTATAGGGATTCACACTGACGGAATAGGGTTCGGAACAAAACAACAAACTCTTTTGGCCAGGAAAGATAGAGGAGGTATGACCATCCGATCCGATACCCAAAAAGATAATATCAAATTCCGGAATACCCTCATTCAAACGCAAGGATGATTTTATCAATGCAGAATATTGCATTGCTTCTTCGTGCGGCTCGTTTTCTCCAATGATACGATGGATTTGAGTGGAGTTTACCGGAACACGACTAAAAAGTAAATGTTTCGCCATACCATAATTACTATCCGGACTTTCAGGCGATACACAACGTTCGTCCACCCAATAAAAATGCAAACGTTCCCATGGAGTGAGGTCTGTGAACTCATTTGCCCAAATATCAAATAATAATGCCGGAGTAGAACCTCCGGATAGGGCTATCCGGAATATTTTATCCGGTTCTTGCCGCATCTCTTTGAGCAGAGCTCCTATCAAGGCACGAGCGGCTTCCGGCGCTTGAGAATAATATTCGGTTATCATAATTCGCAATATAAATCTGTTTTAGTTAAGTTCTTACAAGGATTTGTCCATTGAGCACCATGTTCTTCCATCATGGCATCAGACTCCTGAGGCCCCCATGTTCCGGCCGGATAACCGTAAAGCGGTGCATGAGGATTCTCTTTCCAGTATTTCAATACAGGATCGAAGAATTTCCAACTGGCTTCTACCGCATCACTTCGTGTAAACAAAGTAGGATCACCCAGCATACAATCTTCTATCAGACGAGCATAAGCATCTTCCGTAGGAAGTTCACCGAGACTGCTGTAGCTGAAATCCATATCTACCTGTTTAACTTCAAAACCCGAGCCGGGTACTTTCATCGCAAAACGCAAAGCTATACCTTCATTGGGCTGGATTCGGATAACCAATCGATCACTTACCGGACAATTACCTCCAGCACATTTAAACATATGATAAGGTGCTTGCTTGAAGTGAATGACTATTTCAGTTACTTTCGTAGGCATCTGCTTACCGGTGCGAATATAGAACGGAACGTCACTCCAACGCCAATTACCCACACCCAACTTCATCGCCACATACGTCTCCGTACGAGACTCCGGATTCACATTATCTTCTTCTCGGTAAGCTTTTCTCCCTTCGGATTCGGTGTACTGTCCACGAACAATGTGTTCTTTCATATCCACCTCATTCAGAGGGACAAGTGCCTGATATACTTTCAATACCTCATTTCGGAAGCTGTCGGCATTGAATTCAGTAGGCGGTTCCATAGCTGTAACGGCAAGTAGCTGGATTAGATGGTTCTGCACCATATCACGCAATGTACCTGTCCCGTCAAAGAAACCGCCACGTTCTTCGATTCCTAAATTCTCCACCGCTGTAATCTCTACATAATCTATGTAATTACGATTCCAAATAGGTTCGAAAATACTGTTGGCAAAACGCAATGCCAATATGTTCTGCACCGTCTCCTTACCAAGGAAATGGTCTATACGGAATATCTGGTCTTCTTCAAAAGCAGTACGATAGATTCTGGTAAGCTCACGCGCTGACTCCAAATCATATCCGAAAGGTTTCTCTACAATGATACGTTTAAATCCTTCTTTCTCTCCGCTCTTATTCAACCCCACTTTTTTCAGATGTTGAGGTATAACCCCATATAATGAAGGAGGTGTAGCCAAATAATAAAGATAATTACCCGGGTTCTTTATTTCCGCATCCAGCTTATGCAGACGTGGTTCAAGCAACTTATAATCTTCCTGTTTGGAAGGATCCATCGACTGATAATGAAGCAACTTGATAAAATCGTCCAAAACCTTCTCGTCCACTTCTTCCGGTTTAATAAAATGTAGAAGCTGTTCGTGCATAAAAGTACGAAAAGTATTGTCATCATACTTCGTTCGTCCTATGCCAAGAACCGAGAAACGTTCCGGCGTACGATGATTCTTATATAATATATATAGTGCAGGCATCAGTTTTCTCTTTGTAAGATCTCCCGACGCACCGAATATCACCATTACCAATGATTTTGGTTTATTCATATTTTCTCTCTCCATTTATGCGTTATAAGTTCCTGATTTCGTATTACCTCCATGTCCTGTCCAATTCTCATGGAAGAACTTGCCCCTCTCCTCGTCTACCCGTTCAAAGGTGTGCGCACCGAAGTAATCCCGTTGTGCCTGAATAAGATTGGCCGGCAGACGGTCGGTAGTCAGCGAATAAAAATAATTCAAAGCAGAAGCAAAAGCAGGTGATGCTATTTCCTCTTTAGCAGCAATAGCCACCAGTTTTTTCCAATAAGGCAATGCTTCCTTCATTTCATCTTCAAAATGAGGAGCCAAAAGCAAATGCGATAAATTTGCGTCTTGTTCAAATGCTTTCGCTATATCATCGAGGAATGCCGAGCGAATAATACATCCCGCGCGCCACAAACGAGCAATAGTAGCAAGATTCAGATTCCAGTCATATACTTCGGAGGCTTTTTTCATCACACCGAATCCTTGTGCATAGGAGACCAACTTGGATGCATAAAGCGTTTGACGGATCTCTTCCACCAATTCCTTTTTATCATAAACGCTCTCTGAATTTCCTTTCGGATAAGCTCTTGCAGCCTGCTCACGAAGTTCTTTTTCTCCGGACAAGTTGCGTTCGAATACGGCTGTGGCAATGAGTTCCAGAGGCATAGCCAATTCCAAAGCATTAATGACCGACCATTTACCCGTGCCTTTCTGTCCTGCCACATCCAGAATACGATCAAGCAGATATTCTCCCGTTACATCCTTATGTTTCAGAATATGTCCGGTGATCTCCACCAAATAACTTTTCAGGTTGCCCTCATTCCAACGGGCAAAAAGATCGCCCATTTCTTCGTTTCCTATTCCCTGTAAACGTTTCAGTAAGAAATATGCTTCGGATATAAGCTGCATATCACCATACTCTATCCCATTGTGTATCATCTTCACAAAATGACCTGAGCCACCAGGACCTACCCAGTCGCAACAAGGAGTACCATCGTCTGCTTTTGCAGCAATGCTTTGCAGGATAGGTTTCACCGTAGGCCATGCTTCTACTGCGCCGCCCGGCATGATAGACGCTCCATTGAGTGCACCTTCCTCACCACCGGAAACTCCTGCTCCGACAAAATAGAATCCACGTCCGTACATATCCTTCACTCTGCGAGCAGTATCTTCAAAGTTGGAGTTACCACCATCTATCAAGATGTCACCCGGCGAAAGATAAGGGACGACTTTCTCTATCAGTTCATCCACCGCACTTCCGGCACGTACCATCATCATCACCACACGCGGTGTCTCAAGCGTATCCACAAAATCCTCCAATATTTCACAACCTATAATATTTTTACCTTTGGCACGACCCTCTACAAAGCGATCTACCACGCCTTCTTCTACTCCGGGAACCGTACGATTCCATACAGATACCTGCCATCCGTTACGTTCCATATTCAAGGCAAGGTTCTCGCCCATCACTGCAAGTCCTATCAGACCTATATTCGATTTCTTATTCATAATGCGTTTTATTTTACCATGAAACAAAGATAGAGGAATATTTGTTCGATTTAATGAATTCTACCATCGGTTATATTTATCGGCTGATAGATAAATTATAAAAACATCAAGATGATTTTCAAAAACACCCTGATGATTTTCGGAAAACATCTAGACGTTTTAAAAAAACATCGAGATGAATTTAATTAATTTATATACATTTGCATTATTCATATAAAACCTTTGCCATGAAAAAAATTCATATCGGATTGTTGCCTAGAATCATTATTGCCATCGCACTCGGCATCTTATTTGGAAATGTTCTTCCCGCGTGGGCTGTACGCATCTTTGTTACTTTCAACGGTATATTCAGCGAATTCCTCAATTTTATCATTCCGCTAATCATCGTGGGATTGGTGACGCCTGCCATCGCAGATATAGGAAAGGGAGCCGGCAAGATGCTTGTAGCCACTGCTCTGATAGCTTACGGAGCAACTCTTTTTTCCGGTTTTCTTTCATATTTCACGGGAGTTACGGTATTTCCACATCTTATCACGGCAGGAGTTCCATTGGAAGAAGTGAGCGAAGCACATGGTATCCTACCCTATTTTTCGGTTTCCATACCTCCGTTAATGAATGTAATGACGGCACTTATCCTCGCCTTCACACTCGGATTGGGACTGGCAAACTTGAATACCCACACACTGAAAGATGTAGCCAACGATTTTAAAGAAATCATCGTCAAAACAATCAGCGCGGTAATCCTGCCGTTGCTGCCTATCTACATTTTCGGTATATTCCTCAATATGACACACTCCGGACAGGTGTATAGCATCCTGATGGTATTTATTAAGATTATCGGTGTCATCTTCCTGATGCATATTTTCCTACTGGTATTCCAATATTGCATAGCGGCATTATTCGTACGGAAGAATCCGTTCAGACTACTATGGAGAATGCTTCCGGCTTACTTCACGGCATTGGGTACACAATCTTCGGCAGCCACCATCCCCGTAACATTGGAACAGAGTAAACGCAATGGGGTGTCTGATGATATTGCAGGATTCGTTGTCCCCTTGTGTGCTACCATCCATCTTTCGGGAAGTACACTGAAAATCGTAGCCTGTGCACTTGCTTTGATGATGATGCAAGGCATCCCATATGATTTTCCTTTATTCGCCGGATTCATCTTTATGCTCGGCATCACTATGGTAGCTGCTCCGGGAGTACCGGGTGGAGCTATTATGGCCTCTCTCGGTATATTAAGCTCGATGCTTGGCTTTGACGAGTCGGCTCAGGCTTTAATGATTGCACTCTACATCGCCATGGATAGTTTCGGTACGGCTTGTAATGTGACGGGAGACGGGGCTATCGCATTGATTATCGACAAGGTGATGGGAAAGACAAAAAAGCACAGGCAACCTACTTGCTAAACTATTTTTTCAAGTAACCGGCTGCTACCTGATTACTTCTAAAATAAAAATCAAGTGCATGAAAGAAAAATAGCTGTTTTAATTGTTCTACTAAACAAAAGAACAATATGAAAACAGAAGTTGCACTAGGCATAGATGTTGGCGGAACATTCACTAAATTCGGTTTTGTGGACAGAAATGCCAATTATCTGGCAGAAGGTTTTATAAAAACTGCCAAACATGAAGATATACACAGCTATCTACGGGAACTTTGTAAAACCACCCATGAGGTTCTTGCCACCATAGAAGATTCTGTAAAGCTGGTAGGCATCGGCATCGGAGCACCGGATGGGAATTTCTATAAAGGTACTATCGAGTATGCTCCCAACCTGCCTTGGCATGGCATTATTCCTTTTACCGATATGATGGAAGAGTATTACCCGGATCTTCCTATCTATCTGACCAATGACGCCAATGCTGCCGCCATTGGTGAAATGATATACGGAGGAGCAAAAGGGATGAAAGATTTTCTCGTAGTAACATTGGGTACAGGCTTAGGTAGCGGATTCGTCGCTCATGGTAAACTGATTTATGGTCATGACGGTTTTGCCGGAGAGCTAGGCCATGTCATTGTATCGCCAGACGGAAGACAATGCAGTTGCGGACGCAAAGGTTGTCTCGAAACATACGTATCCGCCACAGGTGTAAAACGAAGCGCTTATAAAATGATGGCAAAATACACTTCGCCTAGTCCGTTGAGAGACATACCTTTCAATGAGATGGATGCAAAGATAATCAGCGAAGCAGCTCTTGCCGGAGATGAACTGGCTCGCGCCACTTTTACATATACGGGAGAAATGCTCGGCAAAGCTCTGGCAAATGTAGTAGCCATCACCAGTCCGGAGGCCATCTTCCTGATGGGAGGACTTGCCAAGGCCGGCGATTTACTATTTAAGCCTACAAGGGAAACCATGGAAAAGAATATGATGAAATTATTTAAGAACAAAGTAAAATTACTCCCTTCCCAATTAGATAAAAATGCCGCTATCTATGGTGCAGCGGCATTAGTATGGGAAGAGAGAATCAACTGATAATTTTATTCCAAATAAAGAATCAATCCTTTTTTAGCCGGGACGGAGAGTATTTCCGAAAGAGAATATTCTCCGGCATCTTGGAAACCTTTTATATACGGAGCTTTGATATGAGCATTCTTTGGAGAGATCTTCAGTTTTTTCCAATCGATGTTCAATCGAATTTCTTTTAACTCGTTTCCATAATTACCAATAGACAACAGTACTCTATTATCTTTCACATAAGATGTAACTTTCACCTCGGAATCCGTTGAAGTAACAATCGGATTGTCTTCCCAAAATCCAACCATATATGCATCCCGAATACCAAAATCATCCCATACTTTCCATACAGAACGGGGATCACATTTGATTCCTTCCGTAAACCATGCATATCTGGAAGTCATGCCGTATTGCATGCCCAGCCACTGATTTCCTCCGGCATGAAGCATATCGCCCATCAATCCGAAAGGAATCCCCGAACTTTCCACCAACCAATTTGCCGGTTTCATCTTGTTGTAAACAAATGACTCTCCAAACCATACCTTATTAATATAAGGAAAGAATTCCGCATATTGATTGACCGGTCCTTTTGAAAAACCGGTGTTAGAATGTAAATCAATGATGCAACCGGGTTTTACTTCATCCATCACACGGCGCATACGTTTCAAAATTCTCCGATCGTAAGCCACATCATCCAGATAAAGGCCGTCGATATCCGCATTCTCTATGATCCATGCAAGTCCTTCTATATAATAATTATACCAACGGGAATTCATATCAGGAGAGGATTGGATGGCAGCATCGGCAACAATTCCATCCACTTCTTTATCCAAAGGATGATACCATTGAGGACGATAACCATCTACAAGATGTTCTCTTAACCACGGATAACCACCACCCTTTCCCGTATCGAATATCTCATTGCCCAAACTCCGTAATGCCCATATTTCGGTAGCAGCACTCGTTAACTCACGAATCGTATAGTATATTTTCACCTTACATCCTTTTTCATGCCATTTCCGAGTGAAATCCTTCAACTTATCCACACTCAGAAAAGGATAATTAATAAAAGGATTATATTCGTTTGCATGGTGAATATTAATTATCTTTACTCCATTTTCCACATCTGCATCAGTCATTTCCGGTCTGCTTAAACTATGATAATAACGATCGGTAAACTGGCTTTTATAATCAATTTCTTTCACCGGAGTAACAAGCAACGCAAAATCAAAAATAATCGGTTCATCCTGTTTCAACTGTCTTTCACCGCTATATACGGTAGCCACGACTTGATGCTTCTGTTTTTCAATTGTGAAACCTCCTTTACCTTCGTTGTACCAACTATCAGGATATGCCGGGTGATAAAGATTCAATAAAGGACCGGTATAAGCACTGCCCCGCAGTTCACAATGTAGTCCGGCGTGAGCTGAACCTATCCAAAAACTGTCAAAAGGCCAAAGTCTGTTTTCAATAGGAGCATCCCATGTACCATTATATGATTGAGGGATCTCCTGGCCATGCAAACCCATACCTACCACATACTTGGCAACCTCCGCCTTCATCGGTATTTCCATACGGATATCTTTCACATTAATTGCTTGTGTAGGGGTAACTGTATAGATATAATTCATCCATCCGTCGAACTCCAACGTAGCTTTGCAATCTATTATCAAATCGTTATCGGAAGCACGCCATTGCCAACTAGCGGCATCACCTGTTCCATCATCGAATACAGGTTTGGCTTTTAAGCATTTGATTCCTTCGTTTGTCTCCACAACCAACTTAATGGAAGATGATAAGATTTCATTATTCCATGCTTTTACTTGAAGCGGCAGCGGAGTATCTTTGCCAATCAGAATATTTCTTCCCAGACATGAAAGTTCATTCTTTTTCATGCTGACAGGGACATAGGGTTTCACCACGTCATGGTTTATCCCCCTAGTCGAGTTTAACCAACGAAGACGGGAATAACGCCATATTTCACTATCGCCACGATCTGCCAGAACAGCTTCATCCACAGTGATTGAAACAGGGACAGTGAAAAGCAACTTATCTTTGGAATAGATCTTTATGTCTCCCGTATAAATCCCTACCGGTTGATCTTCTTTTATATCCATACCGAACCAAAGTGGTTGAACAGCATGGGAAGGCACTTGCAGGTTTATTTTAAACGGACTGCCATAAGGATTTGTTCCTTCCGTATTAAAACAAGTAATAGCTTGTGACGGAATATGGCTGTCACCATTATTCAAGCCATCAGTTTGATAGGTAATTTCAGACAAAGATTGATTTCCATTCCAAAGAGCTAACTGAAAAGAGTAATATTCATTACGTTGAGCTGTTCCTGAAAAAGTAGTTCCGGGTACTACTTTAAGCCATTTATTCGGGATATGGTCAAACATACGAACCGGACAGGAACGGTCTTCCGGAAATATCCAACATGAAGCAGGATGAATCTGTTGATAAGCCGATTCTTCCGATTTAGTTGCAACCACCTCCATCGGATAGAAACTATCAAAGTGTGTCCTTGATTCCACCGCTTCTACAACAGCAGCCGGAATTTCCGTTTTTATTCCATCCAACTCTCGAAGCCAATTTTGTGCAGGAGATGCTTCTACCGGATAATAATGTCCATGAAATCCTCCCTGACCTTTATAAGGCTCATAGGACAAATAATAGAAATAATAAGTACCTTGTTCCGCAGGTCCGAAAAGCAATTTGCAATTCTCATTGTCCACCTGCAAGCGCTGAATATTGCGAACCGTATCTCCGGTTTGCGCATTGACAATCAGAAAGGCATGTTTATCAACATCCCGATCATGACGTCTCCAATGAAAATCCAAGCTGACAACAGGCGAGGTTTGGTCTATTCTAAACACTGCCCTATGGTTTCCGAACGAGTTTTCCCATTGAACATCAGGAACACGATATGTATACTCTTCCTGAGCATTGAGATTCAGAACAATTACTAAACCAATAACAAAAGTCCATAATTTCAAATAATGTGTTTTCATTTATAGTTTAAAGTATTAATAGATATATAAATTCACTTTCTCTCCTTTCTCCATCGTAATAGAAAGCAATTCGTTCGATTTAACAAGGCTTTTTGTCTTACCTTTTACCAGCTTTATCTCCGGATTTGCTGTTCCCAAAACCGGTAGCTTTATCTGATAAGTACCGGAACATTCCGCATATAATTCCACTTTCATCTTTTCAGTGGCAGCCTCATCCCATGAAGCATTTACAACCACTCCTCCCCTTGCTTTCAACCCTCGAAACGAACCTTTCTTCCAGTAATAAGCAGGAAGAATTTCAATGTAACCGTCATGACTTTGAAGGAGCATTTCTGCAATACCGGCAGTACCTCCGAAGTTTCCGTCAATCTGAAAAGGCGGATGCGCACAGAAAAGATTCGGATAAGTACCTCCTCCCCGATATTCTTTCGAAATATTCACCGGATACAAGAGCCCTTTTAATAACTTATGTGCTCTTTCTCCATCTTTCAGACGCGCCCAGAAGTTAACCTTCCAAGCCCGTGACCATCCGGTACCACCATCTCCTCGCCTGTTGAGCGTAGTACGGCAAGCGTCTATCAACTCCGGTGTCTTAGTTGGGGTAATTTGGCTGGCAGGATATAATCCGTAAAGATGAGAAACATGACGGTGCGTTATCTCCGCTTCAGGGTAATCTTCTAACCATTCTTGCAAATAGCCGCCTTTTTTGCTTACTTGCATAGGAGGAAGTTGCCGAATAACCGATGTTATTTCAGTACGGAAAGCAGAATCAGTAGCTAAGATTTCAGATGCCGCCAACGTATTTTCAAACAATTCCCTAATAATCTGAGTATCCATAGTAGGTCCCATACACACACATATTTTCTCTCCATTCAGTAGAAAACCATTTTCCGGTGAAGAAGAAGGCGCTGTTACCAGCCAATCATGCTTCGGTTCTTTAATCATTGTAGACAGGAAAAATTCACTCGCGCCTTTCAACGTTGGATAAATTTGACTTATATAGGCTTTATTACTGGGATTAAACAAATGATGTTGCCAAAGATGCTCGCACAACCATGCCCCACCCGTATTGGTTGCTCCCCATGAAGCATGTTCTCCCGATGCCGTAAAGTTCCATGGATTGCTGACCACATGGGCCACCCATCCTTTAGCACCGTAAAAACCTTTAGCGGTAATCTCACCGGAAGGAACTAATTGTTGTGTATAGTCAATTAATGTACGATGCAATTCAGGTAAGTTGATAACCTCTGCCGGCCAATAACACATCTGCAAATTTATATTCAGATGATAATCTCCATTCCACGGCGTTTGAACAGTATTTGCCCATAAACCTTGCAAGTTAAGCGGCAATCCGTCTTCACGAGTACCGCTAATCATCAAATAGCGTCCATAGTGAAAATAGAGAGCATAAAGAGCCGGATCTTCAATCTCTTGATTTTCAATCAACCGTTTGTCAGTAGGTTTATCCGGTTGCGAACCGCCTAACTGAAGGTCTACTCTATCAAATTTCTCTTGATAGGCCTTGCGGTGAGCATCACGTAATTTGTCATATTTAATAGTACAGGCATTCGTCAATAAAGAATCCACTGTCTGACGAAAATCTTTAGAAGTATAATCCGTACCTGATGAAATAATAACATAAGCCTCTTTTGCTTTATCGATACTCAATACTTTATTTTTAGAATTTATTTCTCCATCGGTTACCACCCGAACTTTCGTCAGGTACTGCATACCCGGTCCGTTGTATCCATCGTTCAATTCCCCTTTCATGCATAAAACATTCCTTTCCGTATAGGTTTCAAAACGTTCGGGACGGCTTAATGACAAGTTGAAAGCTAATTTCTTTGCTTTATTTGAAGTCAGCCGAATCACAATCACATCCTGTGCATGAGATACAAAATATTCACGAGAATATTCCACGCCTTTCATCCGGAAATGGGTATAGGCTTCTGCATTGCTTAAATTCAACCCTCTGCGATAATCCGAATAAACAGAGTCATTATAATGATAAGTAATATTCAATGTTCCCAATGTTTGGAAACAACCATAAGGAGCATCCTTTCCTTTAGCAAAGTTTGTACCTACCCCTTTACACTTGAAATGGGCATACGCCAAATCCTGCGCCTCCTTATTTTTTCCTTCAAGAAGTAATTCCCTTATTTGCGGTATATACCGTATTGTTTCCGGATTTACAGCATCTTCCCGACTGCCAGACCAAAGTGTTATATCATTCAAAATCACTTTTTCATGGAACAAACCGCCGTCCGGAATCGCCCCTAAACGACCGTTACCCAACGGAAGAGATTCTTCCCATGTGAGGGCGGGACAGGTATACCATAATTCCAATTCCCCTTTTGCAAAACCGCTCAATACTACACTTTGACAGAAAAGAATGCTTAAAAGCCTGAACAAACGCATTGAATACCCCATCATGTTTTAATGATTTATATGTTTTTCTCCAAAATCCTATGGCAACAAAGTTACCGCAAGACGGAGTTACTCCATGTATAATATCGTCTATTATATTACTAAAAACGTCTAATAATGCATTTATCGGGACATAGCAATTATGAATACAAGCATATAAAATTATTTATTATATCTTTGCATAGTCTAAACAAACAATGTATATGAAAAAACAAATTACGCGGGATGACTACATCAAAGCCAACCGTAAAGCAAGTCGTGAAGAAGAAATTCAAGCTCACGGACACCCTATTTGCTATAAAAGGGTGCATGTTTCCAAAAAGGTTTATAACCGTAAAAAGATTAAGGCAGGCGATAAGGGTCTGCCTTATTTGTTTTACCCAACTCAATTACCAAACGTTTACGTGCAGACTAACCCCTGTTTCCTCCCAAAGAAATAAGCAGAGATATGTAGTTTATCCATCAGCCATGTAATACCGAAGCATCCGGCAAGAACAAACGCAACAGCTACACACATAAAGCATATTCCGGAAGAATCAAAAGCGAACACAGGCACAAAGAGCTTGGAAAGAATAGTAAATATAGGAGAAAACAAAAGAATAACTAATGTATTGCGTCCTATAAAATAAGTGCATTGTTTTATTCTATCCGGCAGATAATAATAAATAAATAACAGAAAGCTGATAACCAAATAGGTTATTGTTACACCGGCTAATGTTTCTCTATGCAGATTTTCCGGGAAACAACAAAGAGTAGCCAAAGGTATTATTGCCAAAACGGAGGGACGAAATACAGTAAGAAAACCCTGTTTACTTCTACTGACGGCTACACCTATCAGAAAATAGATTGCATTCGAGAACGACATCAGTCCACAAACGGAAGACAATAAATAGAAACAAATACTTAATAGAATAAAACGGGAAAAACTATCCATACGGATATAATTATAGACGAAATAATAGACTATACTGCACACCACTAACGTATGCAGATACCAATATGGTCCCATAGGTGCTATAAAAGCTTTGTTCAGCAAAAGCTGCAACGTGACTTCATCAATAGGATTTCTTGTAGGTACAACAGCAGACATGACGGTATATCCCGTCTCCATTATAGCATATGGAATGAAGATCCATAGCATCCCCTTTAAAAAAGACTTTAACGGTTTGTCAATATTAGCCAGATAGCCGGAAAGGATAAGGAATGCAGACATATGAAAGGTATATACCATATTTTTTGCATAGGGATACTTATCAGCAATATATACCAAATGAAAAATGATCATCAATACGATAAATATACACTTCAAATAATCCAGCTCCTTTATCCTACTTGCCATAAGCTATCGTAGTTTATGCTTTTTAAAATAAGGGTTAGTTAATCCTAAATAGAATCCTAATGCCAATATTACAGCCACTATCCCTACTTGGAATACGGAAATATAAGATGAAATATCAATCAGGTAGCATCCCACAGCTACTCCTAAAGCAACCCCTAACTCCCATGCCAACAAGTAAGTAGTGTTGGCCGTACCACGCTGGCAATGCTCGGAGAGTTTGACTAAAATAAGCAAGAAATCCGAAGAGACAAGACCTAAGCCCAATCCCATCATTACGGCGGCAGTCATTAAAGCAAGCGAATCGACATGGGTTATAATCAGCAAAAGCGATGCACCCATCAACAAAAGCCCGCTTACCACCCGGGCGCGTATATCCGCATTCTCGAAAACATGCTTATTGGCTATCATAGCCAACACAAATCCTCCGGCAAGTAATATAAAGAAATGGAGCGTCATTTCCTGCATCTGTACGGATTCGGTATACATATTAATCGTGGTAAGCAACATCCCGAATACAAATGAGACCAAGATGAGATTAATGGCAGGAAGCCATCCTCTAAGCAGCAGGAAACGATCAAAAGAACAGACCGGAGCTCCTATCGGAGCACGGAAAGGGACATGAATGAGGGATACGAATATTAAGCCTATTCCTCCTAATATAATAGACGCGTAGAGCACCTGTTGCAAACCTTCATACTTGTAAAGCAGCAAACCGATCATCGCTCCGAATACCATTCCCAAACGTGCAGCCCACCCAAAACAAGTGTTTGCCTCACTGCGTCTGGAGGTATTGGTTATATCGATTGCCAAAGTGCTTCCCATGGTAGTCGCCACACCAAACAATGCTCCCTGTATGATGCGGAGTACTGCAACCCACAACAAAGTACCGACCATAGAATATCCTCCCACAATGGCTATTACCGCCAGAAAAGAGAGCATACAGACATTCTTTCGTCTGAAAGTGTCGATAAAATAGCTATAAAAAGGTCCGAGCAGGAACTGCGATAACGCAAACAAAGCGAGTATCCCCCCTGCAATAGAAAGAGACGTATCGAAACGCTCCACCAAATACATTGGTAACACGGGCAAAAGCATATATAAGGAGGCAAAGAGCAATAAATTACTCAAATATATCCTTATAAAATCATGTGTCCATAGCTTCATACATTCGGTATTAATGACTAATATTGTTCCTGTTCGTTCGGGAAATCGCTACTTTTTACGTCGGCAACATACTGACTGATGGCGTTTGTCATCACACTATGCAAATCAGCATAACGACGGAGGAAACGAGGACTGAATCCTTGAGACATTCCCAACATATCGGATACCACCAATACTTGTCCGTCTACATTGCCTCCCGCACCGATACCGATAACAGGAATAGTCAATTCTTTTGCCACACGTGCCGCAAGGGATGCCGGAATCTTTTCCAATACCAAACCGAAACAACCGGCTTCTTCCAAAAGATGCGCGTCACGAACCAACTTTTCGGCTTCGGCATCTTCTTTTGCACGTACGGTGTATGTTCCGTATTTATTAATAGACTGAGGCATCAATCCCAAATGTCCCATAATAGGAATACCGGCAGAGATAATACGCTTTACCGTATCAATAATTTCTTCTCCGCCTTCCAACTTCAACGCATCGGCGTGAGATTCTTTCATAATACGAATGGCAGAAGCCACACCTTCCAACGGATTTCCCTGATAAGAACCGAAAGGCATATCTACAATAACCAATGCACGCTTCACACCGCGAACCACGGATTTACCATGATAAATCATCTGGTCAAGTGTCATTGGCAAAGTGGTTACATTACCTGCCATGACATTGGATGCGGAGTCACCTACAAGAACCACGTCTATACCTGCACCGTCCACAATCTGGGCTGTAGTATAATCATAAGAAGTAAGCATTGATATTTTCTCTCCGCGCTGCTTCATTTCAAACAAACGGTGGGTAGTAACTTTTCTGGTATCGTCTGAAATATAACCTGCCATAATTTTTCGTTTTTATTAGTTGTATTAAAATTGGGCGCAAAGTTATCTTTAAATCTTAACCCATACAAGAAAAGAACGAAAAAAGAATATTTCGAATGCTGATATTACATCCGAAAGGCAAGAACGGAATGTGTCAAAAGTCAAAGCATCCAAGTTTCCCCGCTTGAGCGGGGATTAAGGGGTGTGTAATCTTTCTTTAATTATTAAACTGTTAGAAAAATCACACACCTCCTACCCCCGTTCAAGCGGGGAAATTGAGATAGTTTTGACACAACCACTTCCATATAGATTTACCCATACATATATATATTTATATAAATACATACGGGTGGAAAATACGTTTCACCTTGCTCATCCTCTCGTTCAGGCAAGGCAAACCTGTCGTTCAAGCATGGTCAAACGAATGACATTCCTTGCTTAAACGATTGAATGAATCATATCATCATACGTAAAGTTACGGAAATCATCGATAACCAGTGCGCACATATCTTGAATGGCTTCACGGGAATTGGTGGTGGCAAGCCCTATGACGGTCATATTCGCAGCATTTCCTGACTTTAAGCCATTGAATGAATCTTCGAAAACAAAGCTGCGGTCGGGAGTAGTACCAAAGATCTCCGCACCAAGCAGGTAGCAATCCGGAAAAGGTTTGGAGCGAGCAAAATCTTCTGCAATAAGGATACGGTCAAAATAATTTTTCAGTTCCGGACGGGCACGGTATACTTTTTCCATCTTGATACGGTCACTGCTTGTCACTACTGCCAAACGAACATCGTGTTTCCGTAAATCTGTCAGGAAATCAAGAATACCCGGAATATAATCATACGTCATGTTCGCTTCAAACTCCGTCAGTTCTTCGCGTATCTGTTGTTGTACATCTTCCATTCCGGCAAAATGCTTATCGAAAATCTGCGTCAAGGTACTTCCTTTTATCAAAGCAGAAAAATTATCAATCTCCGGATGATATTTACGTCCCTGTTCACCCCAAAAAATCGTGTATTGTGATTCTGTATCCACTACCACCCCATCGAAATCAAACAGTGCGGCTATCGGTTTAGTTGTATCTGCCATATAATTTCTTTAATTTGATTTAACGCGGCAAAGTTCATCATTCTACCTGAATACGGCAAATATTTCTTACCTTTGCTCCACTTAAAAAAATATAAAGCCAATATGCCCAACACAGATAACAATCCGCATATATTAGGAACGGAACGCATCGGAAAGCTCTTGCTCCAATATTCCATTCCTGCTATCATCGGAATGACGCTGACTTCCTTATACAATATAATAGACAGCGTATTTATCGGTCATGGTGTAGGTCCGCTGGCAATATCCGGATTAGCTATCTCTTTTCCGTTGATGAATCTCATCATGGCTTTCTGCACATTAGTCGGTGTGGGCGGGGCAACCATTTCATCCATCCGGCTCGGACAGAAAGATAAGCACGGGGCTTCGGAAGTGTTGGGAAATGTATTGATGCTTTGTATTATAAATGCTGTACTTTTCGGCTCTGTGTCACTTTACTTTCTGGACGATATACTCCGTTTCTTCGGAGCAAGTGAGGGCACACTGCCTTATGCACGGGATTTCATGCAGATAATATTGCTTGGTACACCTATATCTTATACCATGATAGGACTGAACAATGTGATGCGGGCGACAGGTTATCCGAAAAAAGCCATGCTTACCTCTATGGTGACAGTAGGATGCAACATTGTACTGGCTCCTATTTTTATCTTTCATTTCCAATGGGGTATGCGCGGAGCAGGCACGGCAACGGTCATTTCTCAATTCGTCGGTATGGTCTGGATACTTTACCACTTCATGAATAAAGAAAGCTACATCCATTTTGAGAAAGGGCTTTACCGTCTTAAACGACGCATTGTCATGAGTATTTTCGGCATCGGGATGTCTCCTTTCCTGATGAACGTATGTGCATCCGCAGTAGTTATCATTATCAATAACAGTTTGAAAACCAACGGAGGCGACCTTGCCATCGGTGCCTACGGTATCATCAACCGGGTACTGACGCTGTTCGTTATGATAGTGCTCGGTTTAACCATGGGAATGCAACCCATTATCGGTTATAACTTCGGGGCAAAAGTATTCGATCGTGTACGGAAGACTTTAAAATACGGCATCATAACGGGGATTGTCATCACAAGTGCCGGTTTTATCGCCTGCGAACTCTTTCCACATGTTATCGTAGCCATGTTCACTGACAATGCGGAACTGACGGAGATTGCTTATACAGGTTTGCGAATCACCGTCATGCTGTTCCCACTCGTAGGTTGTCAGATTGTAATTACCAACTTCTTTCAATCAATCGGTATGGCGAAGATATCGATTTTCCTGTCTCTATCCCGCCAATTGCTTTATCTGTTGCCGTTCCTGTTATTCTTTTCATCCGTCTGGGGTGTAAAGGGCGTATGGAGCAGCATGCCTGTATCCGATTTTCTGGCATTCGTCACAGCAGTTCTTATGCTTCTTTACCATCTGAAAAAGATGAAAAAGAAATACGCCATAACAATACCCTAGAACTCCCGTCCTTGCTTTAAATCCTCAACAAATTTATCGATACGCGCCATTTCTTTCGCTATCTGAATGCTTTGCGGACAATGGCTTGTGCATTGATCGCAGCCCACACAATGACTGGCCTGACGCAGTTTAGGGACACTACGGTCATAACCTATTAGAAATGCCCGGCGCGCCTGCCTATAATTCTCATCCTGACTGCTTTTGGGAATATTACCTTCATTGACACATCGATTATAATGCAGCAGGATAGCCGGAATATCCAAACCATACGGACAAGGCATACAATACTTGCAGTCATTACACGGGATGGTAGGGTACTTCAACATCATCTGCGCAGTCTCTTCCAGCAATTCAAACTCCTCCTCACTACACGGTTCAAGCGGAGAATAAGTAATTATGTTGTCCTGCAAATGCTCCATATAAGTCATTCCGCTTAAAGCAGTCAGCACCAACGGAAACGAACCGGCAAAGCGGAACGCCCATGATGCCACACTCTTGTCCGGACGACGCTGTTTAAGCAAGGCTACCAAATGGTCGTTCAGTCGTGACAACCTTCCTCCCAAAAGCGGCTCCATAATAACGACAGAGATATTACGCTTCTCCAGTTCCTTATAAAGATATTCCGCATTGACATTCCGCCCCTGCGCATGTCTCCAGTCAGCATAGTTCATCTGTATTTGTACGAAGTCCCACTTCACATCCAGCGATAACATATAATCAAACACATCCACATCTCCGTGAAACGACCATCCGAGATTGCGAATACGCCCTGCCTCTCGTTCCTTAACCAAGAAATCCAGCATTCCGTTATCTATATAACGATCGTTCACCAACTGTATACCGGAACCGCCGCCTACGGAATGCAGCAGGTAATAATCAAGATAATCCACTTGCAACTCCTTGAACGATTGGTAATACATGGCAAGAGAATTCTCCCGTGTATAGTTAGAAAAGTTAGACAACTTTGTAGCCAGAAAGAATTTCTCTCTCGGGTGCCTCTTCAAAGCAATACCCGTAGCCTTCTCCGACATTCCCTGACAATAGACGGGAGCAGTATCAAAATAATTAACGCCATGCTCAATGGCATAATCCACCAATGTATTGACCGCTTCCTGATCGATTATTTCTCCATTCCCATCCGGTGCCGGCATGAGTGGCCAACGCATACAGCCGTATCCCAGCAAAGAAACTTTGTCTCCCGTAGAGGGATTAGTACGATAAGTCATTTTGTCGAGTGGAACCTCTCCTATATTATAATGATCTGCCAACTTACGCTCCGGCTTACACCCATAAAAAGCAGCTGTCGATACAAAAACTCCACTACCGAGAGCTTTCAAAAAGCTCCGACGATTTATATTATTTCTATTTTCTTTTTTCATAACCAACTCCTTTGTTTTAGATAATACGGTGTCTTTCATGCCCTTCTACATAAATAGCACTGAATGGGCGGGCAGGACAAAGATTCTCACAAGCTCCACAACCAATGCAACGTTCTATATTAACTACAGGAATTTTCGGAGAATCCATATCATCGGCATCAACAGACACCATCTGTATTGCTCCCGTCGGACAATGACGGAAGCAATTTCCGCAGTCTACGCTATCCGTCAATACTACACAATTTTCTTTTATCCACACCGCGTGCCCAATCTGAATAGCAGATTTATCCGCAGCAGTAATCGGACGTATTGCTCCGGCAGGACAAGCCTCCGAACACTTCGTACATTCCGGACGACAATATCCCCGTTCATAAGATATCTCAGGTTGCATTAATTTCATCAGGTCGCCGGATGGGCGTAACACTTGATTCGGACACACCGAAACACAAAGTTGACAACCCGTACAGTGCTGCGCCAAATGACCGATACTTAGCGAACCAGCAGGGGTTATAGGCGTACTACGATTAGGAATTTTCTTATCTTCAATCGCAGCTAAACCACCATCCACTTTCTTCTCCTGTGCTTTAATAACAGAAGTCGCAGCAAATAAAGCGGTCACAGAAAGAAAATCTCTGCGTGCATTGCTCACTTGTTTGGATGAGCCGGAATTTTCTACCGTATTATTACCTGCGAGTTTCTCCTTTGCCAATGATTTATGTTCATACGTTATCGCATTCTGACGACACTTGTCCATGCAATCCATACAAGCGACACAACGACTGTAATCTATCTTATGTTCTTTTGAATTTATGCAAGAAGCCTTACAATTACGGGCACATAATCCGCAACCGTTACATTTTTCCGTATCAATAACCGGTTTTAAGAAAGAATATCTGGCAAGGACACCCAATATCGTACCTACCGGACAAATCGTATTACAGTAAGTACGCCCGTTACGCCAAGCCAAAACTATGAGGACAACAAATGTGACAGCAGCAATAACAAAGGTAGATAAGCTCTTCATCCATATATCTACGGTATAAAATGAGTAACTGTCCATCCGTTCGGCTATATAAGCAAAGAAATTGTTTCCCCATTGATAGATAGGAGCAAATAAGTTTGAGGCAATCCGTCCGTATGAACTATAAGGTGCCAGTAACGCTACAAACGAGCCGATTCTTGCAACAAGTGCAATAACAAATACTGCCAGCACTCCATATCGTAACCAAACCAATGCCGGGGAGTAACGAAACCGATTCTTTTTTCTTTTTCCAGCTATCCACGACACTACATCTTGGAACACACCAAGCGGACATATAACCGAACAGTATATACGTCCGAATATCAAAGTCAGAGCTATAAGAAAAACTACCACTCCTACGTTCAACGCCAACAATGCCGGCAAGAACTGTACTTTAGCCATCCACCCAAACCATGCATGCAATGTTCCTGTAAAATCAAGGAACAGAAGTGTAATTAGGACAAAGAATAAAATAGCAAAAGCTATTCTGATTTTACGTAGCATAATTATCCTTTATTCGTTTTTAATTATTAGATTTCAATGTCATTTCATATATTTATTGTGCGAAAATATATATTTTCAGTATAAAAAGAAACATTTATTATAAAATCTCTTACCTTTTATATAAATTCGGGCTACAAACCATTGTATTATATTTCAGTTTTATTTCCTATCTTTGATGCGAATCTTAACAATTACAACATATGACAAAAAACACACTCTTTAAAAGTCTACTTGTTTTCGCAGCATTATGTTTGACAACTACCCATTTTTGTAATGCGGTCACGAAAGAAAAAAAGTATATTCCGACAGAAGAAAACATGAATTCACGTGAAGCGTTCAGAGACGATAAGTTTGGAATATTCCTGCATTGGGGATTATACAGTATGCTGGCACGCGGTGAATGGACTATGACCAACCAAAATCTGAACCGGGACGAATATGCAAAGCTTGCTTCCGGATTCTATCCTTCCAAATTCGATGCTCACGAATGGGTATCAGCCATTAAAGCATCCGGAGCCAAATATATTTGTTTTACTACCCGTCACCATGAAGGTTTCTCCATGTTTCACACACAATGGTCGGATTATAATATCGTAGACGCAACCCCTTTTAAGAGGGATGTGTTGAAGGAATTGGCAGATGAATGTCATAAACAGGGAATCGCTCTTCATCTTTATTACTCTCATTTAGACTGGTACCATGAGGATTATTATCCCCTCGGCAGAACCGGAAGAGGAACAGGACGGACCAAACACGGAGAATGGAAAACCTATTACCAATTTATGAATAACCAATTGACGGAACTATTAACGAACTATGGCCCGATACGTACCATTTGGTTTGACGGTTGGTGGGATCACGATCAAGACCCTGATTTCGATTGGCAACTGCCCGAACAATATACAATGATTCATCGTCTGCAACCATCCTGCCTGATTGGTAACAATCATCATCAAGTACCTTTTGCAGGAGAAGATATACAAATATTCGAGCGTGACCTGCCGGGAGAAAACAGTTCCGGACTATCCGGTCAGGACATCAGTGCACTACCGTTGGAAACCTGTGAAACAATGAATGGTATGTGGGGATATAAGATCACCGATCAGGAATACAAATCGCCAAAAACACTTATCCACTATTTGGTAAAAGCTGCAGGGAAGAATGCGAACCTGTTGATGAATATCGGTCCGCAACCCAACGGAGAATTGCCGGAAATAGCAATATCACGCTTAAAAGAAATCGGTGAATGGATGAAAATATACGGAGAAACCATCTACGGAACACGTAGTGGAAGCGTAGCCCCGCATGATTGGGGAGTAACTACCCGAAAAGAAAACCGTATGTTTGTGCATATTCTTGATTTACCGGATAATGGTTTATATCTTCCTATGGCCGAAAAAGTAAAGAAGGCAGTCGTATTCAAAGATAAGACTCCGATAAAATATACGCAAGATAAACAAGGTGTAGTACTTAAATTTAAAGAAGCTCCAGCAGATATAGATTATGTGATAGAGCTGACATTAGCTGACTAACTTATCTTATGAACCGGAAATATAAAATAGAAATATGTGCCAATTCCGTAGAAAGCGCGATTGAAGCACAACGGGGAGGCGCTTACAGAGTAGAACTATGTGCTGGCATACCGGAAGGAGGAACGACACCTTCTTACGGTGAAATTAAAATGGCACGGGAACTGTTAAGTATCCGGCTACACGTGATTATCCGTCCTCGTGGAGGCGATTTCCTATATACTCCATTAGAACAAAGCATCGTGCTGCATGACATAGATATGGCACGTCAGTTGGGTGCGGACGGAGTCGTTTTCGGATGCCTGACTCCCGATGGTGATATTGACTTGCCGTTAATGGAAAGACTGATGAAAGCATCGGAAGGTATGTCGGTTACTTTTCATCGCGCTTTTGATATGTGCCGTAGTCCACGAAAAGCGCTGGAGGAAATTATAGCCTTAGGCTGCGACAGAATATTAACTTCCGGGCAACAAGCTACTGCAGAAAAAGGAATTTCTCTTCTCAAAGAATTAAATGTACAGGCTGACGGAAGAATTATCATAATGCCGGGATGCGGAGTGAACAGTGATAATATCCGTAAAATAGCAGAAGAGACCGGAGCTTCCGAGTTCCATTTCTCCGGACGTTCATCCATCGAGAGTAAGATGAACTACCGGAATCCTGCCGTCTCAATGGGAGGTACGGTAAAAATAGAAGAGTACAGCAGGGAAATAACAGACCATACTAAAGTAGAAAAAGCCATCGGTAAACTTCTATAAAGATTATTATAAAGAAGAGAGGCTGCATTTCGTTTATGTTGAAGTGTAGCCTCTCTCTTATTTCAGTATAACCTAAAGTTTATGAATTACTTTCATCAACTGTTCTCCTAAACCAATCGTATATCCCTGAGATACAAATACGACACGATTGAATGTATCGGCTATTACAAATATCGGAAGTTGGTTTCCTCCAACCAGTTTCATCCCGTCAACAATCATTTTCTGAATTTCACCGTTATTATCTATTCCCCATGTAATCGTAGAAGGAAACCCTGGAAAATCATCCGCATGGAATTTATTTTGCATATTCCGATTCGGGAACAAAAGTACCATTCCTCTGCCCCACTGCTCGAAATCTGATTTTAAAGCGGCAATATCACGTAAAGCATGGTTTGTCGGTTCTTGTCCCACGCCCAATATTGCAACGATGTAATACCCACGCCCGGTCGTATTGAGCAGACTTTTAGGTTCTTCTTTCCCTATCGGTAAAAACATTGCTTCTGCATTCAAATTGCCTATAATCTTTACTTCGTCCGGATTATCCTGCATAACAAGGCCAATGCGAGTAGTCTTACCCGGCTCCACATTAAAGAAAGAAACATTCGCAAGCACACTTCCGCTGGCCAAACGAGTACCAGTGGTCAGCATATAATAACCGGCATCTATTTCTAAAGGTTGTTTCAAAAGTTGTGCCCAACTACTGCTTTCATCTTCCGGGAAGTTCATCAGCCGGAATGTCCCGTCTTCAAACCGTGATAAAGTATAGTGAGAATAATAAAGCGGATTATCCAAAGCTTTCACCGACTTATAATCTGCAACCAACATCCCTTTCGGATTATTTTGTTGCAATTCTTCCGTAAAAGTAACGTCTACCCATTGGTTTGCCCCATCGGCATATTGTACCTTTCCTGTTACTTCATCCACCCGTGCGGGTATACCCAAACTGCGCAACACGGCCACAAAGAAATTATCTCTCGATTCCTCATCCGTGACACGGACATTCCACACTCCTTCCGGCGACATTAATATTCGGGTAGTATTCATATCATTACGAAGAATAATATTCTTATTGCACCAATCTATTAATGTTCTCGGCTCTTTTACGAATCCTTCCGCCAACTCTTTATCAATATTCTGCTTAAAGAACAACTTATAAGGAGTAAGCATTTCATAAGTTATTCTCGGATTAAGCACATATTGGTCAAAAAGTGGAGAAACTACTTCCGGTGTATTCAACAAATGGTCTGTCAGCACCGAAGCGGGAGTATCACGCAAGTCCTTTTCCGAAATAACCTTCAGCAAACGTATAGCCAGTGGTCGTTGTTCCGGTGTTGTACTGCTCAAGAACGACATTATCTCCTGATAATTGCCTCTCGTGGCCGATAGCAGCGGGAGTAATTCATTTACATCCGTTCCTGTTTCTTTCGCAAATTCCTTTATACGTTCCTCATTCAAGAAAGTTGAGACATAAGCATTACGGATAGAGTCTTCCTGCTCCATACGAATTGTAGTTTCGGCTCTCTGCTCTTCGGAAACCGGAACATTAATAGCTTTCTCTACAGGTGGGATAACTTCCAAAGGCAAAGAATAGGCCTCACCCTCGGTCTTATCCAATACTATTTTTAAAATGTCTGTCTTACCGAAAGATAATTTTCCATAGCCGAACTTCCCGTCTTTCGAAGCCCAAACCAACATATCTCCTTTACCGGCAGTCAGAGATGTTTTCCCGTCTTTATCCGTCATTTTAGATACCGCCGTATAGAACTCTGCATAGTTATATATCTTAAATTCTACCTTTGCACCTTCAATAGGTTGATCATTCCTATCTACTACATTAATCTCTGCTTTCGATGTGGAAGCATAATTATCTATCACATTGATCTCTGTATAATTCGGAGTCACTTTTATCACTTCTTCCGGACCATCATAATGTCCAAAGACCTTAGTGTGCATCAACATACCACGGGCAGCCGGAGCATTAAACCAACCTAAATCCAATACCGGTTCCGGTTCACAAGCACCTAAGAAATGCCATTTCCCGTCTACCCACGCTTCCACCCAAGCATGATTATCGTCCGTATGCGCCCATCTGGGTGTGTAGACTTGCCTTGCCGGAATACCGACCGAACGCAAAGCGGTAACTAAGAAGGTAGATTCTTCACCACAACGACCGTATGCGGTCTTCACAGAAGCCAATGGAGAACTTGTGCGGGCATCAGAAGGTTTATAAACCACCTTTTCATGACACCAATGATTGACTTCCAACACGGCATCCTGCAAAGAAAGATTCTTAACCCGGTCTTTCAGCTCTCCGTAAAACACTTGGCGCGCTTCATCCAGATTCTCATTATTCACCCGATAGGGCAACACAAAGTGACGAAATTCTCGTTCAGGGATTATTTCCCCCCAAGGCATCTCCTCGCGTGCTTTAAAAGCATATTGCACATTCATCAAATGAAAATCACCCGGATAATCCGCTAAATCCGACAATGGCATATATGCATATAGAAAGGTTAAGGCTTCGGATTCTTCCTGGGATAATTGTCGGTTAAAGATGTCAAACAGATTCCCTTCCGTCAGTACTTCCTTGCGAGCCGCAAAATCATAATTAACAATCTCCCGTTCTTTTGAATCCGTAATAAAGTGTTGTGAACAAGACAATAAGCTCCCCCATAGCATTATTGCCAGTAATGAAAGATAAGTAGGTTTTTTCATAATAAAATCTTTTAGTAGTTTCCCCACAAAGATAAAAAAGCCTTTATTCAAAACCAAAATATCACCAAAATTGTTTATATTTGAAGAAAATTTGTCACGTTTAAATGATATGCCTATGTTATTTACTGCTGAAAATGCATTACTAATCTGTTCTATATTACTTTTCGTTAGCATCGCTGTTAGTAAAACCGGTTATCGGTTTGGTATTCCAACTCTCTTATTATTCCTCTTTGTCGGAATGTTTTTCGGCAGTGACGGACTGGGAATACAATTCCATAATGCCGACGGAGCACAATTCATCGGAATGCTCGCACTAAGCATTATATTGTTCTCCGGAGGCATGGACACAAAATTCAAAGAAATAAAGCCTGTACTGGCACAAGGTATACTGCTTTCAACCTTTGGAGTATTATTGACGACTTTCTTCACAGGATTCTTTATTTATTGGATTGCAAGTTTCTCCCATTCCAGCATTACTATGTCCTTAACCACTTCGTTGCTCCTAGCCGCCACGATGTCATCTACCGACTCTGCTTCGGTATTCAATATCCTCCGTTCGCAAAAGATGAACCTTAAGCACAATCTACGTCCGATGCTTGAATTGGAGAGTGGTAGTAACGACCCTATGGCATTTATGCTCACCATTGTACTGATACAATTCATACAAGCCGGAGGAATGAGTATCGGAGAAATATTAACCTCTTTTGCCATACAATTTGCCGTAGGTGCCGGAGCCGGATATTTATTAGGAAAGCTCGCCATTCTGATTATCAATAAAATAAATCTGCCCAATCAATCCCTTTACCCCATCCTATTACTCAGCTTCGTCTTTTTTATCTTCACTGTAACCGATTTGGTAAAAGGAAACGGTTATCTGGCTGTGTACATTGCGGGTATGATGGTAGGAAATACAAAGATAACCAATAGGAAAGAGATAGCCACCTTTATGGATGGTATGACATGGCTGTTCCAAATTATCATGTTCCTTACCCTCGGATTGCTGGTCAACCCGCATGAAATGCTTGGAATAGCTGTTGTAGCAGCACTTATCGGTATATTCATGATTCTTATAGCCCGTCCGCTAAGTGTCCTTCTATGTTTGCTCCCATTTAGAAAGATGTCAATCAGTTCCAAAACATTCGTATCATGGGTAGGATTGCGCGGGGCGGTTCCTATTATATTCGCCACGTATCCGGTAGTTGCAGGCGTGGAGGGCTCCAATCAGATATTTAATATCGTATTCTTCATCACTATCCTCTCACTTGTTATTCAGGGAAGTACCATTTCCTGGTTTGCCAAACTACTCCATTTAGATACTCCATTGGAGAAAACCGGAAATGTATTCGGTGTGGAACTGCCGGAAGAAATAGACAGTAGTCTGCACGATATGGTTCTGACGGAAGAGATGCTTTCAAATGGCAACAGTCTCAAAGATATGAATATTCCTAAAGGAACACTGGTCATGCTGGTGAAACGCGGGGAAGAATTTATCATACCCAACGGAACAGTTCAGCTTCACGTGGGAGACAAGCTGTTACTCATTTCCGAAAATAAGAAAGAATAAAAACAAAGATAAGGAGGCATTTTTATGTTCGCCCTTATCATTGAATCGTTTCACCCGGCGAAGCCTATCGTTTGCCCAAGGGAAGCCTGTCGTTTCACCAAGGCTGAACGATAGGTTTCCCTTGGGCAAACGATTCAAAAGACCCGGTGTTCGAATCAGCAGTACCTTATATTCACCCATCATCGTCCTTTTCTTTTTAAATCCTTCGGCGAAACAAATAAATATGACCGAATATTCGTTTTTCTGCTCCCAATCAATTTATTTTGTACCTATAATAAAATTGTAAAAAATGGAAAAGCTCGAAATAATCTTAGGGGATATAACCCTATTGGCAACAGATGCAATCGTCAATGCTGCCAACTCATCCTTATTAGGTGGAGGAGGCGTAGACGGAGCCATACACCGTGCTGCCGGTCCTGATTTGGTACGTGAATGCCATCTACTGCACGGCTGTAATACCGGCGACGCTAAAATAACCAAAGGATACAATCTGCCTGCACGCCATGTTATTCATACAGTCGGTCCTATTTGGCGTGGCGGAACAAAACACGAACCCGAATTATTAGCCAGTTGTTACAAACGCTGTTTCGAAGTAGCATCCCGCAACGCTATCCATACGATAGCCTTCCCATCTATCAGCACAGGAGTCTATGGTTATCCGATAGAATTAGCCGCTCCCATCGCTTTGAAAGAGATAAAAGAAGCGATCCGCAAGTACCCGGATTTGGAAAAAATTATCGTCTGCTGCTTCTCTGAAGAAAATCTAGAAGTATACCAAAAGAGCTTAAAGACACTTAATTATTAAGTTACAGAGCAAACTAATATGACATTTTGACGTTTAATATACATATTAATAATAAAAATGATATGTATATGAAAACAAATCAAATAATATTAGCGTCGAAACCTACGGGTATGCCGACCATAAATAATTTCCGTTTTGAAGAAGTGACACTGCCACCTATTCAGAAAGGAGAAGTGCTTTTAAAACCTCTTTATTTCTCCGTAGACCCTTATCTCCGTCATACGATGGATAAAACAGGAGTCCCGATGAAAAGTATTGCCATAGCAATGGTAGAAGAGAGTCATGATACCAATAAATTTAAAAAAGGAGATACCGTTATAGGTATGCTTCCCTGGGCTACTCATGCCGTTAAAGAAGAAGATAAACTACGTAAAATAGAAACGACCGATGTTCCCGTCAGTTATTATCTGGGAGTACTCGGTATGCCGGGATTAACAGCCTACTTCGGAATGACGGATATATGCCGACCTAAACCGAAAGAAACGGTAGTAATATCCGGAGCCGCCGGAGCAGTAGGAATAGTGGCAGGACAAATTGCAAGAATCATAGGTGCAAGAGTAGTCGGCATCACCGGTTCTGACGAGAAGGCCGATTTAATCACCCATCGTTTCGGCTACGATGAAGCCATTAATTACAAGAATGTTTCTAATCTTGATGAAGCCATATCCAAAGTCTGTCCGAATGGCATCGACTGTTATTTCGACAATGTAGGAGGAGATGTATCCGATACGGTAATTAAGCATATTAACTTCGATGCACGTATCGCCATCTGCGGACAAATAGCACTTTACAATGAAATTAACCTGAGTACAGGCATACGTATACTGCCCCAGATATTAACGAAAAGTGCTACGGTTCAAGGTTTTATGGTTAATAATTATAACCAACGCTTTCCCGAAGGATTGATGCAATTAAGCAAATGGATAAGAGAAGGTCGGTTAAAGTACACAGAGACCGTCATTGATGGCTTTAAACATCTTCCGGAAGCATTTATTGCCCTATTTGAAGGTAAAAACACAGGAAAAATGATTGTAAAGACTAATTAATGTCCTCACGTTAAAATAATGTAAATGTATTCATAATTTGTTTTACCCCAAAGGAGAGATGTTTACTTTTGCGCACATTCGTCACATAAATGTGCAAAAAAGATGGTTAACGAAAAGAGTTTTATTGCTCTTATTGAGCAAAGTATCATAAAGAATTGGGACTCCAATGCCTTGACTGACTATAAAGGAATTACTTTACAATATAAGGATGTAGCCCGTAAAATAGAGAAAGTACACATTTTATTAGAAAATGCAGGTATACAACAAGGAGATAAGATAGCAGTTTGCGGTAGAAACAGTGCTCATTGGGCGGTCGCTTTTCTTGCAACGATTACTTACGGAGCTGTGATTGTCCCAATTCTTCATGAATTTAAAGCAGACAATATACACAATATCGTGAACCATTCCGAAGCACGATTACTGTTTGTAGGCGACCAGATTTGGGAGAACCTGAATGAAGAAGCAATGATGCACCTCGAAGGTATCATAGGATTACAAGACTTCTCTGTCTTTATCTCCCGTTCCGAGAAGCTGAGCTATGCACGCGAGCATTTAAACGAGATATACAGACATAGATTTCCATGTAATTTCCGCCCCGAACACATTTCTTATCATCAAGATAAACTGGAAGAACTTGTTATCATTAACTATACTTCGGGCACAACCGGATACTCTAAGGGGGTTATGCTCCCCTATCGCAGTATCTTATCCAATGTGGAATATTGCCGGGAAGAAGTAAAGATACAACCGGGAGACCGTATTGTCTCTATGCTACCGATGGGACACGTATTCGGAATGACCTACGATTTTCTTTATGGCTTATGCGCCGGAGCACATATCTGGTTCTTGACGCGAATGCCGTCACCCAAGATTATTGCGCAATCATTCTCTGAAATACAGCCGAAGGTTATCGCATGCGTGCCGCTTATTGTCGAAAAAATCATCAAGAAGAATATACTTCCAAGAGTAGATAATCGCATCGGCAAATTATTGCTGCACGTACCTATTATTAATGATAAAATAAAGGCAGCAGCAAAACATGAGGCGATGAAAGTATTCGGAAGCAATTTTATTGAAATTATTATTGGAGGCGCACCTTTCAATGCTGAGGTGGAAGCCTTTCTGAAAAAGATTGAATTTCCTTATACTATTGTATATGGTATGACAGAGTGCGGCCCTATTATCTGCTCCAGTTATTGGAAAGACTTAAAGTTGGCTTCATGCGGAAGAGCAGCCTCACGGATGGAAGTCCGCATTGATTCTCCCGATCCTGAAAACATTGCCGGAGAAATCCTTTGCAAAGGAGAGAATCTAATGCTGGGATATTACAAGAATGATGAAATAACCGCCCAAGTTGTCGACAGCAACGGATGGTTGCACACCGGAGATCTTGCAGTCATGGACAAAGAAGGAAATGTATTCATAAAAGGACGAAGCAAGAACTTGTTGCTTAACTCGTCAGGACAAAATATCTATCCGGAGGAGATAGAAAGCAGACTGAATAATATGCCGTATGTTTCCGAATCACTGATTGTATTGCAGCGCGATAAATTGGTTGCATTGATATATCCTGATTTTGATGATGCTTTTGCACATGGGCTTACCAATGCGGACATCGAGAAAGCAATGGATATCAATCGCAACAACCTCAATGCCGTATTGCCTGCTTACTCACAGATAGCCAAAGTGAAGATTTATCCGGAGGAATTTGAAAAAACAGCCAAGAAAAGTATAAAACGCTTCCTTTATCAAGAAATGAAAGGATAACATAAAATGAAAACCTCATCCGAATTAGTTGTTTATAAAGCATCTGCGGGTTCCGGCAAAACATTTACACTTGCCGTGGAGTACATAAAACTGCTTATTCAAAACCCACGTGCTTACAGAAACATTCTCGCAGTGACTTTTACCAATAAAGCTACTACCGAAATGAAAAAGAGAATTCTGGAACAGCTATACGGTATATATATAGGTGACAAAGAATCTGTCCCTTATCTGGAAAATGTATGTAAAGGAGTGAATTTGCCCGAAAATGAAGTCCGGGCAGCAGCCGGTAAAGCATTGAATTATATCATCCATGATTACAGTCACTTTCGTGTGGAAACAATCGACTCTTTCTTTCAATCGGTCATGCGTAACCTAGCGAGAGAATTGGAATTGAATGCGAATCTGAATATAGAACTCAATAACTCGGAAGTATTAAGCGAGGCGGTGGATGCAATGATCGAAAAACTAGACCGCAACTCTCCCGTGCTTACTTGGTTACTGGAATATATCGAAGAACGAATTCAAAGCGACCGTCGGTGGAACGTTTCAGATGAAATAAAAAGCTTCGGACGTAATATTTTCGATGAGGGATATATTGAAAAGGGAGCCGGATTACGAAATAAATTAAAAGATAAAGATTGTATCCGCAATTACCGTAAAACATTAAAAGCAATACGGGAAGAAGCCTTGGAGCAGATGAAAGGTTTTTCCGATCAGTTTAACGGTGTATTGGAAACAGCCGGGCTATCTCCTCTGGATTTGAAAAACGGAGCAAGAGGTATCAGCAGTTACTTTAAAAAGATAGAATCCGGCATTTTGGGAAATGAAATAAGAAATGCCACTGTAGAGAAAAGCCTGAACAGTGCTGAAGAATGGAGTACAAAAACATCGCCGAACAGAGCAGAAATCTTAGCCATTGCCGAATCAGAACTTATTCCGTTATTACAGACGTGCGAAAGTTTTCGTTCTAAAAATAACAGTATCGTCAACTCATGCGAATTGTCTTTGCGCCATATCAATAACTTACGCCTGTTGACCAATATCGACGAAGAAGTGCGCGAACAGAATCGTGAGAACAACCGTTTCCTCTTATCGGACACAAATGCCCTGCTCCATAATCTGGTAAAAGACGGAGACTCCTCATTTGTCTTTGAAAAAATAGGTACAAGTATCCGCAACGTCATGATAGACGAGTTTCAGGACACATCACGAATGCAATGGGATAATTTCAAATTATTATTGCTGGAAGGGCTGTCCCAGGGAGCAAACAGTCTGATTGTAGGTGACGTGAAACAATCCATTTACCGTTGGCGAAACGGTGATTGGGGAATATTAAACGGATTACAAGGAAAAATAGAAGCATTCCCTATCCGGGTAGAAACGTTAACAACCAATCGACGTAGCGAAAGCAATATAATCCATTTCAATAACCAAATCTTTACGGAAGCCTGCAACTGGCTTAACAACATATATACCGAAGAACAAGGTGAAGAATGCGAGGAATTGCAAAAAGCATATAACGACGTTAAGCAAGATTCCCCTAAGAAAGAAGAAAAAGGTTACATCAAAATATCATTTCTCAATAACGAGCAAGAAAACTCCTATACCGAACAAACCTTAAAGGCTCTGGCAACAGAAGCCGAACAGCTGATTGATAGTGGTGTCCGCCAGTCTGACATTACCATTCTGGTACGCAAGAACAAGAGTATTCCTCGAATAGCAGACTACTTCGACAAAAATCTGCCTTATAAAATCGTATCCGACGAGGCTTTCCGTTTGGATGCGTCACTTGCGCTCTGTATGATTCTGGATGGTCTGCGTTATCTGTCCAATCCCGAAAACAAGATAGCACGTGCCCAACTTGCCGTCTCCTATCAGAATGAAGTGCACCATAATCAGATAGATTTAAATACAATATTAATAAACGAAGTGGAGAATTATCTACCGGAAAGTTTTATTAATAATATAAATACACTGCGTTTAATGCCTCTATATGAACTGATTGAAAAACTATTTGAGGTATTTGAAATGCAGTTGATAGCCAATCAGGATGCCTACCTGTTTGCTTTCTTTGATGCCGTATTGGAGTATCTGCAAACAAATTCATCGGATATCGATAGTTTCATTACTTTTTGGGAAGAGACGTTGTGCAGCAAGACCATTCCATCGGGAGAGATAGAAGGCATACGTATCATGTCTATACACAAGTCAAAAGGATTGGAGTTTCATACTGTACTGATACCCTTCTGCGACTGGAAATTAGAAAACGAAACAAACAATCAATTAGTATGGTGCGAACCTAAAGAAGCTCCGTTCAATGAATTGGATATTGTGCCCATCAACTATTCCACAACAATGTCGCAATCCATTTATCAAAACGATTATCGGCATGAACGACTTCAACTATGGGTAGATAATCTGAATTTACTCTACGTTGCCTTCACTCGCGCCGAAAAGAATCTGATTATATTCGGTAAAGCGAAACAAAAAGGTACAGTATCTGAACTACTTTTCCATTCACTTGCAATGATTGTGCAAAAGAATAATGAAGAATGGAACAGTGAAACACCTTATGAATTCGGAACATTATGTTCCTCTGAAACTAAGAAAGAGAAAAAAAGCACAAACAAATTGACTGTACTACCGAATAAATGTGCCGTAAAAATGGAATCTTATAAGCATAAGATAGAATTTAAACAGTCCAATCGTTCGGCCCGTTTTATTCGTGGTGAAGGAGAAGAAGACAAAACAGAGAAATATATCAGTCAAGGACAATTGCTCCATGTCATCTTTTCTGCCATTGCAACGGATAAAGATATAGACCATGCGTTCTCCGAATTAATATCTGAAGGAATTATTAGTTCTCAAAAGCAAGTAGAACAGCTAAAGAAACTAGTTTATCACGCACTCTCCCATCCCAAAGTATCCAAATGGTATTCCGGCAAATATCGTCTCTTCAATGAATGCGAGATTGTCTACAAAGAAAACGGTATAGTACAAACACGTCGCCCGGACCGTGTCATGATGAAAGATGACGAAGTAATTGTCGTCGACTTTAAATTCGGAAAAAGAAAACCGGAATACAATGACCAAGTACAAGGCTATATGAATCTTCTTGCAAAAATGGGATATAAGAATATTACCGGATATCTATGGTATGTATTTGAGAATGGTTTAGAAGAAGTGAGGTAGGAATTATATAAAATTTATGCAACTGTCCTATAATAGTAAACCGCAAACACCTAATTATTAATTATTTGCGGTTTTTAACTGTGATTCCGAAGCGATTCGAACGCTTGACCCACGCCTTAGAAGGGCGTTGCTCTATCCAGCTGAGCTACGGAACCATCCTTAAATGCGGTGCAAAGGTACATTTTTTTATGAAATCTCAAAACTTTTCAGGCTCTTTTTTCTTATAAATTTATCACTCTATTCTAATTTAAGAATAATAAATTGACGTAACTTACAGATTTTATTATATTTGCATCCAATGTAATCTGATACTCAAAAGAGAAAAGAAAATCATATGATAAAAAACCTGCTAAAAGAACTCCTCAGCTTAAGAAAGGACTCAAAAGAAGCCAAGATTACCATAGATAATGAAGATAAATTCATACCATCTGAGAAACAATGGCAAAAGTTTATTGACTTCATAGGAAGTAATAGGATTACGGAAACACAAATAGAGGAAATCATCATAGCAATGAGCGGAAAAGAAGGAGCATCCGTTATCCAACAAATAAAGAAAGAGATGGAAGATAGCCGTGAGTATGCAGAAGATATCAGAAAGCTTCATCCTACAATAACGGCTACCGAATTGCAAATATGCTGTTATATTATTGAAGGAAAATCCAGCGAGGAGATCAGCCAATTAATGGGCGTGGGAGTCTCAACCATTACTTCAAACAGATGCCGTATACGCACTAAATTAGGAATACCCAAAGAAAGAAGCCTGAAAGTCTATCTAGACTCCGTCACACGTTTAAAGAAGAAAAATAAGCCGAAATAAGCCATCGGGCATACAATGCAGGCAAAAAAACAATCAGCTATCGTTTCATCATAAGAGGTAACCGAATAAAGGAGAGAATGAAGAAACTCCAATACCCGATATACCTCTATGATAAAACTAATAGTCAATTAAATCCATAAATTCTTCTTCTTACTTTTTACACAATGCTTTAAAATCACAATACTCACAGTTTCTTGCCACTTCTGTTTGAGTAAAAGATTCCTCCGGATTAAATATCTCACTGAGCAGGCTGTCTAATGATTCCCTGAGCTCTTCTTCGAAAACGGAAAAGTCATCTACCGGAATCTTCTCTTTTCTCGCTTCTCCCATCTCAATGACGGGCGAATAATCTTCGGAAGCGGCCCGATGGATATACAGCAAGGCAGGAGCCACTTTCAAGGGTTGCTTGCGCTGCATGATGGCGGCGTAAAGGAATGTCTGGAAGATATAGTTTGGCCGAGCTTCGGACGGGATGAAGAGCGATGCCACATCTGCCGGAGTCTTGGGACTGCCGCCTGTCTTGTAGTCCACAATGCGGAGCGTGCCTTCCTTGCTGTCTATGCGGTCGATGATCCCTCCTATCCTCGACTTTATCATACCTTTGGGGGTAACGATGTCAATGTCTTCCGCTACTCCTTTTTCCATCGCTTCCATGGAGAATGGCGCGTACTGGAGATCGTTACGGAAGAGTTGTTTCAGATAGGAAACAATTACGGCAGAATTTATCAGCTGCACACCGTTGTATTCCGGTCGCTCGCCTTCGGGCACTTTAAAAAAGAGTTCTTTAAACGCCTTATCCACATAATCCTGCAACTTCACTTCATTGTGCAGCAGCTTTTCGATATCTTCCTTACGGATGAGCTTGCCGTTTGCCGTGAGGTCGATATACGCTAATTGTGCCGCCCGATGGAAAATACTTCCGAAGGTAGCGGAATCTATCTCGGTACTGACCTCTCTGGGTGCACGCAGGGCCGCTACGTAGTAATAATAGAACTTCAGCCGGCAATCCAAATAAGTATTCAGGGCGGAAGGGGTAAACAGGGCTTTCGCATTGACGCGGCGGTCGAACGTTTCTTGCAGGCGGCGCATAATCTCAGGCGTTTTCGGCACGGTGACGGGCTGAACGGTACGGGGCGACTGCCCGGCTTCCAAGTACTCCTGAATTATTTCATGGGGCGACTCCAACAGGAACTGAAGCATGAAACGGGATTGCTCGCCACGGTTAAGACCGTCTGACGAGGTGTTGTACATCAGCGTAATGTTCTCGGCACGTTGCATCAAGCGGTAAAAATAGTAGGCATAGACGGCATTCCGGTGCTCCACGGTGGTCATCCCGAACGCCTTGCGAAGATTGTAGGGGATAAAAGAGTTGTCGCCGCCCGACTTGGGCAGCTGGCCTTCGTTGAGGGAGAGCAGGATGACGTTGCGGAAATCCAGATTTCGGGTTTCGAGCACGCCCATTATCTGCATTCCGATAGCCGGCTCGCCATGGAAAGGAATGGACGTACCTGCCAATACCTTATTTAACAGGCAGCGGAAAGTATCGGTGCTCACGGTGAGCCCGCCGTCCTCTACCAGTGTGCGAAAACGGGTGACGGTGGTGTGCGCCTTGAAAAGCGACTCACGATATAGTTGTTCCAGATTGTCCTCGCCTGCAGGCGCATCGCGATATAACCCCGCCACTGCTTCGAGCATATTCATCAGGTAATCGCATAGCGAAAGGTTGCCCGTGGTGGTAGCGAAGAGCTCCTTCAATAACTCGTCCTTCTTCAGTTCGGAGGGCAGGGGATAAAAACGGTTGGTCGCTGTCAGCTCTTTTTCCAACGCTTCGGCAATGCCGGACAACTGCCGGGTGTAAGGGTGTTTCAGTGCGGAGGTAACTGCCGCGTAGGTGAAACGTCCCGTCTCCGCATGGTAGCTCGCCTGTAATTCGAGAAGCGCGCAGAGGAAGCTGTACACAGGCGTCTGCGCCAGTGGGAAACCCATTGTGATGTTGATGTTACGCACTTCGGGCGAGATGCTGTGAAGCACGGGCTGCAGAAGCGATTCGTTGCAAAGGACGACAGCCGATTCCTGTTCGCGCTCGCCCAAGGTAGTCTCTATCCAACGGGGCAAGTAGCGCGCCTGCGCATTTTCCGTAGGGGCGGCAATGAAGCGCACGTTTTTCGGACGGGAGAAAGAGGCGAAAAGATTTTCGGGCAGCGGAGACGGAAATTTCTCTAAATTGCGACGAATGAATTCTCCCGCTTCATGGCTGACTCCTTCACTATGACGAGTTAACTCTCCGGCTTCACGATTGACTCCTTCACTATGACGAGTTAACTCTCCGGCTTCACGATCGGCTTCTTCATCATGACGAATAAATTCTCCCGCTTCGTAATTGACTCCTTCACCACGACGAGTTAATTCTCCTACTTCACGATCGGCTCCTTCACCATGACGAATAAACTCTCCCGCTTCATGATTATCTCCCTCTTTAAAAGAGGAACAATCAACAGCATGCCGACCTGTTTGCTCGGTATCGGGAAGACCATCCTCGACACCTTCCGCACTATCCCCCTTGATCCGGTTTCCCGCATGAAGATAAAACTGATCGTAATCCCAGTAAAAATCCGCTTTTCCGGCATCACGAAGAACCTCAAAGAGTCTTGTCTCCACCTTATTTAATACATTAAAACCGACGAAGACGTATCGGTCGTACGGAAGGCTGTCCGCATCCAGCCGCTCGATGGCGTCCCGGTAGAGCATGCCTTCATAGGCAATGCCCTGCTCTTCCAGCGTTTGCCGGTAGCGGTGATAGATATTTCCAAGTACATTCCACAGGGAGATGAAGCGTTCCTTCAACTCCGTGCGCCGTTCTATGGAAAAATTCCGGAAGAACTGTTGTATCGCCTGCTCCTGCTCTTCATCCAGGAAGTTATAATCATTCATGATCTCTTTGAGATCTTTTAGATTGGTGAAAAGGCGCCCGGCATCCACGAGATTTTTATCCACGTCATCGAAATCACTGATCAGCAGTTCGCCCCAATAATAGAAATCGTCCAAAGTCTCCGAACTGCTTGTCTCTTGCCGGAAAACACGGTAGAGTTCGCAAACCAGCTTGACGGGGTCTCCTGATTTGAAACGGGATAGCCTACGAAACAAATCGCTGATGCTTAAATAGGCAGGCGACCACACGGGACGCTCCGACAGCTCCGCCAACGCTTCATTAAAGAACAATCCGGCGCGTTTGTTCGGGAATACGACTGCCACGCGAGACAGGTCGGCGCCATACCGTCCGAACACGTCCTCTGCCACTATCTGTAAAAATGTCTTCATACTTCTCCGTTAGCGTTTATAGGTAAATAAACTATATTGCGTCCTCTTCCGTAACGCCTTAGACGCCCTTCCTCCGTGAGGCGATTCAAATCTTTTACCGCCTTATAAGAAGACATTCCGGTGAGTTTCATATATTCCGAACGACTGATGCAGGCATATTTCTCCAGATACTCATCCAGCCTTTTCGGGTCGTAGTCCTGTTTCTCAGGGCGTCTGCTCCACTCCTTTGGGCAGTGCACAAACGACATATCCTGCATCCTGCGGCGCGCATCTTTCGTGATGCGCAGGTTGATGTCTTTAAAATGTACGGAGCCGGCGCGGAGTTTTTCGCCCTCGTGCACCGGACGGCTTTTCAGTGACACACTAAGGTAACCCAAATCTCCCAGTTCCACGTGGTATCCGGCTTTAAGGTACTCCTCTATCTGCCCCATAAGATCGCAGATGACACCTCCCACTACGCCTTTGGAATATGCCGTGCTGCGGGCTACGTCCGCGCTCAGCTTATCCATATCTATCGTTCCGTGAGGAACAAGACGGGCATGCATGAGCCCCTCTTCTTTCTGATTTTCAGAAGGATTGGAATATAATTCATAAAATGCATCCATTCGGTCCTGTTTTTTAATCCGGTTAATTATTCATTTTTTCCTGCGATCTTATTTTTTAATACTGTCAGGCAATTCTTTTTCATTACGATGAATTATTCGTTTGACGTACGTCAAACGAATATGCAACGTACGTCCGACGAAAGTTAAACGTACGTCGAACGAATAGTCAACATACGTCAAACGATTAACTTACCGTCACAAAGATACTTCTATTTCAATCGAAAAAAAATATATTCACATATAATTTAATTATCCAAACTAAAAGATTATATTTGTCCCCCGATAAAACATTTAAAATAAAAAACAAACCGATTAAAACCTGGAAAAACCATCTTAAAACCCGAACTATGATGAAAAGACAAACGATTTCGTTTTTATTGCTTGCCGCAGCATTCTCTACTATACAGGCGCAACAAAACGGCGGCATTTCTCCGGAAATGATGCAGCAAATCAAACAAACCTACCAAGACACTCCGCAGAATAAAGCCATCAGAAATGCATTGGCGGGCACAGACGCGCGAAAACTCGCCGTCAATCAGGAAAACCTGCCGGCATTCGACACTTATTTCTCCGACAAAGTAGAATCCAAAGGCATTACAGACCAACAGTCCTCCGGTAGATGCTGGCTTTTTACAGGGCTCAACGTGATGCGCGCCAAAATGATAGCCCGTTTCGGACTGGGCGAATTTCGTTTCTCTCCCAACTACTGCTTTTTCTACGACCAGTTGGAAAAAGCCAACCTGTTCCTGCAAGGCGTCATCGATACGGGCACAAAGCCGATGGATGACCGCATGGTGGAGTGGCTTTTCCAAAATCCGTTGAGCGACGGCGGACAATTTACCGGAATCTCGGACATTATCGGCAAATACGGCGTAGTGCCCCAAGAGGTGATGCCGGAAACGTTCAGCAGTAACAATACTTCCCGAATGGCCGGACTAATTACCAGCAAGCTGAGAGAATTCGGTCTGGACCTGCGCGAACAAATCGCCAAAGGAGCCAAACCGGCGGCTGTGGAGAAAAGCAAAACGGAAATGCTGGGCACCATCTACCGTATGCTCGTACTGAATCTTGGCGAGCCGCCCGCAAAATTTACATGGACACGCAAAGATGCGCAGGGCAAGCCGGTAAATACGAAGGAGTACACCCCGCTGACTTTCTTTAAGGAATACGTGGACGACGACCTCACGGGCAATTACGTAATGTTGATGAACGATCCTAACCGTGAATTCTACAAATGTTACGAAATAGACTACGACCGTCACCGCTATGACGGAAAAAACTGGACGTACGTCAACCTTCCTATCGAAGACATCAAAGAAATGGCCATCAAGTCCATCAAAGACAGTACGATGATGTACTTTTCCTGCGATGTAGGCAAATTCCTCGACTCGCAACGCGGCGTGCTCGATGTGAACAACTACGACTACGCATCCCTGATGGGCACTGATTTCAAGATGGACAAAAGACAGCGCATACAGACCTTCGACAGTGGTTCGTCACACGCCATGACACTGATGGCGGTAGACTTGGATGAAAACGGCAAACCTAAAAAATGGATGGTGGAAAACAGTTGGGGAGCTACAGCGGGTTATCAGGGACACCTGATCATGACCGACGAGTGGTTCAACGAATATATGTTCCGCCTTGTCTTAGAAAAGAAATACGTACCCGGAAATGTGCTGAACATCTTGAAACAAAAGCCTATCCGCTTGCCGGCATGGGACCCGATGTTCGCCAACGAGGAATAAAGGATACAAAAAAATCTTGTCTGGTTGGCAGTGGAGGAGATTGCTTTCGGGGCGCTTCTCCACTGTTTTTGAAAAAATTGACGACAGATGATGTCGATTGTTGAATCTGACCGAAGTGGAGAAGTTGCTTTCAGGGCGCTTCTCCACTTTATTTTAAATAAGACCGTTCCGGATGCAAAAGTTCGTTCTCCCTACTCTACCTTTGTAATGGTAATCTCCTGAAATTCTTCCAAGAAAAGCAATAAGCTCGATTCATCCCTCTTATGCGGTGCTTTCACCGTAATAGAGACATCATACGTCGTATTATCCGCATGCGCATCCGCCGATAATTCATAATTCACCAGACGGTATCCTTCTGCATTCAGCCGTTCTATAACAGTTTTCACTAACTCCTTGTCGCGAACAGAAAAATTGGCGGAAACACTGCGAAGCCCGATGCTCTTGAAAAAGAAATTCAGCACCTCCAAGCCCACTAATGTCAATGCCGTCGCAGCAATCCCAAGCCAGAACAAGCCCGCTCCCACGGCAAGACCGATACCCGCCGTAGCCCACAGCCCGGCAGCCGTAGTCAGTCCGCGCACCATTTGTTTCTGAAAAATAATCGTTCCCGCACCGATAAATCCGATGCCGCTCACCACCTGCGCCGCAACACGGCTGGGGTCGAGCGAAACGCCGTCCTCCTGTATTATATCCTGAAAACCATATTGTGAAACAATCATAATCAATGCGCTACCCAGCGCCACCAAAAAGTGCGTGCGGTAGCCCGCTTCCTTTGCCCGGTACTCCCTGTCCAGCCCAACGACTGCACCCAACATCCCGGCAACAAACAACCGTAAAATAAAGTCCCAAGTCATTATCATAGTTTTCCTCGTATTTTAAAACACTTAAAGATAATCATTTCCGCTCATAATCTGCTATTTATCCGCACTTTTAACGGAGTCTTTCTTTTTGATATGCCACGGCAATCCGTACAAATCCTCCGGCGGAACGCCCGATTCAAGTATTCCGCTATTGATATAATCCCTTGCCGAAGCATTCTGAAACGCATACAAGCCGAATTTGGGCAACATCGAAGCAAAATGTTCCATAATCTCCGCCTGAATAGATTCATAGCTCACCCAATCCTTGTTTGCCGAGAAACAGTAAATCTGCAAGGGAAGCCCGTTGGGGGTCGGCTCCAGCGTGCGCACCATCAACGTCAGCTCCTTATTTACCCAAGGATGCTTCAGCAAGTACATCGTCATGTAAGCACGAAACAAGCCGAGATTGGTTTCGATCGTCCCGTTCACCAGTCCGTGGCTGTTTGCCGTATTCTCCACCTTGCCGTCAGCCGCCTCCTGTTGCTTTTGCGTAATATAATCCTTCAGCAAGTCAATCTGCTTCATACTTTCCAGATACTCCGGCGTGCACTGCTCGATATTGTCCGTAGCGATGGTATAAGCGCGCATAATCCTCCGCCCGCCGGACTCCGTCATCCCCCGCCAGTTGATAAACGAACCGGAAACCAGCGAGTAAGGCGGAATCGTCACAATCGTATTATCAAAGTTCTGTACCTTGACAATATTCAGCGAAATATCCATCACCACACCGTTCACCCCCGCCGAATCCATCTCAATCCAATCACCGATGTGTATCATATCGTTCTGCGAGAGCAACACACCCGCCACAAATCCCAGAATAGAATCCTTGAAAATCAACATCAGCACAGCAGCAAACGCACCCAGCCCGGTGATCAGGTTGAACGGCGACTTATCAATCAGAATCGACACAATGACAATTATCCCGATAAACGAGAACAGCACTTGCAGTATCTGGATAAACCCCTTCATCGGACGGTCATGCAGCTCCCCCTTGTTCAGAATCACCTTCCCAACGGAACTGAGCACCACATTGACCGAAAGAATCATCACAACAACAAAATAAATCCAGGCAATCTTCTCGGCAATGTTCAGCACGTCCGGCTTGCCTACAAAAGCGAAAGGCAACAATGCAATCACAATCAACGGAGGCACAATCCATGACAACTTCCGCAAAGCATTGTACTCTATCAGCGAGGAAAGTATCTTCACATTGCGAAATTTCAGTATTTTCCGTGTAAACGCCACTGCAACCAAGTGCACCAGTTTACCGATAACAAAAGCAATGATAAGAATCAATATCAAGTAAATCATCTCATCCAACTTATTTGTCATCTCTTTGGACATCCCGAACGTATTCAAAATATCCTTAATCCAATGAAGCAAAGTAGCCGCAAATTTATCAGTCTCTTTCATTCCGTTCCATTTTATCTGTTTAAGTTTTAAAATAAAGCCCCTGTAACTTTCTCAAGATTACAAGGGCTGATCATATGTCAGGTTCAGTCTTTTTCATGTGGGCAGACGCTTCTGCCCGGCATAAATGCAAAACAACGAAAACACTTACTTTCACAAGCGGGTGTCGTCAAAAATAGTCATAATTTAATATCTATGATGAAAAACACATATACTAAACAGCGAGGCGGTAAAAAGGTTCGGAGAAATCGAAAAAATATTTTTCGGGAGCGCAGGAACGGATAAAAACGGATAAATGCCCCCAAAAGAAAAAGCCCTGTGGAAAATCCACAAGGCCTATCTCTCGTTGCGGCAGACGCTTCCGCCGATCAAGCACTTACTTTCACAAGCGAATACTAACTATTAATCTTAAATCTATTACTATGAAAAACACATTTATGCATAGATAACAGATAAGGAAACCGGATTGTTCACTCGCCCCCCAAAAAAATTCTATATTCCCAAAGGGAGCTTCAACAGATACCAGATGACGAAAAGCAACGTCCAACCGATAAAAATAAAGAATGAGTAACGCCAAGTGTAGCGCAGCAGCAAGCCATAGTTGCTCTGCTTCTCATATTGCTGCATATAGGCAAGAACCAGCGGCATATAAAAAAGGAAAGGAGTGATGGCATTCGTCACACTGTCGCCAATGCGGTAAGCGCACTGCGTCCAGTCCGCTTCAATCCCCATCGAGGCAAACATCGGTATGAAGATGAAAGCCATAAACGACCACTTAGCCGTAGAAGATACCATAATTAAATTAATCAACGCACTGAAAATGATGAAAAGCAATAAGGTCGGGAAACTTCCCGCACTTACGGATGCAAGCATATTTGCTCCGAAAATCGCCAAACATTTATCCAAGTGCGAATACTCAAAACAAGCAAACATTTGCGCAGCAAAGAAAGCTATCACAAAATAAACCGAAAGTAAAGACATCGGTTGGGAAAGCCCTTTAATAACATCGCCGTCCGAACGATAGCGACCGGAGACGAAACCGTAAATCATCCCCATCAGTCCGAATCCGAATGAAAGCAAAAATAATGCCCCCGCAATAAACGGAGAACGAGTCATGCCGCCCGTCACTCCGCGAAGAATGCCCCAAGGAGAGAAGGTAGCCAAAATAATAACCAAGGTATAACAGGTTCCGGCAAAAAGAGCAACCCACAAGGCACGGCGTTCTTTTCTGGAGAGTTGCTTATAACCTGCAACCGGATGCCCGTGTTCGTCATACTCACCAAGGTTCGCCACTAAGCGGACACTCAATTTATAAATAATGAAAGTAATAAGGAAAGTGGAGACAAACATAAAATAGAAATTAGACAAAGCTCCCGTATTTCCCGGATTAGGTCCGGTCATTGCAGAAGCCTCTTGCGTGTAGCGCGCCAATATAGGATCGAGCGTACTCAAAAACAGATTGGCGCTAAAGCCGCATGCCACAGATACATAGGCGGTCACAATCCCTGCAATGGGATGCATCCCTACCGACTGAAAGAGCATGGCAGCTATCGGAATCAGCATAATATATCCCGCATCGCCTACCACGTTGGAGATAATGCCCAGCAGAATGACCGACAGCATTACAAAACGGCGGTTCATCCTGTCACGTAAGCCCAGCCGGATGCAAGCGTTGATAAAGCCGGAGTGCTCCGCTACTCCCACCCCAAACAAAGTTACCATAACCATGCCCAAAGGGGCAAACCCTGTAAAATTGGTTACTACATGGCGCAGCAACCATCGGATTCCTTCAGGACTTAACAGGCTCTGCACACGAATTTCCGCACCATCAGCAGGATTCACCACACTCAGCCCGTAGATATCGAATATCCACGAAAGGAAAATCACCGCTACCGTAAGAAGCATAAACATCGTAGCGGGATGCGGCATCCTCAGCTTATTCCTCATCCGGCTCCAGATTATCCAAATCAATGATACGAAGTTCCAAAGCACGTACAGCCAGGCGGGTAGCGTTCACTCCCACCCGTTCCCCCGGAACGAACAAACGGTTTATCAAATCTGCCTGACGTTTCTCCAAAGACTTCACCCCAAACGGCATTCCTTTCAAGTTAGTAATCATTTCCTTTGTGTACCCCAACGCCAAGTGACGCAAAAACCTTTCGTCATACTCGTCAATATCATAGTTCACAATCGCTTCCTGACGCTTGGCATCATTCTGTACGGAACGCTTGAAACGTTCCACGATCTTTTCAAGAATAGGATAATTGAATACCAACTTCTTTCCGTCCATAACCGCCTGTACGTCGGTTTTAGTAAGGAGTTCCCCTGTTTTCAGGATGATACCGTCTGCGCCTGCATCCAGCACATCTACCCACAACTTCTCATTGAGCACCTCGCCCGTAAATATAAGTACACGCAAGTCCTTATATTTTGAACGAACATTACGGCAAATCTCTACCCCTATCGTCGTGGAGCCTCCCAAACCCAAATCAAGCAAGACCAAATCGGGAACCTGTACTTCCATCAACGCCCAAAACTCTTTCTCGGTCATAGCCGTACCTATCACCTCCGCTTCCGGTATCTCATGGCGAAAAATTTCTTCCGTCCCTTTCAACTCCAGCTTTACATCTTCTACTATAATTACTTTAAATTGTTTATTTTCCATATCCGACCTTCTATTTTTTATCTCATAGGAATTGTAAAATACACTGTAAATCCGCCCTCAGAAGAGGGCTCCGCATTAATACGGCAACCGCGCCTACCGCCATATTCATCATGTTCCCTGATTATTTGCTTACAAACCAAATATTCAGTTCCAACCAAACCTCCGTCGCCTCCCTTCTCCATACGCAGCAAGTTAGGATAAAACAATTGATTCAGTTCGTCTACTGTTTTCTCCCTGCGGGTATCTGTAAAAAGGAAACGAACAAAACCGTTATCTTGCCTTACTTCCAACTTCAACACTCCGTTAGCAGGGAATGAAACCGCCTCATCAATCAGACACTCCAATAAGAACTTCAACTGCACAACATCGCCTATAACTTTCAAATCTGTATCCTCTATTTCCAATGCCAACTGACAGGAAGAACGTTTCATCACCTTCTTTAAATAACGTTGCGTATGTGCCAATAACCCTTCTACGTCAATTGCCCCGCGACGGAAAGTAACGTCCTCCAATTGCCGTGAAGCGCATGAGCTAAGTATCGTATATATATCTTTATAATAAGATATAAGTTCCTCGATAGCCTCGATATTCTCTTTCTCCGCATCTTCGGAAAGTACACCGGAATTCAGACGATCTATAATCTGCTTTATTCGGTTCGGGTAATAAATCGTCTCATGTTTTATCGTTGAAAGGCAATTATCAAGCACCATATTTTGTACATGTAGCAGACCATCCTCAAAGGAAGCTCTGCGAGTTTCATCCTGTGCCAGTTCGATATCCTGATATTTTGAAGCAGGCTTTACCACAACATTGAATATGACAATGGCAAGATAACGGGCTACAAGCTCTGCCAACAATCGGTCGCTTTCTTTTGCCACTCCTACCTGACGCATCAAAGCAAGCACTCCTACACACTGATGAGTGCCCCCTACGTCTACCAATAAGGGAATACATAAACATAAACCATCATTGGAAGAAGTATATTCCTGCTTTTCAAAACATCGGCGCATCAAATAAACCGCCTCTTCTTCTTCCTCCGAACTGTGCTGGCTGAAAGCAAAGTCTAATTTATGTGTATCAATATTATAAACAGCTATCCCTACAGCATCCACTACCAGAAGTTCATTGACCGCATCAAAACATTCGGCTACAATCCGTTCAGGAATCCACATCATATTATCCTGTTCCTGCATCCGTATTAAAGAAGCTGCAAAAACCTGACGATTAATTTCAAGTACTTGCTCTAAATTCCGACGATTGGTAAAACGCCGACGAATATAGAAGATATAATAACCGACCAGAATAACCAATAAAAGCAAAATACAAAGAATGATGCCTACCACTTTATTATTAGTGGAATGTTGCAAGCGTTGACAAAATTCAGCCAGTGAAGTATCTTCTCCCACTAACTTATATAATGCAGTATAAGCCTCATTATTATAATTATATGCTTCCCAATCCTTTAAAGCAAGGAATGCAACCGCCGCCTCATTGCGAATATCCAGAATAACATGGTAATCGGAATCAAACATCTGTTTCCACCAAACTATTTCCGCAGCCGGACCCATACCATATAAAGACATATATTTTTGAGGAGACGAAGCATATTCCCGGTAATGTGCGTTAAGACACATCATAGACGAATCAATGTAAGTAATAGCCTGACTGTAATACCCATCCACATTGCAACCGTAAGCCATATCGGCATAATACGCAGCATCATTCAACAGACGTTCATACTCCTCTTCCGAAGCCAGCGTTACAGAATCTTTTACTTCGGAGAATAACTGCATTTTCCGATTTTCTACATTGTCACATGAAGCTAAACCGATAGAAAACAGCAATAATAGGATGAATACTTTACGTATCCCTTTCGGTAAACGGAAAAAGAAGCGGCTCCCCTTGCCCGGCGTACTTTCGATGTTAAAAGTACATACATGGAAAATGTCATTTGTTTTACGGTATTTCTCAATAATCCCTTTACAATTCATTAATCCGAACCCAAAGCCTTTATTTTTCTTTAACTCCGATTCATCTTTTGTATTCAAGCCGATTTGTTTGAAGTCATATACCTTTTCATTCAAGATATGTGAAACATCTTCCGAAGTTAAGCCAATGCCATTATCTTCAACAGAAACCTCCACATAGTTTTCTTCCTCCTTTGCATATACCCGAATCATTCCCCCCTTCGGAGTATATTTTCTGGCATTCTCCGTTAAGGTATTTATCATGAAAAGAGTCAGCGCCTTATCTGCCTTCACCACACTTTCGGTAGATTCGACACTAAAGGTCTGATTCTTTATCTCAAATGTTCTGCGTCCCTTAACCAAAACATCAAAAAGATCATTCAAAGAGAAATTTTCAATATTAAGGCTCAAAGAACCTTGTTTCATTTTAATCCATAAAGCGAGAATATCATTGTATTCATTGATTTTAGCTACCAGTTCATCCATATACTGATACTTATCCCGCTTAATATCTTCTTTATCCGCATATTTATTGCCAGCCAACTTATGAACTTCATTGATAATCCTGTCAATAAACGGATTAATACCCATTACTATGGCCAAACACGCTTTTTTTACTATATTCTGCCGTTTGTTTTCCTCAATATGTTGTTCATAGATATAACGTTCTTTCTCCAACCTCCTCTCTTCATCCCTCAAAGAGATGAAATTCAAGCCATTTTCCAACGTCCAGGCGATATAAGGAGTAATTACATTTACTAACGCAAATTCGTCTTTCGTCAATTTTATAGAAGTATAAAGTTCCAGAACACCGATAGACTCTTGCCGATTAGGAACTGTCAATAGAAACTCGGAAGATATGCCTTCCGGTTCCCCTTCTTCTTCTTGTATTCCGGTAACCTCTTCATCTTTTTCTTCCGGCAAAATGATATGCATTTGCAGGACATGAAACAATTCCCTAAAATCAGGAAAGACAGAAGTTGTCACGGCATCGATTATGTCGTCGGCAGAAGTGGCATCCGCAGGAACAGCAGCCGTTATCTTCTGGCAAATATCCAATGTTTTCCGCAAACGGATAATATCCTCTTTATTTTTTCTTTTCCAATAAGTATTCAGAATCCAAAACAGGATAATAATCAGGATAATACCTAATATTACAATAAACATTAATACATTAAGTTCCTTTGATTCCTTTGCTAAAGACTGATAGCGACTCTCCAGTTCTTTATCCTGACGAATGTTATAGAGAATATCCAGATAAATATTACGGTTATAATCAGATTCGGCTTTCATGCCTAAACCGGCATACGCCACACTCAGCTGTTCTCTGATACGGGCTATCCACTCAGGTACGGTTTTAATATCCTTCCGATTAATCCAATTCAACTCCGTATAGAGGGTATCCATAGGAACAAAAGGTTTCAGCCGATCTGTGCTATCCGAACAATGATAATACAATTCATGGTGTTTGTTTACATAATCCAAAGCCTTGCTCAAGGTATCCAATGCTTCGGTATATCGCCCGTGTCTGTTAAGCCATGTACCAATCGTACGATATGTACCTGCTATTTGATAGATATCATTATATTCACGAAACATTTTAAGGGACCGACAAGCCAAATCATAAGGCAGTAAAGAGTCGGCACATTGCTCAATATTCAAAAGTTTCACAGCTCGTGCCCTTCTATTATAAAGGATATCGGATGAAACTCTCTCATTTAATAACTCGGCTATTCCCTGCAAACAGTTTGCTTCAAAATAGAGATAGCCTTTCTTCTCACTCATTTGCATACAAAGGAACAGGTTATCAAACTCACAGGTTACCAATTCCGCCAGACTATCCGACTCACATAATCCGGCTGAGCCTTTAACATATTGGTAATATAAATATTGTGCTGTATCCTGTACCAACGTTTTTTCCACATCAATCTGCCGCATGGCAGCAATAGCTTCAGGACGCTGTTGCAGATAATAATAATAGATAGCGGAAACAATATAAAACTCTGAAAAGACATAATTCAGACGTTCTTTCTCATGTCTTTCCACAAAAATAGAAATATCCTCTTTTATGCGTTTCATCCGTCGCAAAGCACTATTACGATAATCATAATATTCTTTGTTCTTCGCCGTACGTTGATAAACTTTCATTAAACCGATATCGGCAACTAAACGCTCCAGTTCATTAGGAGTTAATGAAACGACTTGTTTAAAGAATTCTTCCGCACCATTAAAATCCATTTGCATAAAGGCACAGAATCCCAGATTATTAGAAGCCTCCGCTTTACCTTGCTTGTAGTGATTAGCCTGCTGATAGGCGCTATAAGCCGCTTGTACAGCAGAATCTATATTCTTATAACGGTAAGAATATGCCTGTTGATTCAATGAATCAATCAAACGCACCTCCTTTGTCGGTGCCGTCTCCCCGCATGAGAATAACATCGGAAACAACAATACCAACAAAAAACAAAAGGGAATATAAGGTACTCTCTTCACTACTTTATAGCTTTGAACCAAACAAAACTAATAATAATTCGTGAATATCAATGTATATTGAAGAAACAAATCTCCTATTTCCCCGAAAAGATATAGACTTTACACTGATAAGGTTCTAATTTTACATTCAAGCCATCAGATAATTTCCCCAGATTTCTACCCGCCCAAACATCCTTTATCTCAGCATTAGCAGTCAATCCGGGAATTGTTTTACTATCAATCAAGACATCAAGAAGTTTGTCTGAACGATTTAGGCAGGCGATAGCCATCTCGTTATTGCTCAATGGTTTTACCCAAATATCAAAATAATCGGCACGAATACTACGGGTCGCTTGTTTTCCCAGTACATCCTGATTTATTGCAATAATATTCCGGTTAGTCAGAGTCTCAAAAGTTTCCCGAGACATAGTACGAATATCATTACCACATAACAGAGGTGAAGCCATCATACACCATAAGCTCATATGCGAACGGTATTGCTCATCCGAACATCCGCCTTTGTTATTACCTCCGATGCTCATACTCGTTCCCGATATTCCAACAATAAGCATATCTGGATCGTTCCATCCTCCCGGTCCTGCATATTCACTTAAAGACGCATTCATATCTGTGATTTCCATTACTCCCAATCCCGGACCTATCACTTTGTTGCTCCAATGATCACCAATATCACCTGTTGTCCGCCAATAATGTCCACCCACTTGTTTCGCCCATTTCCAAGGTTCACGTTGTCCCCACTCACAAACACTATATATAATCGAACGATTAGTAGCTCTTAAAGCCTTTCCCATTTTAGTATATCGCTCAATTGCTTCCTGTTGTCCGAAAGGAGCACCACAATAATCATATTTCAATAAATCAACGCCCCAGTCCGCAAAATCTTTAGCATCCACATCTTCATATCCGATGCTGCCACAAACTCCACCACATGTATACTCTGCTGCATCAGAATAAATACCTAATTTCAATCCCCGTTCATGCAGGTAATCAGCAACATACTTTATTCCATTCGGAAATTTTTCTTTATTAATCTGAATATGCCCGTCTGCACCACGTTCCTTTAACTGCCAAAAATCATCGATATTTATATAGGCATATCCTAAATCTCTCATTCCATTCTTTACCATCGCATCGGCAATTTCCATGATAAGAGATTCAGTTAAATGCCGACCAAAAGTATTCCAACTATTCCATCCCATCGGAGGTGTCAATGCTAGTTCCTCACCGATTCTTATAATTATTTGTTGTTTATCCTTTCCTAATCGGTTAGTTGCTGTCAGAGTAACTGTATATTCACCCGCATCCGTCACTTTTCCGCTGATGATTCCTGTCTCAGAATTCAAAGATAAACCTTTCGGTAGATTATCAGCTTCCCACGCCATCGGGCGTTCTCCCGATGTCGGGATATAAAAAAGGAAAGTGGTTTCAGGATAATTACCTATTATATAAGGAGGATTAATACAAGGAGCACCTTCAAAGATTTTATTTGAACCATCTGCATAAATCAAATTAAAAGGCATCAACATACCTAACAATACAAACATCACGAAATAAAAAGTAGTTTTCTTCATCGTATCAAATTCTTAGTTTATTATTCACCGGATAAAAATAAACTATTTTCCTAATATGAAAAAATAAATCCCCAACGAATCACTTCGGCGGGGAACTATTTAATTTTTACCTAAATTGTGGTTACGTAATAAAATTATGACTAACTAACTTAAATTCTGTACTGCAAAGATACGGCAGACACTGTAAGTATACAATCCCATATTTATGGTATATTTCTATCCTCTTATCCCTATTTATAGTTAGTCATTCTATATCCGACTGATCTATCAGGTTATTCAATAAAGCATATACAGTTAATCCCGACACCGTTTTGATGCCGGTTTTACGAGTAATATTCTTGCGATGCGAAATAACCGTATGAATGGAAATATTATGCAAATCAGCAATTTCTTTGTTCGTCATACCTTTAGCCACAGACGTTAGAATCTCATTTTCCCGTTCGGATAACTCATAATTATCTACTGTTTCCGTATTCGAATTGCTATTTTCTATCGCCTGTTTGAATTTACGTGTAATGACCACGGTGTCATCATTTGCCTCTATCGTCCCATTGTATTGTTTTAATGTATCCGAATCCACATAATTATATACCAGCGCAAATAATAAAGTTTCTTGTTGAGACGGTAATAACACCCTTATATTCAATCGTTTTTGATAATCTATTAAAGTTGGATTTATCAATAACAGGTCAAAATGAAGAGCAGTTGCACGCTCCTGATAATGAGAAAAGTCCGTAAAACAATGGATAATCTCATACTCAGGCTGGGAATCAAGCAGAGTTTTCAATCCCGCCGTTATTATCGGCGAGGGCTCTACTATAACCAATTTATATTTCTTTTTCTGTTCCATCATCTTTTCTGTTCAAACTGTTCAACCAATGGCACAAGAATCTTATCTTCTATCAATGTATGTTTTCGAAAATCATCTTCCAACTCAAATAAATCGAATAATAGAGTGTTCAGAAGTTCGGGAGAACCGGTATCTGGCAAATATTTGATGATGATGTTTTTTAAATCATTCAATTTCTCTTCTATATTACTATGATTCTTTTCAAACTGACTGATGCTATATGACTTCATCGAGCTATTGTTTAAAAGAGTATTAATATAAGGGAAAGCGACTGTTTCTTCATAATCGAAATGATTCAACACTTCTTTCTGATACTCCGAATAAAAACGTTGTAGTATTTGAGCCGGACGAGAATTTGATTGTTCTGCAATAGTATCCAATTTCACCCTTATACCGGGCAAACAGATTCCTTTATAATAACGGTGCGAATTCTGAAGATACTGCAACAAACTATTCATATCTAAAGATTGCAACTCGTTTTCTGCCGGAAGATAGTCTTCAAAAGTATAAACATTGCATACGATTAAAAAAAGTGAAGGAGGAATACCACGCAATGAACACACTTCTTCCACACTCTTCTCCCCAAACCCAAGATGAATATCGAAACGGTTAAGTACAAGCAACAATTTATAATTGGTAAGCAAAACGTCTGCCAATTTCATCTTACCGGAAAAAAGTATATGATTCATATCTTATTCTTATTACAGGTTTAAATAATAATCTTCGTAAAGATACTATCTTTGCACCACAAAACAATTATCCATTATGCAAAATACCTACAACTTTGTACTTTTTGATTTGGACGGAACCATTACCGATCCGATGGAAGGTATTACTAAATCAGTTCAATACGCCCTCAGTAAATATGGAATCAATGTAGAAGATCGCCGAGAATTGACTCCGTTTATCGGTCCTCCGTTACAACATTCTTTTCGGGACTTTTATGGTTTTACCACCAAGCAGGCCGATGAGGCTTGTGAAAAATACCATGAATACTTTCTTGTTAAAGGTATTTTCGATAATAAAGTATACGAAGGGATGGAAAACTTCCTGCAACGCTTGCAAGAATCAGGACGAAAGTTATTTGTGGCAACTTCAAAGCCTGAACCCTTGGCACGCAAAATATTAGAACATTTCGGTCTTATCTCCTATTTCACTTTTGTGGGAGGCGATACTATGGAACGCAGCCGCTCGGACAAGGCCAAAGTCATAAGCTATGTCATGGAGACCAATGGCATTACTTCAGCCAACGATGTCATTATGATAGGTGACCGTAAACATGATATCATCGGTGCTAAAAGTAATAATATCAGTTCAATAGGAGTGCTTTATGGCTATGGGGATTATGAAGAACTGTCTCAAGCCGGAGCCGACTTTATCGCTAAAGATCTCGATGAATTAGAGAACCTGTTAAATACAAAGAAATAAAAGTGTGTTGCAAAACATAACAATTTCTTATTCAATCTATAAAATAAAGGATATATTTGTGATATCAAAATGATATTATAAATTATACTACTATGATTAAAGAAGAAATTGATTTCAAAGGATTTAGCTTAAATGGTTTTTTAATGCTATTCATCAGTATTGTAGTGTTTGCCGGTTGTGCTTACTTATTACATTTAGCAGTTCCAAAAGACAATGATCTGCTTATTGCCCTTTCAGTTACTGGTATTGTATTAAGTTTGATGACATTACCCGGATATTTTGCTCTTGAACCGAACGAAGCCCTAATTATGATTTTCTTCGGAAAATATAGCGGAACATTTAAAAACACCGGATTTTATTGGGTGAATCCTTTCTACGCTAAAAAGAAAGTATCCTTACGTGCCCGCAATCTGGATGTAGAACCGATTAAAGTGAATGATAAAATAGGTAATCCCGTATTAATCGGGCTGGTACTTGTCTGGAAACTGAAAGACACCTATAAAGCAATGTTCGATATCGATGCACAGACAATGGCTTCAAGCGGTCGGACAACTACAATTAACAATGCGGTAGCCAGCCGTATGAGTGCTTTTGAAAACTTTGTCATGATACAAAGCGATGCCGCACTTCGTCAGGTAGCCGGACAGTACGCTTATGATGACACCGAACATAACTCTAACGAGTTGACATTAAGAGGCGGTGGAGAAGAAATCAATGAACAGTTGGAACAGAAACTAAACGAGCGTTTAGCTATGGCGGGAATGGAAGTCGTAGAAGCAAGACTCAATTATCTGGCATACGCACCGGAGATTGCAGCTGTAATGCTTAGACGGCAACAAGCAAGTGCCATCATCTGCGCACGAGAAAAAATAGTGGAAGGTGCTGTTTCAATGGTTAGCATGGCATTGCAAAAATTATCGGAAGAAGGAGTTGTCGAACTGGATGAAGAAAAAAAGGCGGCAATGGTCAGTAACCTGATGGTAGTTCTTTGCGCCGACGAAGCTGCACAACCCGTAATCAATGCCGGAACTTTGAACCATTAAAAACAGACTTGAAATAATGAAAAAGATATTTCTGAATATAGTCATCGTTATAATGACATTCAGCTCTTGTCAGACCAATAAAAATAAATCCGATACCGACACCGGTTATTGGAAAGATACACTCTCCATTCGGGATACTACATTCATGATACCCACAGATACGATGGGGCTGGATGCACATCTGACGTTACCTGTAAACTCACATAAAAATCCATTGATTATCTTTCAATCCGTTATGGATAAAGATTTAAGTTGGGGCAAGCCGCCTAAACCATACAGAGACTTGGCGACGGGGTTGGCCCAACAAGGCATAGCTTCCCTATGTTTTGACGGCACAGTCTATCAATATACCAGCCGGCAAAAAGATTTAGGAGGTTTTATTTCCGCTTTTAAATTGATGAATCAAGATTTGGATTATGCCTTTGATATTGCCAAAACCTTACCCAATATAGACACGGCAAGAATCTATGTACTATCAATGGGAAATATTCTTATTCCCGAAGCTATTCAAAAACATCCGGAAATAAAAGGAATCATAATGGCATCCACTCCTGCCAGACCATTAATGGACGGCATGATAGAAATGCTTCAAACCATGGCGAAAAAAGATACGATATGGGAATCTGCTTTGAAAGAAATGGAATCTCAATATACCAATCTGCAAAAGTTGGGTACAAAAGCATTCAACGACAGTATTTCGTTACCAATGGATTTGAGCAAAGAAGAATGGAAAGAACTCAAAAATTATGCTTTGGCTGATGAAATGCAATCATTGCCGATTCCTATCTTTATCCTATTTGGAAGAGACGATATATCTTTGTCTCAAAAGGAATTTGATACATGGAAGATAAAGCTGGCAAACAAACCTCAATCCGTTTGTAAACAATACCCGGAGTTATCCATGCTGCTTATTGCCCCTAATGATAGCGATGAAAAGAATAAATCCCGCCACGTACCTATATATGTAGTAAATGATATAGCAGAGTGGGTGAATTCTACCAATAATAATTAAAACAATAAGGAGGCTTATTTATGAAAAAACTAATTTATTTATCTTTATGTCTATTGGTCAGTATTACGACCTTCGCCCAAACTCAAAAAAATGAATATGCCAAATCCAGAGAAATGTTGCAACTACTTATGGACGGAAAAGGCAAAGAACTCTATATGATGTTGGATACCAACGCACAAAAAGCTGTTTCTACCGAACAACTTAATACACTATGGAGTGAACTAACCCAATTATATGGAACTTGCAATGGAGAGGGAAATTGGGAAACAACCACTCTAATGGGACAAGAGATTCAATATATCGATCTGAAATTCAGCTCCACTCCCCTACGTTTTTTAACCGCTTTCGATAAAGACGGAAAAGCAAACACGCTCCGTTTTATCCCCGCACCGGTTACCCCTGCAAAATAGTGTAAATATGGCAAAAAAAGAATCTCAGACAAAAAGCTTTGTGCTTCGTGTAGATGCTGCTACGATGGAAGCAATAGAAAAATGGGCTGCTGACGAATTCCGTTCTACAAACGGACAACTCCAGTGGATCATTGCCGAAGCTTTGCGTAAGAGTGGAAGATTGAAAAAAAAGAAAGGTACAACGCCAATCGACGAAGAACCTCCGGCCTAAAATCTTATTATTCCGATAACTTTATAGAGGTTGTCAAAAGTCAAAGCATCCAAGTTTCCCCGCTTGAGCGGGGATTAAGGGGTGTGTAATCTTTCTTTAATTATTAAACTGTTAGAAAATTCACACACCCCCTACCCCCGCTCAAGCGGGAAATTGAAATAGTTTTGACACATTCCGTTTTCTTTATATCCGATTAAAATCTCTTCCTTAATATACAGACGGAATTAAGTACAGCCAACAGAGCAACACCGACATCGGCAAAAACAGCTCCCCAAAGAGTAGCATATCCCAAAGCTCCCGCCAACAGAACAAGCATCTTCACCCCAACAGCCCCTACAATATTCTGACGGACAATGTTACGGGTAGTACGTCCGATGATAATAGCCGTTGCCACTTTGGACGGTTGATCGGTTTGGATTACTATATCCGCGCTTTCGATGGCAGCATCCGAGCCCAATCCTCCCATAGCGATTCCAACATCACTCAAAGCCAAAACCGGAGCATCGTTCAAACCGTCGCCTACAAATGCAACAAACCGATCCGGTTCTGCTGTCATTTGCTCTATACGTGTTGCTTTATCTTCCGGCAACAGATTGCCATAAGCCTTATCAATCCCCAAATGTCCGGCAAAACTATCCACAATTTGTTGTTTGTCACCGGATAAAAGAGTTATATCCGTTATATTCAATTTTTTCAAACGAGTGACAGCTTCCTGAGCATCTTCTTTCAAGGTATCCGAAAGAAATAAATGTCCGGCATATTCTCCGTCGACCGCACAAACCACCACGGTAGCTACACTGTCGGATACTTCCTCGGGCACATTAATACCCCGCTCCGTCAACAAACGGATATTTCCTACAAGTACATCTCTCCCATTCACTACGGCTTCTACCCCGTGACCGGCCAATTCATGCATTGCCGAAACAGCCACTGCCGCCGCTTTTTGCTTTGTGGCATAACGAACGACTGCCTGTGCCACAGGATGGGTACTTTTTTGCTCTACGGAAAGGAGAATTCCTAACAATTCAGAACCGGAAATACCTTTATTCTTCATGCCTATAACCTCAAAGCGTCCTGTAGTCAATGTTCCGGTCTTGTCAAAAGCAATCGTATTGACACGCGTAATGGCATCCAGGTAATTACCTCCCTTAAACAAAATCCCGGCACGAGAAGCCGCACCAATACCGCCGAAATAACCCAACGGGACACTGATAACCAATGCACACGGACAAGAAATAACCAAGAACACCAACCCTCTATAAAGCCAGTCCGAAAAAACATAATGGAAAGAGGGAACTATCATGCCAACAAATGCAGGAATCAAGATGATAAGCAAAGCCAACGAGATGACAACAGGAGTGTAAATCCGGGCAAAACGCCGGATAAACAATTCGGTCGGAGCTTTACGTTCAGAAGCATCCTTCACTAACGTCAGGATACGCGCCAAAGCACTTTGTTCAAACGGACGATTTACTTGTATATGTACAGCCTGACCATACACTATCATCCCCGCAAGAACTTCTTCTCCTTTATTAATAGTACGGGGCATACTTTCTCCCGTCAATGCGGAAGTATCGAACATTGCCCGTTCTTCCAATAAAACACCATCCAATGATACACGCTCACCGGGTTTCACTTCAATCTGCTCCCCCATCTTTATCTCCTGAGGTGCAACGTTTACATACACTCCTTCACGAAGCACATCCGTACGTTCGGGACGCACATCAAGCAGCTGACTGATATTCCGTGAAGCACGGCTCACTGCATGTCCCTGCAACATCTCACCTATTGTATAAAAAAGCATCACTGCAACCGCCTCCGGATACTCGCCTATACAAAACGCACCGATGGACGCTATGACCATTAACGAAAACTCACTGAAATAATCTTTTTGCAAGGCAGCTTCCCATGCTTCTTTTATGACAGGCAATCCAACCGGCAAAAAAGCAATCATAAACCAAGCCAACTCCACTCCCTGCCATGAGAACCATTCCATTCCAGTATGCCTTAAAATAAGTCCGGCAATTAATAAGATAAAAGAGATAATCGGCCAAGCAATACTTGAAGATTCTTCCGCGTGTTCCGGGTTGTCACTTTTCCCACAGCAACAACATCCGCCTTGTGTGTGCATCCCACATTCTTCTGCTTCTTTCATACTACTATTCTAATTTATTGTTTCTTTCTTTTCTGATGCAAAGATAGCGGAAGACTATTGCAACTCGATTGCAAAAACAGCAGGACAGATGCATTTTAGGATTTCAATTCTTATGTGATTTGCTGCATGACGGACAAATACCCTTCACCGTGTAGTTGATGGTATCTATAATATACCCGTCGGGCAATTGCTCGACGGGAACTTTTATATCATCAAAACAAAAAGTCTTACGACATATTTCACAGTAAAAATGAATATGCCTGTCCTTGCAGATATCCGATTCACTCCGGCATATTTCATATTTCATCGACCCGCTGCCATCCTCAAACGAATGAATGGCATGATGTTCAAGCAAGATAGCCAAGGAACGGGAAATCGTAGATTTATCTAAGGTCACCAATTCGGTTTCCAGCTCAAAGAGTGACACCGGGCTGGTTAATTCCGACAACTTTTGCAATACCAAAATCCGGGCAGCCGTAGGACGTACCCCTTTACCGATCAACTTCTCTTCACACTGTTTTACCGACATATATTATGTTTATCTCAAATGCAAAGATACGATAATTTTAATGCAACCGGGTTGCAATAATCTTTAATTGCTCGCCGGGAGCAGATTTTAAAGGGGACGAATTCGACCCCCTTTTAGCAGATACGGGCAGCAATGCTTTCACGATGAGTCCCACGCGTTGGATTGATTTGCCTCTCAAACATGGAGAGCCTGAACTCCGTGTTCATCAACGAGGAGCTTCCACAGCACGAGAGGCTTGTCCGTCTTAACCGGATAGCCATTCAACAGATGCAAGTGCTGGAAGACATAAACAAAAAGTACCTCAAATAGTTGTTCCACTCCGGCATACCGGTAATCTGCCATTTCTTTTTGCCCGGTTAGCCTTTACCGGAATCTGTCTACCATAACATACGGTCGATTGTTTGCAAACAATAGGAGTTTGTAATCAATCGACCGTATCTTTGTCTACAAACGACCTGATGTTTTTTTCAATCAACCCTATGTTTTTTAAAAACAACCTGATGATTTTAAAAAACATCAAGGTCATTTTATAAATCGCACAAGGGAGCGTTGCTTAACACTCAAGGGAGCTATAGCTTACATCTACGGGGGAGTAAGCCAACACTCCCTTAGGCGTTTTTAGCTTGCTTGTTTTGCAGATTTAGCTGTTATTTAATTTACTTTGAGTTGCCTTCACCTTATCACTTTTTACCCTTATATTATTGATTACTATTTAATTAAAGTGAAGGCACTCTTTTTTTCGTGACAATCGATAAAAACTCTCCCTCTGTTTATAGAGGGAGTACCCGCAGGGGGAGGGAGTTCTTTCTTTTAGTGGAGAATTATTCTATGGAAAATACAGAAACTCCTCTGTCACTTCGTGACACCTCCTCTATAAACAGAGGAGGAGCTTTAACTCTCAATTCTCAACTCTTAATTTTTACGTAAAAAATATCCTTCACTTCAACTACTTATACAGCAATCTTTTAATCCGAATAGTGAAGAGGTGAAGGCAGTTTCAAGTAATTTAAAATATGTACAAAACACGAAAAATTAAGCTTATGGGTGGGAATATATTTACTTTGTCTATACTCGTTTCTTGATTTTTACATAGTGTCAGGTATTATTTTAGACTACCTACATCCCATAATCTAAAGGATTAAACTTGCAAAGCCGAATCCTCTTTATAAATTTGACTATGATAATCTTCTTTGGGATTTGTCCCATACCTATTAATACCTTCAGTTCCTGCAGCTGAACTGCACCCCAAAAGTTGGACAAAAAAGAGTATTACACATGAAATTAAGTTA